>SXGS01214202.1_pt1 | contig 24301 bp, 19 predicted proteins | sample 3174681 | NCBI WGS metagenome assembly SXGS01 (sample SAMN11356861, study PRJNA531348) | freshwater metagenome | isolation source: freshwater sample F1-80 | place: China: Fuxian Lake, Yuxi | collected 2017-12-25
AAAGAGGTCGCGCAGATGATCCGCAAACGCTTGGACAACATCGTGAACTACTGCCGCCATCACATCACCAACGCCGTCTCCGAGGGACTCAACAGCAAAATCATGTCCCTCAAACGACGTGCCGCCGGCTATCGAAACCTGAACAGCTTCATCACCGCCATCTACTTCCATTGCGGAGGGCTCGACATGTACCCAAGACAACTCATTTAGACCAATACCCACACCGAAGTCCGATGGACCCAATTTTTAAAAGGTGAAGAAGGTTGGGATAACAGCCAACAGCCTTCAGCCCACAGCCATCGGCCGGCCAGAAGTCATTGGCTCTTTTTCTTCCCGCGAGGCTGTGTGAGCGGTCCGGCCATTGGCGGCGTCTCGAAGAATTGCTTGTCGCCAGTGACACGCGGATCGGTGGTGCGAGTCAGTTCGGACATCAGTTTTTGATTCAACTCTGCTCGAACCGACTCATATTTCGGATCGGCCGCGACGTTGCGGAGTTGATCCGGGTCGTCGGCGATGACGAACAACTGCTCACGCGGGCGTTTGGCAAAGGCGAGGTCGTAGAACGGTTTCCATTCGGGATCGTTGCGGTGCTTGATCAGCCAAGCCTTGGTCGGGCTGGAATCCATGTCCGAGAGGGTGACGCGCGTGTTGGCCGCGAGTGTCGCCGCATCCGGTTCGTTGTCGCCATCGAGCTTGTACGGGTTGCCCATCGGCCAGCGATCCGGCTCGAAGTTGATGATGTAATGAAAATCCTTCGTGCGGATCGCTCGCTGCGGATACGGCAGGAAACCTTCGCGAGCATCTTCGACATGCCGCTCACGCCCCATGAGCGCGAAACTGCGCTGCGGATCGACTTGGCCGGACTTCTCCGAACGCAACACCGGCAGGAGGCTACGGGCGGTAATCACTTCGGGCGGCTTGATTCCCGCGATCTCCAGAAACGTCGGCGCGAGATCCGGCAGGCCGACGAAATCATCGAGCACTCGGCCCCCCTTCGTACCGGCTCCGCGAATCGCCAGCGTCACGTTCGTGCCGAAGTCGTAGAGGTTGCACTTGCCGTGAGTGAATCCCGGCGGGCCGTGATCGCCGCTGACCGCGACCAGCGTGTTGTCGAGTTCGCCGATCTCTTCCAGCTTCTTCAGCAGCGAGCCGATCGCGTGATCGAAGGCTTGAATCTCGCCGAAGTAATCGGCGATGTCCTCGCGGACTTCGGCGACATCGGGCAGGAACTTCGGCAGCTTCCCTTTGAGCGAATCCGGCTCGATCTCCCACAATGCTTTGCCGGAGCCGCGCTCCCACATGCGATGCACGTTGGTGGGACCGAACCAGTAAAAAAACGGTTGATCGGGTTTGCGCTCCGCAAGGAACGCCTCGAAGTTGCCGGTCACGTCGCGATACAGCTCGGCCTTGGCTTCATCGAGCGGCTGGCCCTTCTTGACCATTTGGGTGCAGTTCTCAGAGAAATTGTTGAACTTGCCGCCCGCTTTCTCGTAGGCGAATTTGTCGCCGCCGAAGGGTGCGTCATTCGGCTGGCCGGGACTCCAGACTTTGTACGTCTGCCCGATGTGATAGCCGGCGTCGTTGAGCAACAGCGGAAAGCTGGGAATCTTCGAGTCCCAAACCGCTCCTTGAAGAATCGCCGCTCGGCCAGTGCGCCAGAAATGCTGTCCCGAGAGCAGAGAACTCCGGCACGGAGTACACGACGGCGCGTTGACGTAAGCTCGGCGAAAAAGCACTCCCTCACGCGCGATGCGGTCGATGTTGGGCGTCTTGATGACATCGTTGATCGAGCCTGCCCCCTCGACCGCCGCGAAGACGCTGGCATAGCGGCCCCAGTCATCGGCAAACGCAAACAAGATATTGGGACGCTTGGGTTCGGCGGCTGGAGCACCAGTCGCTGGCACAATTCCAACTGCAATAGCACACGCCAATACGACACACCGAATCAATCGCCAACCCATTGTCGAATTAGAAACTGCGGACATCTCAGAACCTCCTGACTCGGTGCTTCCCTTCGCGTCCTTCTGTTCAAACAATTCTTTTTGAACAGAAGGTCGCTAACGTCGCAAAGAAGTCAGCCTATTTGTTCTTGGCCTTCTTTTTCGAAGGTGCCTGATCGCCAGATGATTTCTGATCGGCCGAAAGATCGCGAGTCGCCAGTACGCGAAACTCGTTCGTCGCCTTGGTCCAAAGCCGATCCAGTTCGTTGACCTTTTCCGGCATCTTGTCGGCGAGGTCGTTGGACTCCGCTCGATCTTTGCCGAGGTCATACAACTCCCACGCGGCGGCTCCGGCCGTCGGCTGATTTGCGGCGTTGACGAGCTTCCAATCGCCAACGCGGATCGCCTTGTTGTTCTCGTGCAGCCACCAGAGGTAGTCGCGTGCGACGCTGCGATCCTTTGCGAAGGCGGGGACCAAACTCTTGCCCGGTGCGGGCGGGACTGGCTGACCATCCCACGTTTCAATTCGCTTTCCGCCAACAGCGTCGAGGATCGTTGGAACAAGGTCGATGAGGTGGCCGGGATCGTTCCGCAATTCACCACCCGCCGCGATTCCCTTCGGCCAATGCGCGATCAGCGACGTTGAGATGCCCCCTTCATGTACCCAAGTCTTGTTGCGGCGGAACGGAGTGTTCGCCGCGTTCGACCAGCCAGGGCCGAGACACAAATACGTCGGATCGGAACCGGGCGGAGCTGAGCGATCGTGGCCGTTGCCGCGCACCATGAGTTCCGCGCTCGCTCCGTTGTCCGAGCAGAATAAGATCAAGGTGTTCTCAAACGCCTGCATCGCACGAAGCTGCTCGACCAGCCGGCCGATCTCGCGATCCATGCGATCGACCATCGCTGCATGAACCGCCATCTTGGCCGCTTGGAAATCCTGTTGCTCGGCAGTCAGTTCCGCCCACGGCAGCGGACGATTGATCTCGCCGGGACCGAGCTTCACCAGCGCATCGGGAAACGCATACGGTGGCCCGACCTCTCGCTCCGGCGCGGACAGTCCGCAGGCCAGCAAGCCCATCGACTTCTGCCGTTGCCAGCGAGCCTCCCTCGCGGCGGTCCAGCCGCCACGATACTTGTCGCGATACTTCGCGATGTCCTCCGCCAGCGCGTGCAGCGGAAAGTGCGGTGACGTGAAAGCGACGTACGAAAAGAACGGCCGATCGGCATGTTGCTTCGTGTGCTCTTGAAGGCACTTAATCGCATGATCGGCGATCATCGTCGTGACATAGCTGGGATGCTTCGGATCGACCGGCGGAAGCTTCTTGTCATCCTCGAAATGATTCTGCGGAGCAAAGAAGCTGTTGTGATCCTCCAAGCTGTACGAGCGATCGAAGCCTCCGGCTAAGCGTGCCCCGTCCACATGCCACTTGCCGGAGTGATACGACCGGAAGCCTAGCGGCTTGAGCATCTCCGGCAGCAACCTCGCCCACGCTGGCCGAGTCGCTTGCGATCCCCCTTTGGGGCCATTTGGCAGCACATCACGCCGCACCTGCTGAGCGTAGAAGCCGGTCAGCAACGCCGCTCGGGACGGCCAGCAGCGAGCCGTGTTGTAGAACTGGGTAAACCGCAACCCATTCTTCGCCAGCCCATCGAGCACCGGCGTTTCGATCTCACCGCCGTAGCAGCCGAGGTCCGAGTAGCCGAGGTCATCGGCCAGGATGACCACGACGTTCGGTCGAGTTGGCTCAGCGGCCATTGTGGCGGTTGAGATCAAAAACAAAGCGGCACCGACAAGCAGTTTCATGGCGCGGTCTCGGGAAAGGGCCACCAGGTAGGTCAGGCTTTCCAGTCTGACCCGAACGCTTCAAACAGCATCGATGACACAACGAGTCAGCCTGGAAAGGCTGACCTACTTCAGATGGCAGACGCTTAATGCTTGTAAACCTTGTGCATCGGCCGGCCGGAAAGGATTTGTTCTTTGCCCCACGTCGTCACATCGCGGAACGCTTGGCTTTGAATGAAGCTCTTGAAGGCTTCCTCGTCGGACCACTCGCTGGTGATGAGGTACGACGCGCCGTCGCTGACATCCTTCCACAGCGTCGAATTCGTATGTCCAGCGGCGGCTCGCAACGCGCCCAGTACGCCAGCAAACTTGGTCTCGAAATCCTGCTGCTTGCCTTCGATCACATGATAATTCATCCCGACCGTCACCATGCTGCTCACTCCTGTTGAAGTTCTCAAAATGAAATCTGCGAGCCGAACGGGCACGCACGGCGGCATCGTAGCGAGATCACTGACGCGCAGCACCGACACCGCTCCACCAGCCGTCCAACGACTGACGTAGTGAGGTGACTCGATCCGCATGCGACTCGGCCAGATTCTTCGTTTCATGCGGATCAGTTTTGAGATCGTACAACTCGACGAACTCGTTCGGCTCGTTCTTTGGATTCGGCACGATCAGCTTCCAATCGCCGCGCACGAGCCAACGCCAGCGGAGGCTTGCAGCCGGATTCTGCAAGTCGTGCGAGTCGTGCGTGAAGCACTCGCCAAAGACCGTGTCTCGTTTGGAGACGGCGGCCTCATCGAGCAGATTGAGTCCCGGCAGATCGGCCGGCCGCTTCACGCCAATCGCATCGAGCACCGTCGGCAGAATGTCGAGCGAACTGATCGGCGTGTCGCTCATTGCCGGCTTCGCGTGCCCTGGCCAGCGGACCATGATCGGAGTGCGCAGGCCGCCGTCGTACTGCGATTGCTTCGACTTCGGCGCGTACTGCGGTTTGTCGAGGCTCTGAATCCAGCCGTTGTCGGTGACGTAGATCACGATCGTGTTCTCGGCCAGCTTCTGCTCTTCCAGATGATCGAGCAGTTGCCCGCAGGTCTCGTCGAAGAACTCGCACATCGCCCAGTACCGAGCGACGTGCTCCGACTTCGTCAGCGATTTGTACTTCTCGAACAGTCGAGCAGGCGGATTGTGCGGCGTGTGTGGCAGCATCGGGGCGTACCAGACGAAGAACGGCTTGTCCTTCTGCTTCGCCTCGCCGATGAAATCGTAGATCGGCTGCATCGTCTTGCGGCCGATGTCGAGTCCCTCGTCGCCGTGCCGCTGTCCCTTCGTCATGCCATGCGTGAAGCCGCCGCGCGTGAAATCTCCCTGCCACCACTTGCCGGTTTGAAGGGTCAGATACCCCGCCTGAGTGAGCAATCGAGGCAACGTTGGCTGAGCGTCCATGAATCGACTCATCGTCTCGCGACCGGCCGCAAACGTCTCTTTGTTCTTTGAGCCTCCCGGCGGATCGTTGTTGGCGATCTTGTGCTGATGCGGGTACTTGCCCGTGATGAGGCTCGCGAGGCTCGGACAGCAGAGCGAACTCGTCACATACCCGCGTCGAAAGACGAGACTCTCTTTCGCGAGCCGATCCAGCCGCGGCGTTTGAAGGTGCGGATGCCCCATGAAGCCGTAGTCGGTCCACGCCTGGTCGTCAGAGACAATCAACACGACGTTCGGCGACGCCGCGAAACACGGAGACGCGACGACGACAAGCCAACAGACGAACCAACGCCACATGATTGACTCCTTGCTTTGCCCGGCTGATGGCTGATGGCCGAAAGCCGATGGCTGTTATTTCAAACGCTCTGACAGTTTGTTTGGGCTGACACCCATCAGCTTTCCGCCGACAGCCAACAGCCGAGCAGGTCATTGGCGGCTGCGGCCTTGTTCCCGGAGTCGTTTCATCAACGCCTGCAACTCGGCCACCTTTTCCGGGTGCTTCGCGACCAAGTTGTTTTGCTCGGCAACATCGTCGGCCAAGTGGAAGAGCTGTCCGGCCTGAGCGGCCTTCGGATCCTTCTTTGATTGATCGGCTTGCCGGCCTCCGCCGCCGGGTTGGATGAATTTCCAATCGCCGCTGCGGATCGCGAACGGGCCTTGCGTGCCGCCGGTGTGCGCCACGAAATGCGGTCGAGGCGGCGTATCGACCTTCTCACCGAGCAGCGTCGGCAACACGTTGAAGCTATCGGCTGCCGCGTCTTTCGACAGAGTCACTCTCGTGAGTGCCGCGAACGTCGCCGTCATGTCGAGATGCGCGATCAACGTGTCGTTACTCGTCCCCGCCTTGATGCGGTTCGGCCAGCGAGCGATGAACGGCACTCGATGGCCTCCCTCGAACAGCGTTCCCTTCGTGCCGCGCAGCGGAGCGTTCGGGTGATAGTCGAATTTGCCGACATCTTCGTAGCCGTCGTCCATCACGCCGCCATTGTCGCTGGTAAAGATCACCAGCGTGTTGTCGGTCAGTTTCAGCCGATCGAGCGCGGATAAGACCTGGCCGACCGTGTCATCCAATTCGTGAATCGCGTCGCCGCGCGTACCGACGGGACTGGTCCCCTTGAATCGCGGATGCGGGACTCGCGGGACGTGAATGCCGTGCGTCGCGAAATAAAGGAAGAACGGCTTCGACGAGTCCGCTTTCGTCTGCCGTTCGACAAACGAGATCGCCTTTGCAGCGAACGTGTCGGCCATCTCCTCATCGGTCCAGCGAGCGGCCTTGCCGCCGGTCATCCAGCCAATGCGGCCGACTCCGTTGATGATCGTGAAGTCGTGCCCGTGCGTGTGCTTCAGCTTGAGCAGTTCGGGATTCTCTTTGCCCGTCGGCTCTTCACCGACTTTCGATTTGTAGTTCACCTGAATCGGATCGTTGGCATCGAGCTTGGCGACTCGATGATTCTCGACGTACACGCAAGGCACGCGATCGCCCGTCGCGGGCATGAGAAACGCGTAGTCGAACCCAATCTCCAGCGGCCCCGGCTTGAGTTCACCGTTCCAGTCAGGACCGTTCTCGCCGCCCAGTCCGAGATGCCATTTGCCGACAACGCCAGTCGCGTACCCGGCTTGCTTGAGTACCGAAGCGATCGTCGTTGTCCCCGGCGGAATCAGCAGCGGTGCGTCCCCCGGAGCGATCCGTGATCCCGCCTCTTGCCTCCAGGCATACCTGCCTGTCAGCAAGGCCGAGCGTGTCGGCGTGCAGGTCGAGGCGGGCGAGTGCGCGTCCATGAATCGGCAGCCTTGCGCGGCCAGCCGATCCAGATTGGGCGTCTTCGCATGCTTGGCTCCGTAGCACGACAGATCGCCGTACCCGATGTCATCCGCCATGATGAAAACGATGTTGGGGTGATCGGCTGCGCTGGCGTCCCATCTGGCATGGAGCAAAAGCAGTGGTAAGCCGACAAGGATGACGAGCGCACGCATCGGAATTCTTTCCTCAGAGAAGAATGCTCGGCTCAGAGAGCCAAGCTACGGGGCACACGCACGATCGAGATGCACATAGCCGCCATCGACGTGAATCAATTGGCCGGTCGTGTGGCTTGAACGTGGCGACAACAGGAACGCGACCATGTTGGCGATTTCCTCGCACGACGTCATGCGCTGGCCGAGCGGAATTCGGGATTCGATCTGCTTTCGAGTCTCGTCGGGATTCGGCACGGTCGCGAGCCACGAGGCGTACATCGGAGTCCAGCACTCGGCGACGATGACCGCGTTGACGCGGATGTCGTACTTGGCGAGTTCGACCGCCCACTCGCGAGTCAGCGCGTTCCGACCGCCGTTCGCCGCCGCGTAAGCCGACGTCCCCCCCTGCCCTGTCTCGGCCACCTTCGAGCCGATGTTGACGATCGCGCCGCGAGACTTCTTCAACTCCGGCAACGCGAAGTGCGCGAGTTCGTAGTAATGGATCAGATTCTTCCGCAGCGACGCGAGGAACCGTTCCGTGTCGCCGTGCTCCAGATTCACTCCGTCGTTGACCCCCGCGTTGTTGACCAACCCGTCGATGCGTCCGAACTTCGCGATGGTCGCTTCCACCGCACGGCGGCAGTCGTCGGTCTGAGACAGTTCGGCTCGCACAGCGAAGCCTTTTCCTCCGCCGGCTTCGATGGAACGGACGACGACATCGTTGTCAGCAGCATTGCGGCCAATCACGACGGGGATCGCCCTCTCGGCCGCAAGCACACGAACAATCCCTTCGCCGATCCCTTTGGCTCCGCCGCTGACGAGGATCACTTTGTCTGCCAAATCCAGTTGCATCTGTCTGGTTCCTGAAATCTACGAACTTACCTCTACCAGCGGATCATAGACTCTGCCTACGCATGAAACGACCTTGTCGTAGGTTGGGCATTCTTGCCCGACCTGTGACGGGTAAGAGTGCCCGTCCTACGAAGTTCCTCCGTGCTTCCGCACTTGATCACGTCTTGGTTCCGTTGCTTCCGTGGTGTTTCGCGATCGGCGCAGTGTCTTGCCGTCATCCGCCGGAACGCGATCGCGTCCGGTTCGCTGCCTTCTAACCATCGACGTTGATACTTTGGTCGCTCATCGCGCATTCGCAAATGGAACAGACCATGACCGAGAAGCACCTCCTCTTCGCCGTCCTCGCCTTTGAGAGCGATTTGATCGACCTCGCGCAGCTCACCGCCGCTTGCCGAGCGTGGGTGGCCGACAAATCGAAACCGATTGCCGACTTGCTCGTCGAGCGGGGTTGGATCACCGCCGAGGATCGCGGCTTCGTCGAGAAGCAACTCGTCCGCAAGCTGGCCAAGCATCAGCACGATCCGCGAGTCACGTTGAACTCGGTGGTGCGTGGCGATGTTTGCGACGCGATCAAGCAAGTCGAGGACGCCGACATTCAGCAGTCGCTCAGTTCGTGGCCGTCGAGCGGGCCCGTGCTGATCGAAACGATTGGTGAAACGCTCGGCGAGCCAGAACAGCCCAAATCGCGATACACCTGGGTCAGCGAAGTCGGCAAAGGGGGACTCGGCAAAGTCTGGCTGGCGCGGGACAACGACCTTGCTCGCGAGGTCGCGCTCAAGGAAGTGAAGCCCGGTTCGGACTCGACGGAGGCGGTGCGACGGCTGATCAAAGAGGCGCAGATCACCGGGCAACTCCAACATCGTGCCGGTCTACGAAGTCCACCGTGACGGCAGCCGGCCGTTCTACACGATGAAGCTGGTCAAGGGCGAAACGCTGTCGAAGGCCATTCGCTGGCATCACGAGCAGTCGCGAGCCGGCCACGAAGACCCGCTGTCACTGCCTCGGCTGTTGAACGTCTTCGTGAATGTGTGCGAGGCGTTGGCCTACGCGCACTCGCGCGGCATCATTCACCGCGACTTGAAGCCGGAGAACATCGTCCTGGGGGACTACGGCGAAGCGATCGTGCTCGACTGGGGCTTGGCCAAACAGATCGGCAGCGCGGACGAAGAGACCGCACCGGTGCTGCTCACCGAGGATGCTCAATCGCAAGCGACTCGTCAGGGAGCGACTCCCGGTACACCCGCTTACATGTCCCCCGAACAAGCCGCCGGCCGAGTGGACTTGCTCGACCAGCGCACCGACATCTACGGCCTGGGCACGATCCTCTTTGAAATCCTGACCGGCCAAGCCCCGCATTCCTCCGCGAGCTCCGCGCCTCTGCGTGAGAAAGAGTTTCACGCAGAGGCGCAAAGCTCGCAGAGTCAAAACAGGGAAAGCGGTGATGAATCACCGCACTCCAAAGCCGCACCGCGCCTCTCGATTCACGATCTCTGAAAACGCATCTGCGAAGCCCCTACGCCGCGAGCGCGTGACGTCGATTCCACGATCTCGCGGGAACTCAATGCGGTGTGTGCCACCGCGATGTCCAAGAAGCGGGACGAGCGTTACCTCGACGCGAAAGCCTTGGCCGCGGACGTCAAGCGGTCTCTGGCCCATCAACCGGTCTCCGTCTATCGCACCGGTGCCTGGGAGCGCTTGCGCCTCTGGCGTCGCCGCAACCCCGTCGTGGCGTCGCTGAGTCTGTTCCTCGCCGTGTCGCTGCTGACCGGCACCGTCGTGTCTACGCTCTTCGGCCTCGCCGCCAATCGTGAATCAAAACGCGCCAACGAGTCGTTCCAGAAACTCGCGGCTGCAATACGGCGAGAGGATGAACTTCGAGAGGCTGTGGCTAACGCCCAAAATGAAATTGAGCGGCTTGGTCTTCGTCTCAGCCCGAGACAAGCTGATCTCGATCGAAAACTGGCAGAACTAATGTCCCTTGAAAACGAGCTTAGTATCGCGAGAAATCAGAGACTGATACCAGCTCCCCCTGCGCAACCTGAGGATGCTCTGCTGCAAGAGAAGTCAGAAGGTGTGCAAGTTCAAAGACGAACCCCAGTGATAACCGATCCCAGAAAGTCGAAGGGAAAAATTGGGAAGATTGCTCCATCGGGATAAGGCGAGGATCCCGAACTGCGAGCGGAAGCGTGAGGCGCTGAGTGTGATCCACTGGCTGCGAGACCAAGACAAACCGCAGAGCGAATGGCTCGCCGCCATCGCGGCGGACCAGACCCTCACCGAGCCAGTCCGCCAACGCGCCCTCCAATTCGCCCGCGAATGGAAATAACAGGCTTGTAGGATGGCCGCCCTCGGCCGTCCGTGTTCGAGAATGGCGACTGAGGAACACAAGACGGCCGAGGGGGGCCATCTTACGGCGTAGGCGATGCCTCTGAGCCTGATCAAAAACGTCTTGATTGGCGAGAAATGAGACATGCTTGGCGAGGAAGAGACTCTGCCGGTCAGGAAAGTGTCTCTGAGGCTCGGAAATTCCTGGATGATTGACAGGAAATCGCTTCTGACTGGCGAGGAATCGCGTCCGGCGGCCATTCAGAGGCGATTCCTGGCGCAGCAGATGGCTTTTCTTTGGAATCAGCAGCCATTTCTCGCCATGCAGAGACAATTCATTGTGCAGCAGAGCCAATTATTAGCGCAGCAGACGCCTTTCCAGGCGCGGCAGATGTCTTTTCAGGCGCGGCAGATGGCTTTTCAGGCGCGGCAGAAAGCTTTTCAGGCGCGGCAGAAAGCTTTTCAGGCTCGGCAGATCGCTTTGTTTCTAATTCAGGTGTCGTTCCTCCTGATGCAATTCACATTTCTTCTGAGGCGGATGTCTTTTGACGCGCGGCAGCAGTGATTTGTCCACATTCAGGTGCCGTTCCTCAGGCTGCAACAGGCGTCCCTCCTGCTGCAATCGAGATTTCTGCTGATGCCTGTCCGTGTCCCGTTCAGGAAACGGACGGAATCGCGCCGACTCGGAACGGAATTGCGAGAGACCCTCAACCTGCTCCAATTCGCCCGTGAATGGAAATAGCACGACGCATGAGCGAGTGGTTGTTCACGAAGTACCACTCGCTCGCGCGTCGTGCTGATCCACAGTGTGCGAGACCAAGTCCCATCCCCAACCGAATGGCTCGCCACCCTCGCGGCGGACCAGACCCTCACCGAGCCAGTCCGCCAACGCGCCCTCCAATTCGCCCGCGAATGGAAATGATCCTGTTGTGGCCGGTCTCCTGACCGAGCCACCCGGCCCGACTGAAGGTCTCCCCGAATGGCCAAGCAGCGTGGAACTCGGAATGTCTTACCGCTCGGCCGAGGAGACCTGACGGTCAACGAACCGTGGCTCGGTCAGGAGACCGGCCACAACAGACCCTGAGTCTGCTCCACAGTTTGCGAGCCCAAGGCCAATCCCCGACCGAATAGCTCGCCGCCATCGCAGCGGACCAGCCCCTCACTGAGTCAGTCCGCCAACCCGCCCTCCAATTCGCCCGCGAACGGAAGCTGTAGGTTGGGACTCCGTCCCGACCGAATTGCATAGTCGGGATACATGACGGATGCCACAAAGACTGGTGCGTTCGAGCTTCACAAGCGGGTCGGGACGGACTCCCAACCTACTGACCGAATGGCTCGACGCCTGATTGATCGTCGCCACAAAAATTTCGCCGCTCACCGGCTCTGTGAGTGCAGCTTGGCCAGCTTCGACAACTCTGATTTCACGGCAGCGAGCTTCGGATCATCGACGAGGTTCTTCATCTCGTTTGGATCGGCTTGCTCGTCGAATAGCATCGCTCCGGCTTTGCCTCCGTCGTATTCGACGTAGCGATACTGCTGCATGCGGACGGCGACGCCGCTGACTCCTTTGGCATTGCCGAAGACGCTGAACGCTGGATGCGACCACTCGGCCTGCGGGTTGGCGAGCAGCGGTTTCAAACTGTGGCCGGCCAAGCCGCCGGGCGTCGGCAGGCCGCAGAGTTCGCACAGCGTTGGAAACAGATCGAGCGATTGCACCGGGCGCGGTGATGACGAGCCGTTTCCCTTGGCTTGCGGGTCGATCACGATCAACGGAACGCGCGTGCCGATTTCCCATAGCGAGCCGTGCTTCGACCATTTCCCTTTTTCGCCGAGGTGATAACCGTGATCACCCCAGAAGACGATGATCGTGTTCTCGCGCAGCTTGAGCGTGTCGAGTTCGGCTATCACTCGGCCGAGATTCCAGTCGGTCCACGTCAGCGAGGCCCAATACGCGCGGATCACTTCACGAGCTTCCTCTGGTGACGCATCACGATCGACGAACAAATCGCCGTTGCGAACCGGGACGCTCGGTTTCGGGAATCCTTCCGGCACGGTCGGTCGCGGCTGGAAGTCAGGTGGCAGCGGCACCGACTTCGGATCGTACATGTCGAGAAACTTTTTCGGAGCGGTCGGCGGGCTGTGCGGCTTCGTGAATCCACAGGCGATGAAGAACGGCTTGTCGCCTTTGCCATGCCGGCGCAAGTAGTCGATCGCTCGCGTCGCCGTCTTGTAGTCCTGATGCGATTCGCCATCGCCTTCGAGGGTCACGATGCGATCGGAGTTCTGCTTTTGATTGACGGGGGGCTTGCGGTCGGAGATGGCTCCTTCAAACGTCCGCTTCTCACCCCCTTCGGTCCAGGCGTCGACATCGTCAATGCCGCCGTGAAACACCTTGCCGGTTCGCAGCACGGAGTAACCTTTGTCTTTGAAGTGCCTCGGCAACGAGACGAAGTCGGGATGAGTTGCTCCGAACCACGTCGAGTTGTCGAGCACTCCCGTCACCGGCGGGTGCCGCCCGGTCAACATCGAAGACCGCGAGGGATTGCATAACGGAAACTGACAATACGCTCGCTCGAACCGCACGCCGGCTTTCGCCAGAGCGTCGATGTTTGGCGTTTTGACATGCGTGTTGCCGTAGCAACCCAGCTCCGGTCGCAGGTCATCGATCAAGAAGAACAGCACGTTGGGATGCTCGGCCGCGAGCAACAATTCACGCGGGGAAAAGCTCGCAACAACGGTGATGACGAACAGGATCAAGACGTTGAGAATCCAGCGAGTCTTCATCGCGATGCGTCTCCGATCTCTAAGGAATGGCGTAGGTCAGGCTTTTTAGCCTGACCCGAACGCGCGAAACGGCGTCGATACTCCATCGGGGCAGCCTGGAAAGGCTGACCTACTTTGATTTGCGTAACGGAGACTAGCCCATTTGATCGACGCTGGAAATTCACGCGAGCTTGGAGCGACAATCGTCTTGCGGCTTGAGTCCGCTCGACCCGTCCTCGAGTACTTTGGTCATCCATGTCCATCGAAGAGCTGCTCATCGTGCTTTTGATTGGAGCGGTGCTTGCCGGTGGGCCGCTCGTCGCGCTGGTGCTTTCGATCATCGCGTTCCGACGCAGTCGCAGGATCTATGAGCTTGCTCGGCGAGTCACGCAGCTAGAGGCTCAACTGCGGGCGCGGCCAGAACCGCTGACGACTCCCGCAAAATCGGTTGCTGTCGTGGAGAGCCAACTGGAAGAACTAGCGGCCGATGAATCGCTGGTGACTCTGGAGCCGGACATCGACCAAACCACTCCGCCCACCAAGTCACATGACGAACCGTCGCACGAGCCGTTTGGTTGGGAGACCTTCATCGGCCAGAAGGCGTTCGGTTGGATGGCGGTCATGCTGTTTGTGTTCTCGGCGGCGTTCTTTTTGCGATACGCCTATCAGAACAACTGGATTGGCCCGGTCGGCCGAGTCGCGATTGGGGAACTGGTCGGCGCGGGGTTGCTCGGCCTGGGTTGGAGCTATTTTCGGAAGAGCTGGACGCGGTTCTCGAACATGCTCACCGCAACGGGAATCGTGGTGCTGTATCTGGCGACCTACAGCGCGTTCGGTTTCTATCGGCTGTTGCCGCAGCAGCACGCGGGAATCTTTCTGGCGGTGCTGGTGATCGAGTCAATGGTCGCGGCAGTTTGTTATCGCTCGTCGGTCGTGGCTCTGGTTGCGGTTGTTGGTGGGTTGCTCACTCCGATTTTGTTGCAGGCGGATCATGATGCGTATCAGTCGTTCTTCACCTACCTAGCCGTGCTCAATGCGGGAGTCGTCATCGCACTGCTGATGCGGTCGTGGTCGATCGTTGGGTCGGTGGCCTATCTCGGAACGCAGTGGTTGTTTTGGATGTGGTATGCCGGCAACTACCACCCGGAGAAGTTCGCTTGGACGCTGGGTTTTCAGGCGGTGTTCTGCGGATCGTATTTGGCTCACACGGCGATCGGCTCGCTGGTTCATTCGCGTCAGGCGGATTGGGAAGAGCTGGCTCGGTTCGTGTTGAACGCCATCTTGAGTTTCGTCGTGCTCCGCGTGCTGACTCGCGAGGACTATGGCATCTGGCAAGGGAGTTTCGCCATCGGCCTGGCGACGTTGTATGCCGGCGTCGCGCGAGCCACGTTAGCCTGGCGGCCGAGCGACAATCGGTTGCTGCTGACGTCGTTGGCGGTGTCGGTCGGCTTCTTGGCGTGGGCATTTCCAATTCAAGCGGATGCGCGCTGGGTCTCGTTGGGCTGGGCGGCGATGGGAGCCGCTCTGTGGTGGTTCGGCTTGCGAGTCACCGCGCCACCGCTGCGTATCATGGCCGGTGTGTTGGGAGCGTCGGCAGTCGTGAGATGGCTGATGCTCGAGATGCCGAATTACACGCGTGATCCGTTCGTGCCGATCTTCAATCTCGTGGCGCTGCCGCCGCTGGGAGTCGCCGCTTGCATCTTGGGCGCCGTCGTCTTGGCTGATCGGTTCTTGAAACGACTGGGTTCAACCGAACGCTGGCTGATCGCGGCTGGCGGAGTCACTGGTGTGTTGCTGCTGTGGCTGATCCTGTCGTTCGAGTGCCACGGCTATTTCGTGGCACAAGCGGCAGGGAGCACGGACATCGAGGTTTGGCGATGGCGCGGGCAACTCGCGCTGACGGTGATGTGGACGGTGTATGCGACCGCGTTGCTGGTGCTGGGCTTCCGGCTGAATCGTGCTCGGCTGCGGTGGCTGGCGATGGCGTTGTACGGCGTGTCGGTCGTGAAACTGTTCCTGGTCGATATGGCCAACGTGCAGCAGTTGTATCGCATTCTGGCGTTCTTCGTGTTGGCCGTCGTGTTGGGCTTGGTCGCGCGAACTTATCAGCGTTTCAAATAGAGCACTTGATTATGAAGACTTACTCAAACCGTCGCCTGACTTTCCGAGGCTGTGAAACAAACGACGCGATGGCGAGCGGGGCGGGGTCAGCCCTCCGGTATTCGGCAGACAGCGCAACGAAAGGGAGGCTGACGCCCAATAGCACTCACTTTGTGAGCGGCACGGCGCTAGCCGCCGGTAAATCGCCGGAAATCGTCGATCCCGATTCACCGGTGGCTAGCGCCATTCCGCTCAAAGCGACCACCGGGGGGCTGACGCCACCCCGCTCGCCAATTCACTTACTGGGGCTCCGAGTCGGGCGATTGATCGGCGTCGTGTTGCTGAGCCTTTCGGCCGCGACCGTTCAATCGCAGGATCAGACTGACGCATCGCCGGATGACTCGACCACGATGGCCGAAGAGGCGACGCCCGAACTCCAAGCGCGCTGGGAGTACTTCGCACCGGTGCCAATCCCAGCCGCCAATGCCGACGCCTCCCCGACGCTGGTGGATTTGGTTCTGGGAAAAGATGTCTTTGCACATGCCCGTCCGGACTTGGCCGACTTGCGGCTGTTTGACTCGACGGGAAAGGCGATTCCGTATGCGCTGCGTTATCGGCGACCGCAGTCGATCCGCGAGAACGTGGCGGCGACCGAATTCAATCGCGCTCAACCGGAAAACGGCCCCAGCGAAGTGACGCTCGACCTGCAACGGGACGACATCCAGTACAACGAGATCAAAGTCGAAACCTCAGGCGCGAACTTTCGCCGAGCCATCGAAGTCGACGGGAGCGAAGACGGCAAGGCGTGGCGAAAACTGGTGGCCGCCAACTTGATTCGCTTTCAGCACGAGAACCAGAAGTTTGATCTCGACTCTCTGACGTTTGCCGAAAGTCGCTTCCGCTTCGTGCGTGTGCGAGTCCACCCCGACCCCGCTCACGTCACCGGCAACAACGAACAGGAACTCTTCCGATTCATCAACGTCAACGTCATGCGCCACGCCGAAGATCCGGGAGAGCGGCTGACTCAAGAAGGGACACTGCAACCGCGCGAGCCAGGTCGATCGTACGGTGCGCCTGGTTCGGTCTGGATCATCGACCTGGGGGGGGGCAACATGCCCTGCGATCAGATCGAAGCGGACATCGCGGATTCCGAATTCGCTCGCGACATTAGGCTCGAAGCGGAGTATTCCAGTGGCCCACTTGGTCAGCTTCGGTTTTCACCCATCGGCCTGACGTCAGAGCCACTTTGGAGACGGAAACCGGGTGAGTCTAAGAAACCGTTGATCGCCAAGTTTGAGGAAGTGCAGACGAGACGGCTGCGGCTGTACGTCACCGATCATCGCAACCCGCCGTTATCGATCCGCTCGATCAAATTCAGCGCTCCAGCTCGGCAAGTCGTCTTCGCTCGCCCGGCCAGCGAGGCTGGTGAATCGCAACTCTTCTTCGGCAATCCCCGCGCGGAATCACCGAACTACGACTTCGCTCGCAATCTGCCGGAGCGACTTGCTCCGTCACCCGCTCGCACGGAATTGAAGACGGCCGCTCGCAACGCATCCTTCGTCCCTCCGCCACAGCCTTTCACCGAGCGATTTCCCTGGCTGATCTACGTCGTGCTGGGAACAGTCAGCGTGGTGCTAGCGGGAATGATCGTCAGCCTGTCCCGCGCGGCGATCGCCATTCACGATGCCAGCATCGCGGACGCTCAAGCCTAAGACAGCCGCACGAAAATAACCCACCGGCCACTTGGGCTTGTCCCAGTGGTTCCCGCGCTTCTGCACTACTGCGAGTCGTAGCGCAAAAGCGTGGGAACCACTCCGGCAAGCGGGGTGGCGGTAGGATATTTGCAAGCCGTTGCCTAACGCGATCAACAATCAGACGTTTCGTTTTACCCCAGAGCCAACGGCGACGGCTGCGTTCTCGATGTCGGCTCCGTCGCCGCTGGCTCCGGGTTAAACGACGTATCCACTTCTGGAGTGAGCCGCAGGGCGCTAGCCGCGGGTTTTGAACGAATCCAGAACCCGCGGCTAGCGCCTTGCGGCTCACAAAGACGGTTCTCGAATAGCGCTCTTAGCGCCGAGGAATCTCGTTCGTGTCCGAGACCTTGAAACCCTGCTCCCGCCGCATCCTGAGATGCCCCTCGGGTGGCACGATCGCGATGCGAAACTCCAAAGCGTCCGAGTGGCCGTGAGACCGTTGAATCACACGTATCGGAGCGACTTCCGTGTAATCGGGAAACCGGCGACGCAGTGCGGCTTCCCAATCGGAAGCTTCAAGATCATTGGGCCAGACGACGACACCACCCGTGCGTGCGAACTCGGCATCTGAGGCCCAGGGACTGAACTGGGGATTCAAGTCGGCGTACACACTCGCTCGGCGATCCAAATAGAAGGCGACATTCGCCGCCGTCCACCACGGTCCGCCGACGATCTCAGGCGATGATCCTGTTTCTGTCCGATACGCGCGATCGACTTGCTCCGCCAATTCGCGGCCGGGGAAATGCACGCGCGAACTCTTGTCCCTCAAACCGGGGATCGCCAGGTCGTGAGCCAGTAACCCCACGATCCCAATCAAACTGCACGCGACGGAGAGCTTCAGTTCACGACGAATCGCGGCGGCGTCTTGTCGAAACTGAAACACCACCACCAGTGCGACTCCCAAGTATGACCACAAGGCCGTGCCCCACATCGAACGAATCCGCACTCCGGTCACCAGCCCCACCAACACAATCAGCAGCACGGGAGCAAACGCAAACGCCAAGACGAAATCCCGATTATGCCGCTCAAGGTCATTCGTCACGCGACGCCGCTGCCAGACTCGGCCCATGAGAGGCCAGGCCAGCACGCACACCGGCATAAAGGCTTCCGCTTGAGTCGCCAAGAATTTCAGTGGATGCCGCAGATGATCCAGCCAGAGCCTTTCGCTGTGAGAGCGTCTCAAGAAGTAAGCGACGGTCGGAAAGTCGTTTTGGATCAGCCACAACGCATGAGACGCGAAGATCGCCAAGGAAACTCCCAACGTCAGCCAAGGGCCGCGCGTCTTCCAAGCGGCTCGCCCCAGCGGATGCAGCACCGAGAAAAGTCCCATCGTCACGGCGAGGATCGCGATGTCGTACTTGGCCAACATGCCCAGTCCCAGAGTGGCTCCCGCCGCAGCCCAGCCCCAGAGTATTCGCTGCACCAGTCCGCGATACAAAAACGCGATGGTCAACGCCCAGCACGCGCGCGAGACAACGTTGTTGTTGAAATCGGACGTCGTGAAGGTGTAGTAGTAGCAGCCTTCGAGCAGCATGACGCTCAGCAACGCACCGCGCCGGCCAACACACTCCTTCGCCACGGAGAACGCCGACCAGAAACACGCCAGCGTACAAAGTTGCGAGAGCACATAGGTCGGCCAAAGCGTCCGGCCGCACAACATCACGCTCGCCTCGGCCAACCAGCCGGGAAGCGGCGGATGCTTGTAGTAACCCGCCTGCCATTCATGTCCCCAATACAGCATCTCGATCGCGTCGATGCCCCCATTGGGCTGAATGAGCGACGGCACAAGACTCCAGACCACGCAGTGCAACACGGCCAGCCACCAAAAGATCTTCGTGGCCGTGGCATCGCTGAGATTCGACTCTGAATGCTGCTGCGGCTCAGCCGATGCGTTCGGATTCTCGATGTTGGTCATTCGGCATGTCCTTTGATTTCATCCATGCTGCTGACTTTGCACTTCAATCGGAGGGAATCCTGTTGCGGCGAAAACTTTTCGGGAGGGATTAGACCCCATCCGGCTTGCCCGGATGGGGTCGATCATCTCGTCGCTCGCAGAGCGTGGGAACGAGTTTCAACCTACTTACGCCGCGCGTCGTGCTTGATCCAAGCCCTCCGGCGCGGAGATGTCTAACAACGCCACTTGAGGCACCACTTTCTCGGATGCACCCGTGAGTCCCACTCGGCATTGCAATCCAAGACGACTCAACTCGAATGCCGCCCGGACGAAACCTTTGAGTCGAACCTTTGAGCCAGGCACCTCAGTCCAAGCATCAAGCGGAAATTCGAACAACGCCTTCTCCAGCGAAAGACCGCGTTGCCCGCTAACAACCTGTTTCAATCGGACAAGGATCTCCACATCGAAGATCCAGCGGGATGAGAACGGCAGCCCCAACAGAGAGTTGAACAATGACCCGTTGCGAAACAACTTTGCTCCGCACAACGCATCGTGAATCGGCACTCCCACGGTGAGTGCCGCGGACTTGGAGAACAATCGCCCCAGCAACCGCCGATTCCATTGGCGTTCAATGCGATGTCCGAGCAACGGGAGCCGAGTGCCCCAGACGACCTGCACATCGGAATGCCGATTGAGCACATCCACAAAGCTTGGGATGGACTCGAAGGGAGTCGCCAGATCCGCGTCCCAGAAACCAATCAACACAAACCCGATGTCGGCCGCGGTGAGCATTCCCCGGCGCACGGCCTCCGCCTTGCCGCAGTTACGAGCGAGTTGAAAAGCTCGCACCCGATTCGGATGGGCGACGCAAAGTTCCGTCAACTTCGTCGCGGTGTCATCGTAACTGCCATCGTCGATGAAAAGAAAGGACACCTCGCGGCAGTGATTCAGAAAACGATGGACGGCATCGACATTCAATCGTTCAGCTTCGTTGTAGCACGGGACGATGATGGCGGTTGGCGTCTCAGCAGGCCGACGGAAAATTTGCATGAGCATCCTTCCTCACGACGACTCCACTCATCTTTTGGCTAGATATGGCGACTCAACTCATAGGGTCAAGATGAATGCCGGCTTCATCTTCTGGCAGCCACCGAGTAGCCTTGCGATGACTCAAACCGAGAGGAATGCCGCCGTATGAAACAAGTCGCTGTTCTGGGATCGACCGGGTCGATCGGCACCAACTGCTTGCAAGTCCTCGACGCTTTGCCGGAGCAATTGGCCTTGGCGGGCGTGACTGCTCATCGTCGCTGGCGGGAGCTGGCCGACCAGACGCGAACCACTCATCCTCGCTGGGCGGTCGTGACGGAAGAGTCATTGCGAGCCGAAGTGGATCGCACCGCCTTCTCCTCAAAGACGGAATTGCTCTTCGGAGAAAGTGGCACCGAGCGACTTTGCTCCGCCCCTGAGGTGGATGTCGTGGTCAGCGCGATCGTCGGAGCAGCCGGCCTGCGTGGAACCTGGGTTGCTCTGGAATGCGGCAAGACAGTCGCCATCGCCAACAAAGAAACGCTCGTTGTCGCCGGCCCGCTGGTCATGGAGTTGGCTCGCCAAAAGCACGCGAAGTTGCTGCCGGTCGATTCCGAGCACTCCGCGATCTTTCAGGCATTGCAGTCGGGACAGTCGAAGGAGGTTCGACGTGTCGTGCTCACCTCCAGCGGCGGGCCGTTTCGAGGACGATCGCTCGCGCAACTTCAAAACGTCACGCCGGCCGATGCGCTCGCGCATCCCACCTGGAACATGGGGCCGAAGATCACGATCGAATCGGCCACCATGATTAACAAGGCACTGGAAGTCATCGAAGCCAAATGGCTGTTCGGATTGCGTGACGATCAGATCGACGTGGTCGTGCATCCGCAGTCGATCGTGCATTCGTTCGTCGAATTCGTGGACGGCAGCGTGATCGCCCAGCTTTCGCCCCCCGACATGCGTTTGCCGATTCAGTACGCATTAACCTACCCCGACCGCTGCGAGTCCATCGCGACGAAACTCGATTGGCGTCAGAAGTTCGATCTTCACTTTGAACCGCCAGACCTCGACGCCTTCCCGTCGCTCAAGTTGGGGTTCGAGGTCGCGTCACGTGGCGGCACCTGCGGAGCCGTGCTGAATGCAGCGAACGAAGCGGCCGTCGCACGCTTTCTGGCCGGAAGCCTCCGCTTCTGCGAAATCTCCCGCGCGTGCCGAGCGGCACTCGATCAACACGAATTCGATGCCACTCCGACACTGACAGAATTGCTCCGACTAGACCATTGGGCGCGTCAGGAAGTTGACCGTTGGAAGTGAGTCGTTCGCTGAGGAACGGGGACGCTAAAGTTTTCCGAAGTTCTGTTAGCACGACGCGCAAGCGAGTGGTTCCGACCAAAGCCGCAACCACTCGCTTGCGCGTCGTGCTAGGTTTCCGATCGGTTCGAGACGTCATTTTGTGTGATTCCGATTACTTCAGCCAACTGTTCTGTCGCATCCAGAACAACAGGTCTTTGCCCCAGGGATGAATTTCACCGGCGGCGGCTCCGTTTTTGCCTTCGCTCAGGCCAATGCCGTGCGGGCCTTTTTGATAAACGTGGAAGTCATAGGCGATCCCGTTTTGCTGTAACGCGGCGACGAACCGCAACGAGTTCGTGACCGGTACGGCTTTGTCTTCTTGAGTGCTCCAGACGAAACAGGGTGGCGTGTTCTTCGCGACCTGTTTCTCGTTCGAAAGCAATTCCACCAGCTTCGGATCGGGATCTTTTCCCAGCAGGTTGGCCTTCGAGCCGCCGTGAGTCACACCGTCCTTCATGCTGATAACGGCATAGCAGAGCACTCCAAAATCCGGCCGCGAACTTTGTCGTTCGACAGCGTCTGTGGCGTCGGCTTTGCCCGCATCGAAATGCGTCACGGCCGTTGAAGCGAGATGTCCCCCCGCGCTGCTCCCCATCACACCCACACGCTTCGGATCGAGCTTCCACTCGCTGGCACGAGACCGCACCAAGCGGATCGCTCGCGACACATCCCCCAGCATCACCGGATGCCGATAGCCTTTCGAGCCGAGCCGATACTTCAGCACGAACGCGGCCACTCCGTTGTCCGCGAGCCATTTCGCATAGCCTTCCCCTTCGTGACCCGCGAGGTGGCCATAACCGCCGCCCGGACAAACCACGATCGATGTGCCGCTCGACTTCTCAGCGGCCGGCAAGTAAGGAGTGATTGTCGGGATGTCCTGGTCGGCTTGCCCCAACGCTCCGGGAGCTTCTCCCTCCCACAATCGAATCGGATCAGCCGCCGAAACGAAGGAGGCACAGCATCCCGCCAGCACAATCACGAACAACACACTGCGTCGAAGAGTCATCTTTGATTGCCTTTCAAAGGTTGGAAGAAATCATCAGCGGCCGTAGTTTATACCTCGTGCCCCCATTTATGAGACAGGCGAGCGGGGTGGCGTCAGCCCCCCGGTCCTGCGCCGAAAGTACCGGGGGGCTAACGCCGCCCCGCTCGCCAGTCCGTCGTTCGGACGACCGCGTGAGGGACCACGCCGCCAACGATTCTTGGACCTCACCATGACCGAGCCCGCCGAGAAACCAAAACGCCGCACGCGCTATCGCGGGTCACACCCTCAGCAGTTCGCGGAAAAGTACAAGGAGCACGATCCAACGCGCTTTGTCGAGGACGTGGCCAAGGTGCTGGCCAGCGGAAAGACCCCCGCCGGAACGCATCGTCCGATCATGGTCCGCGAGATCATGCAGGTACTCGCGCCACAACCGGGAAACTTCGCGGTCGATTGCACGTTGGGTTACGGCGGACACGCGCGCGAACTGCTGACCGCCGTTCAGCCGGGTGGTCGATTGCTGGCCATCGATGCCGATCCGATTGAGTTACCAAAGACGGAAGCGCGCTTGCGTGTCCTCGGGTTCCCACCGGAATCACTGATCGCGCGGCGCAGCAATTTTGCCGGAGCCACTCAACTCATCGCGGCCGAGTCGCCGGAGGGGGCAGACGTATTGCTCGCCGACCTGGGACTGTCATCCATGCAGATCGACGATCCCGCACGCGGTTTCACGTTCAAATCCGACGGTCCACTCGACATGCGAATGAATCCGTCACGCGGCATGTCCGCAGCCGCAATGCTCGCCAAGATCGACGCGCAGAAACTCACAACCTTGCTGGGTGACAATGCCGATGAGCCGCGAGCCGCCGCATTCGCGACCGCGATCCTGCAAGCGCAATCTCGGCATCCGCTCTGCACGACACAGGCACTTGCCGAGGTCGTGCGTGTCGCATTCGCACGACTGCCACAAACTTCGGATGAACAGGCTGACGATGCGGTGCGACGAGTCTTTCAAGCCTTACGAATCGAGGTGAACGACGAGTTCGGTGCGCTCGACACGCTGCTCCGCAACTTGCCGCACTGCCTGAAGCCCGGCGGTCGAGTCGCGATCCTCACCTTTCACTCCGGCGAAGACCGCCGAGTGAAGCTCGCGTTGAAACAAGGACTGCGTGACGATCTTTATTCGACGATTGCTGACGACGTCATGCGACCATCGGCCGAAGAAAAGCGAGCGAACCCGCGCTCGTCATCGGCCAAGCTGAGGTATGCGGTTCGAACCAACAACTTGGATCATCTCTCGCCGGTCAAACTCGATCCTGGAACTCCCGAAGCATGACTTCACGCAACGTCCATTGCCTTCATTCCTCTGTCAGCACGTTTCCTTGGCAGAGGAATGGGGCCAGAGGAATGAAAGAAATTGCATTGCGTGTTTCGCGATCAAGTCAGGTGTGAGAACACGAACTCGCCCTCCTTCACATCGACCACAATTTTGCAGCCGGCAGGCAAGCGGCCTGACAACAACTCGTTGGCGAGCTCGTTTTGCAGTCGCTGCTGAATGACTCGCTTCAACGGCCGGGCACCATACGCCGGGTCGTAACCTTCCTCGCCGAGCTGATCATTGGCCGCATCGGTGATCTCAAACCTAAAGCCGTTCTCGTCGAGTTGCTTCGCCAAGCGGCGAAGCTGCAGGTCTACGATCTGGCGGATCTCCGCTCGGCCGAGCGGATGGAAGACGATGACTTCGTCGATACGGTTGAGGAACTCCGGAAGGAAATCACGGCGCAGAGCGTCCATCACGCGGCGGTTGATTTCCTTTTCATTCTCTTTGCCGCTGAGTTCCATAATCGACTGGCTGCCGATGTTGGAGGTCATCACGACAATCGTGTTCGTAAAGTCGACCGTCCGACCCTGCCCGTCAGTGAGGCGACCGTCATCGAGGAGTTGAAGCAAGATGTTGGCGACATCGGGATGCGATTTCTCCATCTCGTCGAACAGGACGACGCAATACGGACGCCGCCGTACCGCTTCGGTGAGCTGGCCTCCTTCATCGTGCCCGACATAGCCTGGCGGTGACCCGATCAGTCTCGCCAC
>SXGS01201341.1_pt1 | contig 24300 bp, 18 predicted proteins | sample 3174681 | NCBI WGS metagenome assembly SXGS01 (sample SAMN11356861, study PRJNA531348) | freshwater metagenome | isolation source: freshwater sample F1-80 | place: China: Fuxian Lake, Yuxi | collected 2017-12-25
CAACCACGTCGGTTCGTTCGTGGGCAAGCCGAGCTCGGTGCCCGCCGCGGGCGGTGTCGCGCACGCCTTCGACATCGATTGCGGAGTCGCCAACGCCGGCCAGTTCTACGTGGTGCTGGCTTCGAGTCTGGGCACGCGCCCCGGCTTCCCGTCGCCGCTCGGCCCGCAAACGGTGCCGCTCAACTTCGATGTCGCGTGGACGCAGTTGTCGTTGGATCTGATGAACACGCCGGTGTGGACCAACACGTTCTGGTTCACCGATGCGAACGGGCGCGCCACGGCCAGCTTCAACCTGCCGCCCGGCATTCCTGGCCTCGTGGGCACGCGCTTGCACCACGCCGTCGCGTTGTTCGACTTGTCGTTGAACTCGACCTACGTGAGCGAGCCGTCCGGCGTTCGCCTCTACTGAGTCTTCGCACCATGCGTGCCCACTTCGCTCGTCTGCTTGGCACAGGGCTGCTGCTGGCACTGCCATTGGTCGCGCAGACGGTTCCCTACGGCCAGTCCGTGGTCAGTGTGTTCGGCAACGTGGCGCCGGGCGAAGGGCTGTGGTTCGTCGATCGCGTGTCCGGTGCGTCGCAGTCGATCACCGGGCTGCTCGCCGCGGGCAGTGTCGGCTCCGGCGTCAACGCCGTTGCGATCGATCCGATCGATGACCGCATCTGGCTCGGCGGCATGAACAGCAACGGCAACACCGCCAACCAGCTCAACTGGGTTCGGTTGACCGGTGGTGTCGTCAGCCAGTTCCAGCAGTTCGCGACGATTACTCCGGCGACGGCGCAGGCGATCCATGCGATCGTCTTCGACGACAACGCCAATCCCGTCTTCTGCGCGGGAACGGCCGCCGTGTTCGGCGGTGTGTTTCGCGCCGACCGCCGCACGGGCATCGTCACGTCGCTCGGGGCAGTGGCGAGCGGAACGCACACGGCTCTGGCCAAGGACTCGGCGGGCAACGTCTACGTCGGCATGTTCGGCAACGGCCAGGTCCACGTTCTCGCGAAGGCCCTGGACGGGTCGTTGGCGCCACCGGTGCTGTTTGGCACGGTCTCCAACCCGAACATCGCCGGCCTGACGTTTGCGCCTTCGGATGGCATCCAACCGGACCAGTTGTTCGTCGTGTGTAGTGGGCCCGCAAGCCCGCTGGTGTCGGTGATCCCGATCCTTGGTGGTGGGGCTGGTTCGGCGGTCGCGACGACGCAGACGATGCTCAACTGGATCGACTACGACCGGCGCCACAACGACCTGCTGCTCGCGCAAACTTCGCCCGACCGCGTCGTGCGTCTCGCCCGAGGTGGTGGCGACACGGTGCTCGCCAGCATCGGCAACAGCAACATCGGCACGCCCTCGTGCCTCGACACTAACGACGGCGCCGATGGGGAAGTCGTCGTGGCGCCGATGATCCTGAACGGTGCGCTCGGTCCGTTCGACCTCGAGTTGTCGACGACCGCGCCGCCCGGATCGTTGGTGTTGCTCGGAACGGTGGCGCCGGCGGTGCAAGTGCTGACGATTGCCGTCGCTGGCCCGGATGGCCGCGTCTTCGTGAAGTTCCCGAACCTGACGGTCGGGGTTGCGTTGCCGCCGGGCGCGCTGCAGATGATGGCGGCGTGGTTCGACCCGTCGTTCAACCTGCAACTCGGCACGCCGGTTGCCTGGCCAGCTCTGTGATTTGCGGGCGTCGCTGCGATCGCTTGCTGGCGATTGCGCCTCGATCGTCACGGGGCGACCATCGCGGCATGACCGAGCGCCGCAAGGGCCATCGCTGGGAGCCGATCACGGACCTGTCGGCGGCGTAGCGCACGCTGCGGTTTCCGGAGCTGGATGCGTTGGTTGCTGTCTTCGACCGGCGACGCGGCGAGAGGGAAGGGGCGAGTGCTCTGCGCGAGTTCCAGGCGCGTATGGTGCGCAGTTGGCCGTTGGCGAATGCGCTGCTCGACTTCTGGCAGTGCGACGATGCCGGTGTCTACGACACGCGCGGCTTCAAACTGCGCGGCAACCAGTTCACCGACGCCGAAGGTCGCTATCGCCTCGACACGATCGTGCCCGGTCTCTATCCGGGCCGCACCCGCCACATCCACGTGAAGCTGCAGCCGACCGGTGCCGACACGCCGGCGAACCCCGGCAATGCTCAACCTCACGACGCAGGTCTACTTCCCCGGTGACGCGGGCAACACGAAGGACGAACTGTTCGACGCGGCGCTACTGCTCGCCATTGACAACGCAGGCGCCAGCAAGGTCGCCCGCTACGACTTCGTGCTCGACCTCGGCTGAACGGCGCTGCGCGCTACGGCAGGAACTTGTTCGCTTCCTTCAGTTTCGTCGGCAGGTACTCGTCGATGACGAAGTTGAGCCCGTGCTTCGCCAAGGCCTGCTGCTCAGCGCGCTGACCCGACTTCAGCATCATCTCGATCGCCTTCTGCCACTCCTTGTGCGCCTGGAAGAACGGATCGTTCTTCAGCATGTCCTGCGCGCGCTTGATGTCGACGTCCTTGAGGTCGTGCGTCGGCAGGTCGTAGTCGACGATGTCCTGTGGTGACACGCCGAGGAAGCGCGCCTGTGGCACACAGAAGAACTGGTTCAGGTGCACGGCGTTGCCCGAGCCGACCTTCAGCGTGCGGTAGATGTTGCTGAAGGCGTACGGATCGCAGTCGTTGAAGGCGAACACCGGCAGCTTGTGCGCGTCGGCGAGCTTGCGCACGAAGCGCCGCGTCGCGCGCGTCGGCACGCCGGCGGTGCCGATCAGGATGCAGTTCGCGGTCTTCCAGTAGCTGTGCTGGCTCAACCGCTCGAACATGCCGATGGTCTCGATCACCAGGATGAACTTCGCCTTGGTCTCGAAGCCGAGGTGTTCGACCGAGGTCGGGATCGAGTAGGCGCCCGAGCCGAAACCGGTGCAGTCGATGCGCAGCGGCCGTCCCGACTCGCGATCGCGGTCGAGCACGACCAGCTGGCCGGCGACCTTGCCGCCGTGCTCGTCGGCCTTGAAGCGCAGGTGTTCGCGCATGACGCCTTCGAGCGAGAACAGCGCTTCGATGTCGTCCATCGCCGCGTCGCTCTCCGGCTGCTCGTCGAACTTCGCCTCCTCCCAGTTCTTCGACACGTAGTACGCTTCTCGTTTGGTGGCGAAGTCGTCCTCGGTGACGAGCTGCTGCGACAGCGCCATCATCTTCAGCGTCTGCGCGAACGACTTGACGGTGTTGACCGACAGCGTGCGTTCGACGCGCGAACGGCCCATCACGAAGTAGCCGTCCTTCTTGTCGTAGCGGGCGTTCTTCAGCGAGCGGTCAGGGAACTTCAGCTCCGGCTTGCCCTGCTCCTGGATCGCCTTGTGCACGTGCACGGCGCAGTCCTTGATCTCGCGCAGGGTGACCTTGTCGAGGTCGCTGAACGGGCCGCGGTCCTTCTTCTTCGGCTGGGGCTTGGGCGTGAACTTCTTGGCTGCCATGGAACGTCTCGGTGTGCGGTTGTGGGTGGTTGGGTGGCGCCGGGGTTACAGCTTGCGCGACTTTTCGAGCACGACCGTCAGGTTGTCGCGTGCCTTGCTCGCATCCTTCTCGTCGAGCTTCAGGATGTCCTTCAAGGCGACGACCAGGTGCGGGATGTAGGTCTCGATGTAGTTGCGCTTCTTGAACTCGTTGGCGAGCTTCTTGCCCTTGCGCACGTGCGAGCCGAGCTTGCGGCCGGCGTCCATCAACGCGAGACGCAGTTCTTCGAGGATCTCGTCGTACGACGCGATCGCCTCCTTGGCTTCGCTGGTGAACGGCACCCAGACCGAGGCGAAGTGCACGAAGATCACCATCGGGCCGATCGGCAGCGCTCCGCGCGGCTGCAGCAGGCCGTAGTTCTTCCAGTTGGTGTCGATCACCGCCTTGCTGATCGCGCACGCGCTCTGCTGGAACACCAGCGGGACGCGGTTGGCGAAGCGGATCAGGCGCACCGGCTCGTCGGCCGCGCCCATCAGCACCTCGGCGTTGTCGGGCTTCTTCGTCGCGACTTCGACGATCTTGCCCGAGTCGGTCATCGTCAGCGTGTCACCGGGTTTGCCGTAGGCGATGCCGACCTCGATCGCGAACGGGTGGCCGCGGTAGACGACCGGCTTGCGCGACGTCGCGATGTAGAAGTCGGCTTCGACCTCCTTCTTCAGGCCGGTGATGATCAGCGACTCGCCGATCGGGGCGATGCACGACAGCGGCGGCGCCATGATCTTGGTCGCGTCGATCGCCGCCTTGATCTTCGCCACGTGGCTGGTCTCGAGCCGGCGCGGGTTGCTGTCCGGCTTGATGCCGGCCTTCTCGCAGATCTCCTTCGCGACGGTCGGGCCGACGCGCGAGAAGTCGCCTTGCAGGAACGCGCTGACGGTGCGGTTCTCGCTTTCGTTGACCATCTTCAGCAGCACGCCGAGCTCGACGCCGTGCGGGTGCGGCTTGATCTCCTCGACTTCCTGCGGCAGTTCCTTCGTCGCCCGCTGGTACTCGGTGACGTTGCCGTCCGGGTCCGTGTAGTGCAGGTAGACGTGCGGGTTCGCCACCGCCATCAGCTTCAAGAACTCCTCGACGCTCTTCTGGCCGCGCCGGTACTCGCCTTCGAGGTCGATCGCGACTTCGGTGCCGTGTTCCTTGTCGCCCCACTCGTGCGGCTTCTGCACCACTTCGGGCCGGTTCTTCGCGGTGTCGATGGTGATCTCGAAGGCGGTCGACTGCGCGCGCTTGCCGGGCTTGCTCTTCACGCGAACCGGATTGCCGGTCGTCAGCAGGCCATACATGCCGGCGGCGCTGATGCCGATGCCCTGCTGGCCGCGGCTCTGGCGCAGGCGGTGGAACTTGCTGCCGTAGAGCAGGCGACCGAACACGTTGCCGACCTGCGTCGCGACGATGCCGGGGCCGTTGTCTTCGACCGACATCGTGAACTGCTTCTCGCTCGTGCCGATGCGCGCGATCTTGACCTTGATGTCCGGCAGGATGCGCGCCTCCTCACACGCGTCGAGGCTGTTGTCGACGGCTTCCTTGACCGCCGTCAGCAGCGCCTTGCGCGGACTGTCGAAGCCGAGCAGGTGCCGGTTCTTGGTGAAGAACTCGGAGACCGAGATCTCGCGTTGCCGCTTCGCCATCGATTCGGCGTTCTCGGCGCTCTTCGCCGGCTTCTCCTTCTCCTTCGCGGCCTTGGGTTCCTTGGCGTCGGCCATCTTTTGGGGTTCCGTTGCGAACAGTTCTTTTTGTCCCGGGGCAGTGCTCATCGCGGTGCAGGGATCGTAGGGGAGACGAAACGAGGATCGGGCGCAGTCGCGAGCTGCAGTGCCCGCGCCTCCGTCCAGAAGAGTTGCACGCCGCGCACGTCGTCGGCGTCGAGGTCGTAGTGGGCAGCGCCGTGCGTGCCATCGACCGGGCCGATGGCGCGGCCGCGGGCACGGGCCGCGTGCAGCGGCGGCAGCAAGCGCGCGGCGTCGGCGCCGGGGCGCAGCACCCACAGCGCGAACACGAACGGCAGCCCGGTCCAATCGGTCCACTGCCGGCCCATGTCCCACACCTCGCGCGGGCCGGGGCTGGCGGCGAGGCCGTGGTCGCCGATCAGCAGCACGAGATCGTGCGGCAGTGCATCCGGCGTGCGGGTCGGGGCGATCGCCGTGAACGTGACGTCGGCGGCGACCTCGCCGGCGAAGCGCTTCGCCAGCAGGATGCGCAGCAGCGCCACCGAAGTCGCCGAGCCCTGGTCGAGGCCGACCGAGCGGATCGGTGAGCCGCGGCGGCGGAACGCGCGCACCGAACGGATCTCCTGCTTGCAGGCGATGCCTAGACCGGCGGCGACGGTGTAGCCCGGCTGGCGCACGGCTTCGACCGACGAGACCAGCGCGGCGTCGAGTTCGCCGGCCCGCAGCCGTTCGATCAGGGTGGTCGGCGGCGCCTGCACCAGCGTCACGTTGGGGTCGGAATCCAGGCCCGCGAGAAGGGGCGCGCCGACGCCGTACGGAACTCCGCCGATGCGAATGGTCACGGTTGCATGGCTGGACCCTGACCGATCCGGCCGCGCCGGAAGATAGCGAGGGGGGCGGGGACTTGAAGGACTTTCCCGTCCCACCCCCGTCTGGACCGAGGGGCTACTCGATCGGCGCGAACAGCTGCGTCTTCCATTTGGTCGGGTCCGGCACCATCCCCGGGTCCGTCCAATACAGCTCCCACACGCCGCCGCGGGTCTTCAACTTCTTCTCGGCGAGATGCGCCTGCAGTCCGGCGTGCGCCGCACCGAGCTTGTCGTAGGGGCCGACGTGCCAGCAGGTGACCGTCCGTCCGGCCGGCAGTTCGCTGTTCTTGACCCGCCCCTTCTCCGTGATCGGCAGCTGCACCGGAATGCCCGCCTCGAGGTCGATCTCGTCGTCGGTGAACGTGTGGTAGCGCGAGAACGGCGCGCCGGCCATGCGCGCGCCCGTCGCGGTCAAGTGCGCCATCACTTCGGGCAGCAGGATGCCGAGCTGGTCGCCGATCGCGTTCGCCTTCACCTTGATGCGGATGCTAGCCACCGGCTGCGCCTGCCGTTCGATGACCTGGTAGATCGGCTTGCCGTCGGGCCCGAATGCCGGCTCCACCGGCGCCGTCGCCACCTTGGCAACCGCCGCCGGCGGTTCGAAATGCGCGGCCTCCAGTTCGATGCCGACCACCGCCTTGTCGATGGTCGTCGTCACCGTTGCCGGTCCCATGCGCAGCGTGCGCAGCATCGGGAAGCGTCCACCCGGCACCTTCTGCCAGTTCGCGAACGTCAGCGTCGTCGGCATCAGGTCGGCCAGACCGAACCCGGCGTCGGCGGACTCGGGCGCCGGCAGCGCGGTGTCGATGCGCGCGATCGTGCCGTCGGCGTCGACGAACCAGGTGTCGGGCTTGCCCTCGGTCGGGGCCATCTGCAGCACCGCGTGCTCACGCCCGTCGATCTTCTCGCTGCCGGTCTTCTTGATTTCGCGGTAGAGGCTGCGCGGATCGTCACCCCGCAGCATGCCGAAGTAGCGCCGCATCGCCGCGGCATTCACGCCGGTGTGCACGCGGGCACCCATGTGCGGGTCGACTTCCCACGCCATGTCGCGGTGGACGCCCTTCTCCATCTTGCCGAACGCGCCCATCTCGGTGACGTGGCGGGCCAGGTCGGTGCCGGCGAACTTCTCGGTGGCCACCCCCTTGCCCACCGACTCCGACTTGCCTTCGGGCGATACGAACGACACCTCGTAGGTGCCGGTGAGAGCGAACGTGGTGGCCTTGTGGCCGGTCGCGATGCCGTATTCGGCGGCGACCTTGTCGAGCAGTGCGATGAGTGCGGGATCCATCGGCTGCGGTGCCGTCGTGGGCGTTTGCGCGTACAGGATGGAGGAGAACAGCACCAGCGTGCCGAGCAGCAGCGGCGCGGACAGGTCGGGGAGAAGAAGCATGGCAATGCGAGATCGGTTCATGAGCGGTTCAGGCGGCCACGGCGGCCGACGAGCATGCCCGCTCATCCCCCTGTATGCATTCGGGCCGGACCTTCATCCCTCACACTCGAAAATCCTGCGTATCATCGTCCGCTCACCCCGCCTCCCACGCCATGCGCTCGGACGACCGACGGCCCGCCTTTCCGTCCACCCGCTGGTCGCGCATCCTCGCGCCGACGGGGGAACGCGACCTCGACGCCCTGGCCCGCGCCTACTGGCGGCCGATGCGCGCCTACCTCGCGGCGTGCGTGCGCGGCGCGCCCGATGAAGCCGACGATCTGGCGCAGGAAGCGTTCGCGTGGATGCTGTCGTCGGGGCTGCTCGACAAGGCCGACCCGGCGCGTGGCCGCTTCCGTGGGTTCCTGAAGAAGGCGCTGGCCAACTTCGCCACCGAGCAGTGGCGCAAGAGCACCGCGCACAAGCGCGGTGGCGCGATCACCACGACGTCGCTCGACCACGCCCGCGAGCCCATCGACCTGGCTGGCCGCAAGCCTGACCAGGTGCTCGACGACGAATGGCGCCGGGCGTTGCTCGAGCGCGCGCGCGACGAGCTGCAGCGCGAACTCGAGAGCAACGGCCGCGCACTGCACTGGTTGGTGTTCCGCGACTGGTTCCTGACCGGCGGCGAGCAGCCCGACCAGGCCACCCTGGCGGCGCGGCACGGCATCTCGCGCACCGACGTGTCGAACTGGCTCGATCACGGCAAACGCCGCTATCGGGCGCTGCTGCGCGCGGCCGTCGCCGACACGGTCGCCAGCGAAGACGAATTGCAGCAGGAACTGCACTGGTTGTTCGGCGATGCCGGCGGCGGTGCGCCATGAGCTCCGGCACGCCGGACCACGACCGCGCGCTGCAGCGACTGTTGGCGATGGCGGCCGCGGCCGACGAGCCGGCCGAGCGACCGGAACTCGGCCCGCGCTACGAGATCGTGCGGGAACTGGGCCGCGGCGGCATGGGCGTCGTCTACGAAGTGGACGACCGCCAGCTGGGCCGCCGCTGTGCGCTGAAGACGCTGGGTGCTGGCGCCGATCCGGAACTGCGGCGTCGGCTCGCTCGCGAAGCGGCGGCGGCCGCACGCCTGCGCCATCCGCACATCGCCGCCGTCTTCGACGCGACACCCGACTTCATCACCATGCAGCTGGTCGCCGGTGGCCCGATCGGCAGCGCACCTTCGCTCGACCGGCGGCTCGCAGTCGAATTGGTGCGCGACGCGGCGCTGGCGCTGCAGCACGCGCATGACCAGGGCATCGTGCACCGCGACGTCAAACCGTCGAACCTGCTGGTCGAGGACCGGCACGTGTTCGTGGTCGACTTCGGGCTGGCCAAGAGCATCGATGCAGCCGGCGCGCACTCGTGGTCGGGCGTGGTCGCCGGCACGCCGTCGTTCATGGCGCCGGAGCAGGCGCTGGGGCAGACCGACCGCGTCGCCGCGCCCACCGACGTGTACGGTCTTGGCGCCACGTTGTGGTACTGCCTGCACGGCGCGCCGCCGTTCCAGGCCCCCGATCTGCCGTCGCTGCTGCGCGCGGTCGTCGACGACGACCCCAGGCCCGCCACCGGCGATCGCGACCTCGACCTCGTGCTCGGCAAGTGCCTGGCGAAGGCACCCGAACATCGCTATGCGACGGCGCGCGACTTCGCCGCCGACCTCGATCGTTGGTTGCGCGACGAACCGGTGCTGGCGCGGCGTCCCTCGCTGTGGTGGCGGTGGCAGAAGCGGCTGCGGCGGCAGCGCCTGCTGTGGCGCGCGGCGGCCCTCGCCGCCTTTGCCACGGCGCTCGTGTTGGTGCCGATCTGGCTGAACGAGAGCGCTTCGCGGCAATCCGCCAACGACGCGGTCGGAGTCGCCGACCACGCCGCGACCGTGCTGCAGGACGCGACGCTGTCGATGTCGCTGGGCGACGTCGGCGCCGCCCGTCAGCGTCTGTACGGCGGCATCGCCGAGGTTCGCGCGTTCCTCGATCGCCACGAAGTGCCGAGGGTGCGGTACCTGCTCGCCCGCCTGCTGCTGGCGGCCAGCAATCCCGACGCCGCACTGGTCGAACTCGACCACGCGCTGCGAGTCGACCCCGGCCTGGCCGATGCGCGCTTCGAGCGCGGTCTGCTGCTGGCCACGCGGCGGGAACAGACGCCCGAGGAACGTGCCCGCGCCATCGCTGACCTGTCGGTCGACCTGCGCGCCGGTTCGGTGTTGCGCGATGTCGACCGGCTGTTCGGCCGCGCCGAGTTGGCCCGCTTGCGGGGCGAGCACGCCCGCGCCATGGAACTGCTGGAGGAAGTGCTCGAGTACGACGGCATGCACGTGCGGGCCCGGATGTCGCTCGCGGCCGTTGCCCGGGCGCTCGGCAACAACAACTTGTCGACCTACTACTCGGCCAGCGCCATCGACCTGCAGCAGGGGCATGCGCCTTTCTACCTGGCGCAGGGACGCCGCTCGCTGCCGACGTCGATCCTCGGCCTGCACGGTGTGCTCGTCGACTACGGCGAAGCGTTGCGCGACCGCGGCGACAGCGCAGGATCCCTGGCCCATCGTGGGCTCGTGCAGCTGCGGCGAGCGGTGCGACTCGACTCCGAAGGCGACTCGCGCGCGGCGATCGAAGCGGTCGAGGCGGCGATCGCCGACCACGACAACGTGCTGCTGATGCACCAGGTTGCCGGCGCGTTCGTGAACCGCGCGGTGTGCCGGTTCGTGCTCGACGGCCTGCTGCTGCGCACCGGCGATTCCGCGCGAGCCGCCGTGGTTCGCAAGGACGCCGAGGCCGACCTGGCCATGGCGATCGCCCACGCTCCGAACCTGCCGGAGGCGCACGCCAATCGCGGGCTCATGGCGCTTCGCTCGGCGGATGTGCTGCGGGCGCTCGGCCGGTCCGACGCTGCCGCGCGCGTTCGCGGCGACGCCGAAAGCGCGTTCCGTCTGGCGCTCGAGCACGCGCCTCCCGGGTGGCGGCACGCCGCGATGTGCCGCGAACGGCAGGCGGCGGCGCGCTGAGAGCACGGCGCATCCGGCCGTTTTGCGGGCCGGTGGATGCAGGGCCGCAGCCAGGCAATGGAGCGTTCGCCGGTTTCCGCTATCGTGGGTGAGCTCGCCAGTCCCCGAGTCCATGTCCGTTACCCTCGCCCCAACCCGCTCGCCCCGGTTGGCGTTCCTGTTGCTGGCCCTGTCGCTCCTCACCGCGTGCGGTGGGGGAGGCGGCGGTGCCACGCCTGCGCCCCCGCCAGTCACGCCGCGTGATTGGGGGCCGATCCCGACCGAACTGCGACAACCCGGCGATCTCGCGCCCGCCAGCTACGTCGCCCGCATCGAAGTGCAGAATCGCGGTGGTGCGCGCACCGAGACGGTGTGTGCGTCGGTGCCGTTCCCGTGGGGACGCGTCACCGACCTCACCAACCTGGCAATGGCCGGTCGTTCGACGGCCTGGCGCGTGCTGCAGCGTTGGCCGGATCGCTCGGTGCGCGTCGCGCAGGCGCAGTGGGTCGAGACACTCGCGGCGAACGCGACGATCGAACTCGACGTCGTGCCGGGTGCGGCGCTGGTGGGAGCGTTCACTCCGCACCCGATGTTCGCCGGCGGCTTGCCGTGGTTTGGCAGTGAAGTCGAGGACACCTTCGGCGTCCTGCATCGGGCAGGCTGGGCGGAAGCCGCCGAAGTGCTGCACGAGACTCCGCTGGTGCGCGTGCGCCGGTTGCGTACCTACCACTGGTCGTCGTCCGGCGGCCTCGGCCGCAACTACCTCACTGCGACGTACTACGTCACCGAGTTCAGCCAGCAGCCGCTGGTGTTGGTCGATTGCGTGCTCGGCAATGACTACCTCGGCGCCGACAACCCCAACGGATCGAGCGACCCCAACCTGTATCCGCTGGGCGACGTGGACGTGAAGGCGGCGCGCTTCGCCACGGGAGGGTGGGACCAGGTGCTGCCGTACCGCGCCAGCAGTGAGGGCATCGGTGCCCCGGTCGTCAGCGGCGCGACGACGACGTTCTCGCTGCTGCAGGACACGTACCTCGCCGATGGTCAGACCCGGCGCTGGCGGTTCCTGTTGTTGCGCGACGATGCGACGCTGAGCGGCAGTGCGCAGGCTGCCCAGCGCGCCAGTGCCGCGGCAGCGATCGCGCTGCCGCTGTTGCCGATGGCGACCCACGCGAGCTGGCGCGCGACGCATGCACTGGGACTGTTGGGCGGTCCGGGCACCGCGCCCAGTGATGCTGCGGTGCAAGCGAACATCGAATGGAACGACTGGTCGGCGGCGAGCCACTTCGGGCCATGGGGTGGGCACGGCGATCCGCTGCAAACCAGCCAGACCGGCACGCCGCGCAACCACCCGCTGTCGCCACAGCTCGCGCACGCAGTGCAGTCGCGCGACAGCCGCTTGCTGGTCGTGCTCGAGCAGATGGCGTGGACGCAGGCGCTGCGGCCCTTGCACCTGTACGGGTTGCGCGTCGCGACCAGCGACCCACTGTTCCTGTGGGGTGGACTGCCGGGCCAGTACTCACCGGAATCGCTTGGGCGACGGCGTCTGCTGACCAACGATCCGTACGCCGCCTACCGGACGATGGTGCCCGGCGGTGCGGCCCGCACCCACAACTTCGAACCGTTCGACGTCGAGCACTGGTCGACCGATCTGTTGTTCGACTACTGGACGATCACCGGGGATGCGTGGGCGCGCGAAGAGCTGCGGCAGATGGGCGAGACGCTGCGCGGTCTGCTGCGGCCCGTCGGCTACTACACGAGCAACATGCTCCCGGCGCGCGCGGAAGGCTGGGTGATGCAGGGGTTCGTGCAGGCCTTCCTGGCGACCGACGACCTGCGGTTCCGCGATGCGGCGCTCGATCGCGTGCATGACATCGTGTTGCGTGACCGCGGCGTCGATGCGAGCCGCGCGTTGGCCGTTCACGGCAGTGATCCGCGCACGGGCTGGCCAGCGCCGTACACGTTCTACATGCCGTGGCAGCACGGGGCCGTGCTGTATGGCTACCTGGCCGCATGGAAGTTCTTCGGCGATCCGGAGTGTCTGGCGCTGTGCAACGACGTCGCGCGCTGCGTCGAGTACGCATGGGTGCGCGATGTCACCGTGCCGACGTTCGGGTTCGTGCCGAACGGCATGCGCTACTACGTGCCGGTGACGCGAAATGGTGCCGGCGTAGCGCCTTCGTTCTTCGACGCGTCGTTCGGCATTGCGTTCGGCGATGAGCCGCTGGGCGGCGCGCACTCGTTCTTGCTGGGCGGCCTGCTGATGCTCGCCCAGACGGCGACGAAGGTGGAAGAACGCGCGCGGGCGCAACAATTCGGCGAGCTTCTGCTGCAGGCACCGCTCAGTGAGCAGGATCGCTGGAACAAGTGGTTCAGTGCGGTGCCGACGCCCTGGAACTGAGAGCCTTGCACGGGCGCTCCGATGGCCCTTCCATGCGCGCATGATCATTGGCGTCGCCGGTCCCTGTTCGGCTCCCACGGCAGAGCAACGCCAGGAGAACCTCGACTCCATGAACGCGGCGGCGGCGAGGTTGCTGGAAGGTGGGCACGTTCCGATCATCGGCATGAACGTCGCCTTGTCGTCGGGTTGCCGTTCCGGGGAGGGCGCAGGGGCGATTGGGCATCGACAATCGTGGCGGTCGCGCCCGCGTGCGGCCGCTGACAGCACGTGCCGACCGCCCTCGCCAAGAGCCACTCGCAGCGGATCGATGCCCTCAGGGCACGGATCCTCCGTGGCCCGCACCCCGACGCCGCCACAAGTCATGGCATGATGCGCGGCATGGGTTCGCCTGCCCCCGATCCGGCTGCGACAACGCGACTGCTGCGCGCCATGGCCGATGGCGACCCGGACGCTGCTGGCCATCTGCTGCCGCTGGTCTATCAGGAGCTGCATCGCCTGGCGCAGCGACTGATGGGCAGCGAACGCGCCAGCCACACGCTGCAGGCAACCGCGCTGTTGCACGAAGCCTGGCTGCGCCTGTGCGAACCTGGCGCCGAGTACTCCGACCGCAGCCATTTCCTGCGCATCGCGTCGCGCGCGATGCGCCACGTGCTCGTCGATCACGCGCGGGCCCGGCTGGCCCACAAGCGCAGCGCCGACCGCCGCATCGACGTCGATGCCGATGCGCTGGCGGCCCCAGCCGACGCCGAAAGCCTGCTGGCCGTCGATGAAACGCTGGCCCGGCTGCAGAACCTCGACCCGCAGCTGGCGCAACTGGTCGAACTGCGCTTCTTCGCCGGCCTCGAGAACGCGGCGATCGCGACCACCCTGGGCATCTCGCTGCGCAGCGTCGAACGTGGCTGGCGCACCGCGCGCGCGTTCCTGCTGCGCGACCTGGATCCGCGGCAGCGGAACGGGGGAACGCGGTGACCACCGACTTTGCGCGCGTCCGGACCCTGTTCGAAGCCGCCCTGGAAGCGCCCGCGGCCGAGCGCGCCGAGTTCGTGCGGCGCGAATGCGGCAGCGACGACGCGCTGCGAGCCGAAGTGCTGCAGCTGCTCGCCAGCGACACCAGCACCACGCCGATGGCCAAGGCCCTCGACGGCACCGCCGTGCAGATGGCCCGCATCGCGGCCACGCCGCTCGACGGCACGATCGGTGGCTTCCGGCTGCTGCGCGTGCTCGGCAGCGGCGGCATGGGCACCGTCTATGTCGCCGAGCAGCAGGAACCGCGCCGGCAGGTGGCCCTGAAGGTCCTGTCGCTGGGCCTGCTCAGTCCGAACGCCGTCGCGCGCTTCCGCTTCGAAGCGGAATTGCTGGCGCGGTTGCAGCATCCGGGCATCGCCCAGGTGCACGCCGCCGGCCTGCATCGCCAGGGCGAAGTGGAACTGCCGTGGTTCGCCCTCGAACTGGTGCCCGATGCGCATGGCCTCGTCGATCACGCCGAACGGCAGGCGCTGTCGCTCCGCGCGCGCCTGGAACTGGTGCTGCAGGCCTGCGACGCGGTGCACCACGGCCACCTGCATGGCGTCGTGCATCGCGACCTCAAGCCACCGAACGTGCTCGTCGACGCCAGCGGCCGGGTCAAGGTGATCGACTTCGGCATCGCCCGCAGCACGCAGAGCGACGCGCCAGCACCGCCGACCGAACCGGGACTCGTCTACGGCACGCTGGCCTACATGAGTCCGGAGCAGCTCGGCAGCGGCATCATCGACCATCGCACCGACGTGTGGGCGCTCGGCGTGATCACCTTCGAACTGCTGGCGGGCCGCCGGCCGTTCGAGTTCGGCAGCCAGCCGTCGTGGCGGCTCGCCGAGTCGGTGACGTCGACGCCAGCCCCGCGCCTGTCGTCGCTGGTGAAGGGGCTGCCGGCGGATCTCGACGTGGTGTTGGCGAAGGCACTGCGCGCGCAACCGGGCGAACGCTACGAGTCGGCCGCCGCGTTCGCCGCCGATCTGCGCGCCGTGCTCGCCGAGCGCCCGGTGCTCGCGCGGCCAGCCAGCACCTTCTACCACGTGCGCCTCTTCGCCCGCCGTCGCCGCGGCGTGGTCGCTGCACTCGCCGCGGTGGTGCTGACGGTCGTCGTCGCCCTGGTCGTGCTCGCGCAGAAGAACTTCGAACTGCGACAGCAGCAGATTGCCCTGGAACGCGAACAAGCGGCCGTGCTGCGCAAGCAGCGGCTGTCGGATCGGATCGCCCGCTTCGCGCGCGACTTCCTGACCAACGCCGACGTGCGGCAGGACCATGGCGCCGACTACACGGTTCGGCAGGCGCTCGACCAGTCGGTGGTGGCCCTCGAACGCGAGTCGTTCGCGGAGCCCGAAGTCGAAGCGGAATTGCGGGAACTCATCGGCGACGCCTACCGCGGCCTGTCGCTGCCGCTCGTGGCGTTGCCACACCTGCAGCGGGCTGGCGAACTGTTCGCGCAAGCGCTCGGCGCCGATGCCGCGCGCACCTTGGCGGCACGCCTGTCGGTGGCGAGCGCCCGCAGCGACGCCGACGACATCGCTGGCGCCAACGCCGAACTCGACGCCCTGCTGCCGCACATCCAGAAGGTCCTGCCCGCCGACGACCCGGTGACGCTGCGGGCGTTGCACGAACGTGCGTACACCTGGCGCGCCGCCGGTCGGCTGCGCGAGGCCGAAGGCGCCTACCGCGAAGTGCTCGCGCTGCGCGAACGCGTGCTCGGTCGCACCGCGGAACCGACGATCGTCACGCTGCACAACCTCGGGACCCTGCTGCTCGCGATGGACAAGGTCGACGAAGCCCACGCTGTGCTGACCGACTGCCTGTCGCGGTCGCGCGCGGCCGGCGAAGCGCGGACAGCGACGTGGCAGATCGCCGACAGCCTGGCCGAGGCGCTGGCACTGCTCGGTCGCCTCGACACCGCGATCGCGATGCATCGCGAAGCCATGGCCGGCTACGCGACCCTGCTCGGTCCCGACCACGAACTGACGCTGGGTTGCGCGTTCCACCTGGTGAAGGCCCTGCACCGCGCCGGCGATCGCGAGGGGCTGCGGGCGGCGGCCACCGACCTGCTGCCACGCTGCGAACGCACGTTCGGCCCGGATCATCGCCGCACCATGGACGTGCTGGCCGCGGTCGCGTTGACGAAGATGCAGGCCGGCGACTACGTCGGTGCGGTCGCGGATCTCGAACGCGCGCTCGCTGCGCAACGCCGGAGCCGCGGGCCGACCCACCCGGACGTCTTCCTCGCCGGCCAGAACCTGGCCACCGCACAGCTCGACGGCGGTCTCGCCGCACCGGCGCTGGTCACGACGCAGGCGATGGTCGCCGACCTGCCGGCAGCGACCGACGTGTCGCCCATCGGTGTCGGCTACACGCACCTGCTGCACGCGCGGGCGCTCGCGGCGAACAGCAAGCCGCTCGCAGCCGCGCCGGCGGTGGCCGCGGCGCTCGAACGGTTGCAGACGCTGCCCGCCGCGCACCCGATCCGGCGCCAGGCGGAGGCGCTGTCGACGCAACTCAAGGCGCCCAGCGGCGGTGGCTGACGTGGGGCGCAGTTCGCGCGGGTGGGGGGCACTGCTCGCGGTGGCGGGGCTCGCGCTGTTCGCGTTCGTCGTCGCTTCGCAGGCGGCGTCGATCGAGATCGGACCACCCGTGCCCGAGCCACCGGCAACCGGAGGGCACCTGGCTGTCGTCGGCACCGCCGCCGCCACCGAAGCGCTGCGGCCGTTGCCGCCGAACGCCACTTCGTCGGCGACCGCGATCGCGACCGCGAGCACGGTCGCGCCCGTGCTCGCGGCGACTTCGTTGCCGACCGATGCCGCCGTGGCTCCAGCCCACCTCGTGGTGCGCGTTCTCGACGACCGGCGGCAACCCATACCTGCGGCGACCGTCACCGTGATCGAGGGCGAGCGCGACCTGCACCCGTCGCGCAGCGACAGCAACGGCGAGGCCGCGGTGCCCGAGTGGGCGCAGCGCGTGCGCGGCACGGCACCTGGGCACTGGCCGGCCGAACTCGCGCTCGGGAACGGCGGCGAACGCTGCGTGCTGCTGCCGCGCGCCAGGCTCCTGCATGGCCGCGTGTTCCTTGCCGACGGCCGTCCGGCCGTGCAGGCGACGCTGGCGCTGCTCGCCAGTGTGCCGCACCGGTGCGCATTCCCAGCCTCCTTGCCCCCGGCGGCAACCCGCACGCAGAGCGACGCGAAGGGAGCGTTCTCGCTGCCATGGCCCGATCCCGGCGTGCACGACCTCGTCGTGCGCGCCGCCGGCACCGGCGGCGCCGTGCTCGCTGGACTCTCGGCGACGGAATGCGGCACGGCCCCGTTGCTGGTGCATCTGCAGCACGGCGCCAGCCTCGTCGGCACGGTGCTCGATGCTGCGGCATTGCCGATCCGCGCGCGGCTCGAAGTGTGGAGCCGCTCGGCGGTGCCGGGCACTCCGCGGCTCGGCCCAGCGGACGTTGCCGGGGACGAGCAGTTGCTGCAGACGACGCAAGCGAACGCCGACGGCACGTTCGCGGTCGACGACCTGCCCGCAGGCCCGGCGTGGCTCGTGTGCCCGGACCTGGGTGCGCGAGTTGCGGTGACGTTGGCAGCAGGAACGACGGCATCGGCGCAGCTCGCCGTCCCGGCCGCGGCCCAGGTGCGCGGCCGCGTCGACACGGCGCAGCCAACGACCGTGTTCCTGTTCGGTGGCGCCCGCCACACCCACCGCACGCGCAGTGCCGCCGACGGTGCCTTCGAGTTCCCGCCGGTGCCGCCGGGGCGCTATCTGCTCGGCGCCGTCGCCGACGACGCCGCGCCAGGCATGCACGCCGCCGTGCAGCAGTTCCTGTTGCTCGGCCACTGCGACCACGCCCACGAGTACGTGCTGGCCGCAGGCGAACAGCGGCACGTGCTGGTTCCAGCGCCGACGCCGCCGTCGGGCGCGGTGGCGGGCCAGGCCTTCGTCGAGGGCCAACCGGCGGTCGCGTTTGCCGTGGTGCTCGATCCGATCCCGTACGTCGGCGCCCGGGCGCGCACGCTGGCGATCGCGGTCGACGGGTCGTTCCACGGCAGCGATCTCGTGCCCGGCGACTACGAAGCGCGCCTCGTCACTGCCGGCAAGACCAGCGCCAGCGCCACCTGCCGCGTGCTCGCCGGCAGCACCAGCACGCTGCTGCTCACGGCGCCGTGAGCGCCAGCAACTCGCTGCACTGCACGGCGTGCACGCCGGTGCCATGGTGACGCACGAACCGGCTCGCGTGCCGGCCCGGGCCGAGATCGACGAAGCGCGTGACGCCATGCCGCCGACGCAAGCGGGACACCGCGCGCGCGAAGTCGATCGGTTGCGCCACGTTCGCCGTGAACTCGCGACGCAGATCGTCGCTGCCAGTGACCGCCCGTCCCCACAGGGTCGAGAACATGCGACGGCAGGCGCCGCGCATGGCGACGCCACGGGAAGCGACGTGCAGCATGCCTGCCGTGTCGCGCAGCACCGGTGCGTGCAGCGGGCAATCGCCGAGGTCCCGCACATGCGCTCCGGCCGCCGCGGCCGCGCTTCGCGCCGCCGCCATCGCCGCTGGTTCGCCGGCGAACAGCACGAAGCGTGGCGACAATCGGCAGGCCGCGACGCCGACCGCCTGCAGGGTCCGGCGCAGTGCCGTCGTCGCTGCGTGGTCGCGCGTGATCGCTGCCGCACTTGCCCCGTCCACGCACGGCAACGCCGGCAGCCCGGCCGCAAACGCGACCAGCTGCGCGAACGTCGCCGCGCGCGCATGGCAGCTGCGGGCCAGATCACCCAGCGAGTAGCCGCACAACCAGTCGGCGTGTTCGCCGCGACGCTCGAGTGCCGTCGCTGCCGCCAGCTGCATTGCCGCCACCGCCAGGGCGCGAAACGACCATGCCGGGGCCGCGCGCGGCAGTTCATCCCCAGCTTGCAGTGCCGCATCGAAACGCGCGAAGCCCGGCGTGGTCGCGAACGCAGCGACCACCAGGGCCCAGTGCGCCTGGAAACCCGGCAGGCGCAGCATCCACGCGTAGTCGTCGGGATGCCCCGCCCCGTTGAGGCCGGGAAACACGAAGGCGGTGACGCAGCGGCCCATGCCAGGATCCGGTCTCACTGCTTGGTCAACGTCGCGGTGGCGTTGGCACTGCCGCCGGCATCGAAGGTGATGGTGACGTTGGCGGTGATCGTCGTTGCCGTCCAGGTGCCGGTCAGCGTGAACGTGTCGACGCCGCCGGGAATCGCGCTGCCGCTCGCGTTCAACGTGCCATCCGCCGCGAGCGTGCCGGTCAACGTGCCGTAGACCGACGAGGAGATGCTGACCAGCGACGCATTCACCGCCGACACCGAGGCCGTGAACGACTCCAACGCCGGATTGCTGCCGCCGAAGACGTTGCCGTCCATGTCGAACTGCACGCTGAAGGTGTCGCCCGTCTGGCTGACCACGGCACTCACCGCACCGGTGCTCGAGAACGTGGTGTTGGTCCACGTTCCAGCCCAGGTGCCGAGGTACGTCGCGGCATTGAAGGTGGCGGAGCCACCGCCGCCACCGCCGCCGCTGCAGGCGGTGGGAACGGCGGCGAGGAAGAGGAACGGGACGAGCAGGAGTTTGTTCATTGGCGGATCCGGAGGAGAGCGCCGCGAGCGCGGCATCTCCTGAGCGGCGCCACCGCCGGCCGACCGCCACGATTTTCTGCCCGCACGGGGTCTGCGCGCAGTGTCGCCCTGGGGGGCGGTCTGCACTTCGCCGGACCGGGCGTGGGGGATGCAGTCTTTGCGGCTACGCCAACAACTGGCCACGCACGACGGTCACGGCATCGCCCCGCAGGAGCGCACGGTCGCCGCGCAACTCGATCTCCACTGCGCCGCCGCGGGCCGAAACCTGGAACCCGCGCAAGGTGGTGCGGCCGAGGCGCGCCGCCCAGAACGGGCCGAGCGCGCAGTGCGCCGAACCGGTGACCGGATCCTCGGGAACACCGACCCGCGGGCCGAAGAACCTCGACACGAAGTCGAAACCACGCCGGGCCGCCGCCGTGACGATGACGCCGCGCACCGGCAGCTTCGCCAACGCCGCGAGGTCGGGCTCGAGTCCGCGCACCGCGGCCTCGTCGCGCAGTTCGACCAGGTAGTCGTCGCTGTTGCGCGCCACGTGGCGGGGCGCTGCACCGAGCGCCTTCGCCAGCCCCGCCGGCGTCCTGCACGGCACTGCCGCGCGCGACGGGAAGTCGAGTTCGATCGCGCCGCCGCGGCGGACCGCGGTCAGTTCGCCGCTGCGCGTCGCGAAGCGCAGAGTCGCGCCTCCCGGGGCCAGCCCCTCGGTCCACAGCACGTGCGCGGCGGCGAGCGTCGCGTGCCCGCACAGGTCGACCTCGACCGTCGGCGTGAACCAGCGCAGCCGGAAGCCGCGTGCGGTCGCTTGCACGAACGCGGTCTCCGACAAGTTCATCTCGGCGGCGACGCTCTGCAGCCATGGCGTGGGACGCGTGGCCGACAGCAGGCAGACCGCGGCCGGGTTGCCGCGGAATGCAGCGGACGCGAACGCATCGACGTGGAACAGCGGAGTCGTCGGCATGCCCTGTTCCTACCGCACCGTGGTCGCGCCACCAACCGGAGTTCGTCGACGGCCTGTCTCAGCGTTGCGCGCCCGCGCACTTCGCACACGCCGACGCCTGCGGCAGGATCTCGAGCCGCGCCGCCGGAATCGCCTGGTGGCAACGTTCGCAGGTGCCGTAGTCGCCGCGTTCCATGCGCGCCAACGCGTGTTCGACGTCGACCAGTTCGGCGTTGGCATTGTCGTCGAGGCTCTCGAGCACGTCGCGGTTCTCGAGTTCCTGCGCCCGCTCTTCGCTGTCGGCCGGCAACGGCTCGGTGCGGTGGTGCAGGTGCCGGTCCAGGCGTTGCAGGCGCGATGTCAACTGCTCGTGCAACGCGAGCAAGCGGGCGCGAAAGGCACGGAGGTCACGTTTTTCCATGGCGGTCACCGGCATGGGAACGCCCGCGCTGGCAACGCCTTTCCCCCGACTGCGGCCCCGTCCAGTGCGGCAGAGGGCGTAGCCGAGGCGCCGACTCAGCCAGCGCCGGCGCCACGCCGTTCGGCGCGGTGGTAGAGCCACGACGCGCCGACGAACACGAGCCCGACCAGCACGAACGCGAGGATCCGATACAGCTGCTGCGCGCCCGACATGTCGAACACGAGCAGCTTGGCGGCGGTCGCGCCGAACAGCGTCAGCGCCACCACCCGCACCGTGCGGCGATCGCGGCGGAAGCCGTAGCTGAGCAACGCCGCCGCCACCACGACCCACGTCACGGTCACCGAGAACAGCGCGCGCCGGGCCGCTTCCGCACGCTCGCCAGGTCCGCTGCCGGCGTTGTCGAGGAACCACACCGGCGGTTCGGCGGTGAGCCCCGAGAACGCCACCGCGAAAGCGACCCAACGCAGCGGCTGCAGCCGTTCGCCCTCGCGGGCCCACCACACCGCCAACGCGATCGATGCCGCGACCAGCAGTGCGCGCAGGTTGGCGAACATCCAAGCGCACGGCCAATCCACCAGGTAGATGGCGAGCGGCACGCACAGTGCCGGCACCAACGCCAGCAACGCCACCATGCGCAGGCTGGCGTTGGTGGTCGCGAGCGCGCGGGCCCGGCCACCGGCCGAGCCGAGCACCACGGTCGTGCCGACCAGCCACACTGCCCACGGCGCGCCGTCGCCATCGATCCACGCCGCCCGACTCCACGCCACTGCTTCGAACGCGCCAAAGACCATCGCGAGCACCAGCGCCAGGGCCGGCGCCCGATCGGCCGCGGGCTTCGACTCGTGTAGCCGCAGGACGACGGCCGTCGCTGCGATCACGACGCAGCCGGCGATCGCGAACAGGAAACGTGCGTTGACGAGCAACCGATGCGACGCCAGCGGCACCGCGTAGTTGATGAACGCCGCCACCAGCGCCAGCGCCAGCGGCAACCACGCGAGCCGCAGCACCCGCCGGCTCGCCGAGTGCAGCGCCACGAGGGAACCACTGACCGCGAGCGCCAACCAGACCCAGCCGAGCACCTGCGCCATCGTGCCCGGGGCGGGGATCCGGTCGCCGCGTTGCAGCCACGCCGCCGCCTCGGCGGTCGCCAGCGCCGAACACGCCAGTTGCGCGCTTCCAGCCAGCAGCGGCCCGAGTGACTCGGCCCCGGGCAGCCGCGGCGATGTCCGTGCGAGCCACCACAGTGCCGCGATCACGGCAATGCCGCCGAGGCAGCAACCGTTGGCGATCAGCCCAGCCTCCGCCGGGTAGCGCTCGTAGGCGATGCCAACCAGGATGGCCGCGACCGCCAACGGCACCAGCCCGGCGAGGAAGCCCGCGAGCGAACGCAGACGCGACGCCGCCAGCGTGAAGGCGACCACGCCGAGCAGTTGCACTCCTGCAACTGCCAATGCCGGGACTCCCGGCGCCCACGTTTCGGCGTGACCGAGCGCATGTCGTCGCACTTCGAGCCCGGCGACGAGCAGCGTCCACCAGCCCGCAGTGACACCGACGGCGCGCGCGAGCCCACGTTCGCCGGGCGTGGTGGCGTTGCGATGATGCACCCACGCGAACGCACCGAGCCCAACGCTCTGCACCAGCAGTTGCGCAAACCACGGGTTCCACAACAACGCCGCGGTGCGATCGGCATTCAGCAAGTGGATGCCGACGGTGCGCAGCACCGCGGTCGCCAGCACCAGCAGCGCCACCGTGCGCATCGCCGGATTTGCGTAGCGATAGCCGAGCCACAGCAGTGCGGTCGCCTCGGCGAACCAACCGGTGGTGATGGTGTCGACCGGCAGCAGATAGAACAGGCTCAGCGTCAGCAGCACCGTGGCCAGCACGAAGAAGCCGTCGCGCGTGCGGCGGTCGTCACCGACGCGGCGCGCGACCAGCACGCCAAGGCCGAGGTAGAGCGCGGCGCCAGCGGCGCAACTGATGGCCAGCAGCCGCGGCGCCGTTTCGTGCAGCAGCCAGCCCGCGTAGCCGAAGGCCCAGGCGACGTTGGCGATCGCCAGCACGAAGCGTTCCCCGGCGACCGCGGTGCGGTGCCGGTAGTGGTGCGCAAACGGCAACAGCAGGAACACCAGGTGGAACGCGGCGAGCCACAGCAGCGACGCGTCGGGCTGCGGATGATCCTGGTGCCAGCGCGCGAGCCAGCCGCCGAACAAGAGGGCGGTGCCGACGAACGCGAGCAGGTCGAGCGCGCGCCAGCGGCGGTAGAACGCTGCCGACAGCACGCCGACGTCGAGCAGCAGCAGGTAGCCGCACAAGGCGTCGCGGGCGTCGGTGCCACTGCTGACCAGCACCGGTGTTGCGAAGCCGCCGAGCACGGCGAGGAACGCCATCGCGATCGCATCGAGCCGCACGGCGGTGACGAGGCCGAACGCAGTCACCAGCACCATGAGCCCGAACGCGGTCGGCGCCGTCAGCAGCGGCTCCGACACCACCATCACCGCCGGTTGCAGCGCCGCATAGACGGTGAGGTAGGCGAGCGCCTGGCCGCCACCGAGCAGGGCCTGGCCGAGTGGTGCCATGCCACCGCGCAGGCTGCGCCAGCCGGCGAACACCATCGCCAGCGCAATCGTGGCGGCGGTGGCGATGCGCATGCGCGGCCCGAACAGGCGACCCAGCCAATCGCGGTCGTACGCGTACTTCAGGAAGAACGCGATGCCGAGGAACAGCATCGCGATGCCGATCCACGTCAGCCACCGCATGCCCGTCCGCTCGACTCCTTCGAAGTGGCCCGCGGGAAGTGGTGGCGGCGCCGTGCTGGTCCTCGACTCGGCTCGCAACGGCGACTCGGCTGGCGGTGTCGCCGCCGGGGACGCGAGGGCGGTGACCAAAGCCGCGGCAGAGATCGGCGGTGGCGCAACCGGCACGACCGGGGGCAACGGCGGCGGCGTCGCCGTGCGCTCGCTCACCGCCGCCGCAACCGGTGGCGCTGCGGCAACCGTGGCCGGTGTGGTCGGCGCCGGAGCAGCGGCCGGCGGTGGACTGCTTGGTGACGGCGCGACCGGTTCGCTCGGCCGCGGCCAGTTCGTTTCGGGCTTTGGCGCCTCGGCGGGACGTTCGCGGCCCAACCGACGTTCGAGATATTCAAGTCGTCGCTGCAGGTCGCGGGAGCGGGCGTTCGCGATCGTGCCAAGCACGGCTCCCACGAACAGGAAGCCGAAGCACAGGACGAGTACGAATACGATCGCTTCCATGCCAGCCACGCCGCCCAACGTGGCGCGGCGAGGGCGCATGTTAGCCGACGCACGCCGCGTTCCTTGCCGGCCGCGGCGGCGGAAACCGCCACCGGCCCGCACGGTGCGGGCCGGTGGCGCGGTCATCAGGAACAGGCCCGCCAGGCGGGCTCGTCGATTACCAGAGACCGACCGTCATCTGCATCGCGTTGCTGCTGCCCGAGATCAGCGGCAGCGCCGGGTTGAACACTCCGTCCAGTAGCACGTACTGCGCGAAGATGGTGGCACCCAGCAGGGCGGGG
>SXGS01737070.1_pt1 | contig 24283 bp, 20 predicted proteins | sample 3174681 | NCBI WGS metagenome assembly SXGS01 (sample SAMN11356861, study PRJNA531348) | freshwater metagenome | isolation source: freshwater sample F1-80 | place: China: Fuxian Lake, Yuxi | collected 2017-12-25
CGGGAGGAGGCATGGGCGGAATGGATTACTAATCGCTTCTCACCCCCGCGCAAGCGGGGGTTTTTGTTTTCCAAATATTCTATGGACACGTCACAAATCCAGAAAAAGTGCGAGGAATTTCTCGCAAGCACCGGTCTCCCCGGCTTCATCGTCCTCGGCTTCCAGACCGATCCCGAGAACACGCAGATGGTCTACTCTCTGAAAGACATGCCCCTCAAGGGTGTCGTGAAGGGACTGACACATACGCTCAATGATTTGGTGGGGAGGATATAAGCCAGTGCTATACTCCCCAGCATGAAAGGCAAATTCATCGTCCTCGAAGGACCGGACGGCTCCGGAACAACCACACAGAGTGCTCTTCTTGCGGAGCGACTGAAGAAAGAAGGATATGAAGTCGTGCTCACGGCCGAACCGACGGGAAGCCCGATCGGAAAATTCATTCGCGAGCAGCTGAAACTGAAAACCATTCCGTCCGCATCCGCTCTGCAGCTTCTCTTCTGCGCCGATCGGGCCGCGCACATCGAAACTACGATTAAGCCGGCGCTCGATGCCGGGAAGATCGTCATCTCCGATCGCTACGTGATCTCCACACTCGTGTACGGTGAGGCGCTGGGACTGGATCCCGATTGGCTTCTTCGCGTGAATACACCGTTCCTCGAACCGGACATGGTGATGATCGCTCTTCCCTCGTTCCCAGTCTGCATGGAGAGACTGAAGAAGCGCAGACAGCTCGATGTCTTCGAGAATGCGAAATTCATGCGTAAGGTCCACGATCTCTACGAGCGAGCGATTCATGATGATCCGAGCATTCGTCATATCGATACCGAGAAATCCGTCGAAGACGTTGCAAAAGAGGTCTTTGCTGCTGCAATAAAAGAAGTAAATTTGATTTTATAAATGCGGAAGCGGATGATTGAATGCAATCTACCTCCCTTCACGATATGCAAAAATTTGTCGCGGTACTTCTAGGACTCACAATGTTCATCGTCGCGGGGGTGGTTGTCAGCCAGAAATTTGGAAACGGACAGGGATCGATTGGTTTCTTGAGAGGATCAACGGGAAGTTCTACATCTATCTATTTTTGTCCGACGGGTGCCCCCTGCTATCCGACGACCGCATGCAATGCGCCGAATATTATCGATCCAATGAATAGACAATGCGAGATGTTCGATAGCGCCAAGAGATGCTGCTTTCCTCCTGCGGGGACCTGTCAGTCGAGTCTCAACGGAGGATGCTCTCTTGCTGTCCCTTGCTGTCAGACGACGCGCACCTGCCTTGTCACAAATATCCCTGGGCCTGGTGATGCTCAGTGCAAATCGAATCCCGTTGCCTGCGCAGGCCTAGGAAGCAGCTGCGGAACGTTCGGTTATCCTAGCTGCTGCACCAGCCCTGCGGTTTGCGACAGCGTTTCCCACACCTGTCAGAATATTATCACCTGTCCAATGGGAACCACTTGTGGTGGTAGCATTACATGTGGAACTCCTCCAGGAAGCGCTTGTCAGGGCGTTTGTGGAGCTACTCAATGCTGCTGTCCTCCGCTTCCAAAGTGCTCAAACCTTGTGGATGATGATAGTGATTCGCTTATAGATTTGGCTGATACAGGATGTGCAAACGCGTCAGATAATGATGAAAGTAATGCTTCCGTATCTACTTCATCCTCTCTTCCTAATTGCACGTTTCCAAGAACCTGCGTGAGTAATAGTCCAAATACAAACTGTGTACCTGGTACATCTATTTCAGCTGCAGGCTGCAGCGATCCACCTAATCGGTGCTGCAATCAGTGCAAGCTGAAGAGTGATGGATTTTGCTCCAATGACTCTGAATGTTGTACGGGTCCTTGCAGCACGGTCGACTTCAGATGCGGATACAATACTCCTGGTGGAAGATGCTCAGACAATAATGACTGTCAGGCTGGATATAACTGTACGGGTGTTGCTCCAAACAAAACTTGTACACTGGCACCCCCACCGCCACCAGTGACTGTCAAGCAATGTAGAAAGTGTAGTTTCGTAAGCTCCGGTTCTCCTTCCACAACTCCCAGATGTGCATGCGTTACCCTTCCAAATGCGTGCGCAGGAACTACAGCCCGCCCAATCGCTCCGACAGGAACATGGATGGATATGAGTGGGGGCTTTTCAGACCTCACAAGTTGCCAAACGGATTGCAACGGCGGCACGCGTGGGAGAACTGATTGCTAACTGAGTTCGAAATGCTAACTGAGCCAGATTGCGCTAAGATTATGACATGTCCGCCCTCGTCCTCTCCGGCCGCCCAGTTGCCGACGCACTGCTTGAGAGCCTACGAAGCGATATCCAGACCCTGAATCCGAAGCTTGTGGTTGTCCAAGTCGGAGACGATCCTGCGAGTGCAAGCTACATCCGACAGAAGCTCAAAAGCTGCGAAGCAGTCGGTCTTCGGCATGAACACAAACACCTTTCTGAAAAGACGACTCTGAAAGAACTCATGTCTCTGATCGACAAACTCAATATCGACGCCGATGTCACGGGATTCATCGTTCAGCTGCCGCTTCCAAAGCATCTGCAAGCACATGTTCCGGACGTGATCCGTGCGATCGAACCAAAAAAGGACATCGATGGCTTCGGTGCGTATAACCTCGGAAAGATGTTCCTCTCCATCGAATTCGAGCACCTTCCGCCTGCAACGCCATCGGGGGTCATCGAACTTCTGAAGTACTACAAACTACCGATTGAAGGAAAGCATGCGGTCATCATCGGGCGAAGCAATATTGTCGGAAAGCCTCTTGCGATCATGCTTCTGAATCGCGGTGCGACCGTGACGATCTGTCACAGCAAGACGAAGAACCTGAGTGACATGACGAAGCAGGCTGATTTCCTCATCGCCGCTGTCGGATCACCGAAAATGATCAAGGCTGAGATGGTCAAGAAGGGTGCCGTTGTCATCGACATCGGCGTCTCGAGAGTCGATGGAAAACTTCAAGGCGACGTGGACTTCGATGCGGTTGAAAAAATTGCTTCTGCAATCACGCCTGTTCCGGGAGGGGTGGGACCCCTGACGGTGGCAAGCCTAATCAGGAATTGTGTTTCGGCAAAAGGAAGACAACTAACCAAAGTGGCATAGCTACAACATCGCTGTTGCAATCCCGAAGTAGATCACGATACTCATCGTATCTTGAATGATCGTAGCTACCGGTCCGCTGGCATCCGCAGGATCGAGCGAGAGTTTGCTGAAAGCAAGTGGAATCAAAAGACCTGTACAGAGGGATGAAAGGACGGATGCAAAGAGAGATGCAGAAAGAACAAAGGCCAAATACCAGGGCCCGCTGAAGATACCGAACAAGAGAAAGAGCAAAAAGGAGAGTGCGACTCCAATGAAGAAGACAATCAGAATATTTCGCAACAGATAGGGCTGAATCTTAAGCTTCTGCTCGGTTGCCAAATCACGAATAATATACGTTTCCATCTGTGTTCCAACAGCGCTGCTCATATAGACAATCAGTGGGAGAAAAGCGGCGAGTGCAAGGTTCTGCTCAAGCGTTTGCTCGAAAAATCCGATGACCCTCGCCATCAGTAAACCACCGATCAGCCCTAGCAGAAGCCAAGGAATCCTGTGCTTGAAGGATGAAAACAGTGATAGTGTAAGGACAGTACTATGCAAGGCATCGGGATGACGAATACCAGCCCTCTTCAGAGAGTCCTCGTGCATTTCCTTATGCAAAATTCTGAGAATCGCATCGGAGGTGACCTCACCAAGAAAGATGTCGTCACGATCGACAACGGGCATCGCTTTTATCCTGTGCCGGAGGGCAAGGTACGCAACACGTTCCTGATGTGTCTGAGGATGCACGAAGACCAGCGAAGATTTTCTGCAGATGTCTCCGAGCTTCGCTGCGCGTCCGGCTGCAAAAATTTCGTGAATCGAAAGAACTCCGACTAATTTGCCCACTGCATCAAGAATATAGACATAGCTGATAGAGGCGAGACTCTTGTTCTCAGCCGAGAGCATGTCATGTATCTGCGAAACGGTGTCGGACTCATGAGCAGTCGGAACAAGCGCCGTCATGCAACGCCCTGCCGTATCCTTTGGGTATATATTCATATTTCCTATCAGTATAGCACACTTTCAGTAGACCCTCGAGCTCTCCTCATCGAGCGGGGCCATATCATGAGAGAGTAGATGACGAAGCTCAAGCACTACTTCTCCCGCAAGAGCATTTGCCCTGTCAGTATCCGCGTTCTTCATTTCACGAAGAAGATGCAAAGCATCATTAGAAAGCGGCATGCCGGAGTGGGAGAAAACGCCAAAGCGCGGGTGCAAATGAGCTATTTCTCGGAAGGTATTCATGAATACATTATTGGCTTTTTTTCTATTTCGTCAAGCTTTCCGACCGCGCTTGCGATCGACGGCATTCAGAAGCTTCTTCCTGAGCCTGATGCTGATCGGTGTGACTTCGACGAGTTCGTCATCCTGAATGTATTCGAGAGCACCGTCGAGCGTCATGATGCGAGGCGGCGTGAGACGAATCGCCTCGTCTGCTCCTGAGCTGCGCATATTACTGAGCTTCTTCTCTTTACAGACGTTCACCTCAATGTCCTGACCGTTTGGAGACTCTCCAACGATCATCCCTTCGTAGACGGGAACACCGGATCCGATGAAGAATGAGCCCCGCTCCTGGAGCTGCCATACGGCGTACGCAACGGATGCACCGGTTACACCGGAAATGATCGAACCTGTGGTGCGGCCGGGCATGTCGCCAGCAAACGGAGCAAATTTATGAAATGCATGAGTGAGGATACCGTCGCCCCGGGTATCGATGATGAATTCGTTGCGGAACCCGAGAAGACCTCGGGTTGGAATTTCGTAGGTAAGACGTGCGATGCCGTTCTTCGTCTCCATGTTTTGCATAATGCCTTTACGAAGTCCGAGTTTTTGAATGACTGCGCCGGATACCCCTTCGGGGACATCGATGTATGCCATTTCGAACGGCTCCATCTTGACTCCGTTTTCCATGTGCGTGATCACTTCCGGTCTCGATGCCGCAAGTTCGAATCCCTCGCGACGCATGGATTCGATAAGAACACCAAGGTGCATTTCTCCTCTGCCGGATACTCTGAATGCATCCGTTCTCTCTCCGAAATCGATCTTCAGTCCTACGTTGGTCTCCAGCTCTTTCTCAAGTCTCTCGCGGATGTGACGAGTGGTCACGAGCTTTCCTTCCTTTCCGGCAAAAGGCGAATCGTTGACCATGAAGTCCATGGCCACCGTCGGCGGATCGATCATGATGGCCGGAAGCGGCTCTGTGGCAGGATCTGCAACGACGGTATCTCCGACATAAATCTCAGGAAGCCCTGCAATGGTTACGACATCTCCAGCAACAGCACTGTCCACTTCTGCCTGACCGATGCCCTTGTACACAAGAATTTTGGTGATTCTTCCCTGTTTCGAAGTACCATCCGGCTTCTTCACAAACACAGCCTGATTCTTCGCGATTGCTCCCTCTGAAATTCTTCCAACCGCAAGGCGGCCTGCATAGGAATCGTATCCCAGGTTTACGGGCTGAAAACGAAGAGGCTTGCTGCCATCGTTTTCTCCCGGTTTTACATGTTCGAGGATAAGATCGAAAAGCGGAGTCAGGTCCTTGGATTCATCAGAAACCTTCTTCTTCGCAACACCGTCTCTTCCGATTGCGTACACGTAGGGGAAGTCGAGCTGTGCATCGGTTGCACCGAGTTGAACGAAAAGATCGAATACGAGGCTGAGAGCACGCTCGGGGTCGGCTCCGGGTCTGTCGATTTTGTTGATAATGACAATAGGCCTGATGCCGATCTCAAGGGATTTCTTAAGCACGAATCTCGTCTGCGGCATAGGACCGTCGAACGAGTCGACAAGCAGACACACCGAGTCGCACATCTTCAGCACGCGTTCGACTTCCGATCCGAAGTCCGCGTGACCCGGAGTATCGACGATGTTGATCTTCGTATCTTTATAGAGAATCGAGCAGTTCTTCGCATAGATCGTGATGCCTCTCTCCTTCTCCTGGTCATTACTGTCCATGACGCGTTCTGCGACTTCTTCATGATCATTGAATGCACCTCCCTGACGGAGGATCTGATCGACGAGCGTGGTCTTACCGTGGTCGATGTGAGCGATGATGGCGATGGTTCGGAACTCCATACGGTAAGCAGGAACATTGCCTCGCCCCTTTCAAAAGGCGAAGTCGAGTCCGTGCAGTGTAGCGGAAAAACGGAGATTGTACAGCCTCCGCAGTATGATTTTTTGGCTTACAGCTGTTCTTCAACAGAAGAATGTTCTTCAAAGAGTTGATTCCGTATAAAACTGCGATAGCGTTTACGCATGACAATTCTCACATTCATAGCAGAAAACGGGGCACCGAAGCTCGGTGCGATAATAAAGGAGGCAAACAAACATCCACTTGTTGATCAGGGGGGAATGCGCTGCAACCTCATCGGAGAAAATGTTGTACTGGAGATAATAACTGACCAGATTTTCACGGCTGAACGAGTCCGAGAATTATTGAATGGACAATTCAGTCAGTTCGGCTTTGTCGAACGAGTCGCCTGATTCGCTCTCTTGCGAAGCGGCCGACTGTCTGTACAATGACTTCATGGTAGGTTCTGTCCTTCCATCGGCCTCTTCGATTTTCGCGGAGGCGTGCTTTGCCGTACTTTCATAACTATGTGTGGGATCATTGCCGTCTCCGGCTTTCGCGACGTGATCCAGGATCTGTACGACGGACTGATCGTCCTGCAGCACCGCGGACAGGATGCTGCGGGAATCGTAACGTACGACAACCAGTTTCACCTGAAAAAATCGACGGGGATGGTCAGTGAAGTGTTCCACGGGAGCTCTCTTCAGAGGCTACGAGGACCCATGGGAATTGGTCATGTGCGTTACCCGACTGCGGGTTGCAGCAGCGAATTTGAAGCACAGCCGTTCTTCGTCAACTCACCCTTTGGAATGGCGCTGGCTCATAACGGAAACCTCACGAATGCATCAGACCTTGCGAAGGAAATCAAAGAGCAGGATTACCGGCATCTCAACACCAACTCCGACTCGGAAGTGCTCCTTAACGTCTTCTCTTTGGCGCTCCGCAAACAGCGACCGAAGAAGTTGAATCCCGAACACATTTTCCGAGCCGTAAAGATGGTATTCCGCCGTTGCAAAGGCGCCTATTCTGTCGTCTCGCTCGTGGGCGGGCAAGGCATCGTCGCCTTCAGGGATCCGCATGGCATTCGTCCTCTGCAAATAGGCCGAAGGCGTTACGGGATGAAATATGAATACATGATCGCCTCCGAGAACACCGTCTTCAAAGCTCTCGATTTCGAGTTCATGCGAGACATTGCACCGGGAGAAGCCGTCTTCATCGATCGGATGAACCGCCTTCATAGTAGAGTCGTCAAGAAAGGACACCTGAATCCCTGCATCTTCGAGTGGGTCTACCTTGCAGCTCCAGATTCGACGATCGACGGCGTGAACGTCTACAAGGCGAGAGTGCGCATGGGTGAAGCTCTCGCACGCCAGATCAAAGCAGCCGGCATTCACATCGACTCGGTGATCCCGATCCCGGATACCGGACGCCCTGCCGCAGCGGGACTCGCAGACAAATTGAAAGTCAGGTACCGAGAGGGGTTCGTGAAGAACCGCTACATTGGTCGCACCTTCATCATGCCGGGGCAGGAAATGAGGAAGCGCAGCTTGAACTTCAAACTGCATCCGATCGAACTGGAATTCAAGAACAACTCCGTGCTCCTCGTCGACGACTCGATCGTCCGAGGCAACACGAGCCGTAAAATCGTCGAGATGGCGAGGAAAGCAGGTGCGAAAAAGGTGTACTTCGCCTCCGCGTCCCCTCCGATTATCGGCCCCGATCCATATGGAATCGATCTTCCAACAACGACCGAGTTGGTTGCGTCGGATCATACGGTTCCCGAGATCTGCAAGATCATCGGTGCGGACGGTCTCTTCTACACGTCCATTCAAGATCTTCGCAATTCAGTCCGTGTCGGCAACAAGAAAATCCATCGCTTCAGCGAAGGTTGTTTCACGGGAAAGTACCCGACACCCGAAGTGACCTCTGCGATGCTTCGAAGACTGGGCTGCGGAAGGAACGAGACACGCGAGACGTTCAAGAAGCAGGAAGACGGCAACCCAGAACAGACAAAGATGATGGCATTGGTTTAATTTTCTCAGCTATGCGCATTCTTCTCATCAGCAACTCCGCTCGCGGACACGCCCTTGCGGAAGCGTTTGCCAGAAGTCCCCAGAAACCCGAGATTATCGCATGCTGTACGGTACGAGACCCGGGGATGATGCGCGTTGCGAAGGAAGTCCGAATCGTCGATATGGGCGGTCTCTCCAGCATCGTTCAGATTGCGAAGGAAACGAAGCCGGATTTTGCCTTCATCGCTCCGGACGATCCGATCGGGGCGGGCTTGAGCGACAGACTGGAGTCTGTTGGAGTCCCTTGTATCGCACCGAAAAAGAATCTTGCGCGCATCGAATCGAGCAAGGGATTCGCACGGACCCTGATGCAGAAGTATGGCATCAACGGCAGTCCCAGATTCAAAGTCTTTAGCTTCTCCTCAATGGAAGCAAAAAGACAGCTGGACCTCGATATCCGGCACTACATCGAGTACGAACTGAAGGGACAGTACGTCGTGAAGTTCGACGCTCTGAAGGGGGGGAAAGGGGTGAAACTGAGCGGAGAACATCTGAAGACGATTGACCTCGGTGCGAAGTATGCGATGGAATGCATCGACCAATGTGGGACCGTAGTCATCGAGGAAAAACTAGTCGGCGTCGAGTTCAGTCTTCTCTCCTTCGTTTCAGGAACGACGACAGTCGACATGCCTGCGATACAAGACTACAAGCGAGCATACGTGAACGACGAGGGGCTCAATACGGGAGGCATGGGTACCTACAGTGACGGAGGCCACCTCCTTCCCTTCCTAACGCAGACGGACATCGACGCCGCAAGCAATTTCAATAAACAGGTTGCCGCCGCACTGGAACAGGAGTGTCACGAGCCGTACAAGGGAATCTTATACGGAGGATTCATTGCGACGGCAGACGGCGTAAAAATCATCGAGTACAATGCGCGATTCGGCGATCCTGAAGCGCTGAATGTACTTCCAATTCTTGAAACGGACCTTGTCGCGATCTGCCAGGCAATCATTGCTGGGAATCTCAGTAGTGAAATGGTTCGCTTCGCTCCCAAAGCGACCGTCTGCAAGTACATCACTCCGAAAAGCTACCCCGAGGACAAAAAAGAGAAAGGACAGCGCGTGCTGGTACCAGAAAAAATTCCCGACAACGTGCACATCTACTACGGAGACGTATCGATGAGCGACACCGGTTGGATGCTTCTTGGAACATCGAGAGCCATCGGCATCGTTGGAATCGGAGAAACGATCAACGAGGCCGAGCAGCTGACCCAAGAAGTCTGCGAAAAGATCACGGGCCCGGTTCGTTTTCGAGAGGATATTGCAACGGTAGAATCCATCCAAAAGCGGGTTGATTTGATGCAGAAGCTGCGAGGAAACAGATGATCAACGGCTATTGACAATTTTTTGTTAGGTGTTAATATGTCATCCTTTTTCATTCCCTTCTTTCTCTATGGACCTTCTCACAAGCCACCTCCGCGCCATGCAAACGGCAGCTGCAGCAAGCATCATGAGCGCAGCACTCCTCGCGCTTCCGCTTTTAGCGGCGCATGATGTCTCTGAAATTACCGGGCTTTCAAGAAGCCACTACGCGAACCATATCGTCTATCTCTTCCAGAAAACCGGCGCCGAAGTCCCCGGACTATTCACAAATCTCAGTATCGAAACCAGTGGTTTCGATTTTGCCGCGTATATGAACCACACATGCTTCAGGCCAACCAAGAACGATCTTCCGAGTTGTTCCGAGGAATTCGGTCCATATGCAAATCTGAAGAAAGCCTACGAGAATGGAGAACTTCATGGCATCCTGAGCAACATCTCATACCTCTCTGCTGCCGCCAACCTCACGCCTTCTCCGAAATCTGTCACAACAATTGAAGAAAAGAAGACTTCGGCAACCGTAGAGGAGGTGGTACGCAAGGAGAGTAAGAAATTGTGGAAGGCCTGCCAGATCAAGGAGCCAACGCGGGCAACAGCCATGCGATGCTACCAGCGCAACATTCGCAGGACGCAAGAATGGAACAGAGGCGTGGAAGCAGGGAACGTGTACTAGAAAATCATGAATCAAGTTCAAAACCAAACCTCAATTGAGGTTTGGTTTTTTAAAAGACTTTCTACAGCTGTTTCAGAAGCTCTTCCTCCTCCCACTTCTTCATCCCCGTCACGATGGGATCGAGCTTTCCCTGAAGAATCGCCGGAATATTGGAGAAGTTAAGGTTTGCACGATGATCCGTCACCCGATCTTGAGGAAAATTGTACGTTCGTATCTTTTCGCTCCTGTCCGCGGTACCCACCTGACCGGAACGCATCTGGGTTCGCTCCTTCATTAGCCTCTCCTGTTCAGCCGCATAGAGGCGACTTCGAAGAAGACTCATGGCAAGAGCCCTGTTTTTAAGCTGCGATCGCTCCGTCTGGCAGGCGACAACGACTCCGGTCGGAAGATGCGTGATGCGCACGGCGCTCTCTGTTTTATTCACATGCTGGCCTCCCGCACCACCGGACCTATAGGTATCGATTTTCAAATCCTCGTTTCTTACCTCTATTTCCGCTTCCTCGGCCTCGGGAAGAATCGCAACGGTTGTCGTCGAGGTATGAATGCGTCCTTTTGCCTCCGTAGTCGGAATGCGCTGAACGCGATGAACTCCCGACTCAAATTTCAACTCACCGTACACTCCAACCCCATCGATCTTGGCCGCAGCCTCCTTCACGCCTCCTGCATCGGCATCGGAAAGATAGAGAATCTCGGTTGTCCAGCCGCGTTCCTCTGCAAAGCGCAAATACATTTTAAACTGCTCAGCGGCAAATAACGCAGCCTCCTCGCCACCGGCTCCGGCACGCACTTCCAGAATAACGCTTTTTTCATCATCAGGATTTCTGGGGATCAGAAGGCGTTTCATTTCTTCAAGCAAATGCGGCATGGCAGCGCGTGCCTTCGCAGCATCATCAGCGGCAAAAGCTGCCAATTCCTTGTCTCCCTCAAATGCTTTCTCATCGGCAATCGCCTGCTCTGCCTTTACGTAATCTCGATACTTCTCCTCAAGAGGCAGGAGCTGCTTCATCCGCCGTGAGAGCTTTGTCACTTCCTTCCTGTCGCCGTATACGGCAGGATCTTCCATCTTCTTTCTGATGGAATGCAGCTCGTCGATGCAGATTTTCACTTTATCAATCATGCGTTCATTGTAGCGGAGTACTGCATGCTCTATTTCGTCCTCTGATCCAATGCATCGAATTCGAAGCAATGTTCTCCTGCGGGATGGTTCCAGAAAATGTCATACCCCCAATCGCGTGAGAGAGAAAACTTTGCACAGAGACGGAACGTCGAATTCTTCGTTTCATACCGATACGGAATGCCTGTTTCCGGATCGGTGATACGAAGTTTTTCATACTGTGCTGCTGCAGCAACGGTCTCCAGATCCTTCGGCAACTGCTTGGGAAGAACCCTGACACCCGCAGGAACGAGTATTCCTCTGTCCATACCGTACACTTCATTCAAGATTTCATTCTGAATGGAACGAAGATCGCTGGTGCGCTGCTCATCGAATTTTTCAGCCCTACCCTGCATGGGGCTGCCGACGATAAAGATGCCGATGAGAACAAAAAGGGCCGTGAGAACGACCGATGCGGAGAGGTAGCGAGCATGGATTGAACTGTTCTTGTACTGATCGTGCTCAATGCGAAGAACTGAGAAGTAATATCCAAAAGGTAAGCCGCTTAAGATCAGCACTGCCAAGACCTTGAGAACGAACCTGAGTGTCAACTCACCACTCAAAAGCGTAAAGAGAAGAGTGATGCCGTCACCGATCAAGGCGCAGGAAGTGACAAAGAGTGTGAGATAAGTGAGCCAGCGACGAACGCCTGAATTCAGTTTTTCCGGCTTGCTGAGAAATTCACGATGTAAAATTCGTGAGAGAAATAAGAACATCGGAAAGGAAATGACGATGATCGCAATGGACCAACGAATGGTGGAAAAATCACTGCTGCTTGCATACGCGTAGTCCATCATTGCAGAATCGGGAAACCAACGACCGATGTAGGTGAATGCCAGAATGACAAGGCTGATGACGGTCGCATATAATGTCGTGAAGGCAAGCAGATGAAAAAACGCATCGCGAGCGGAACCCGTATCGGATGGAAGAGGGATCGACATTGTGAGCGTCTCTGACGCTAGTGCGGAGGCGATATCCTTCTCTTTCCAGCCTGCGGAGAGAAGAAGCATGCGAATCGTCTGATGATCCATGTTCTTGGATCTGGCATGAGCGATGAAGGCGTGAAGAGAGCTGTTCATAGGATAGAATGGAAGATGGAACTTCCAGTATCATACATCTCTTTGCGTATCCTTGTTGCCATGTCCGGCGGAGTCGATTCCAGCGTCGTCGCTCATCTCCTGCATGAGCAAGGACATGAACTGATCGGTGTGCGCTTTTCTCTCTGGAGTGATCCGCTCGCACCTGCACTTGCGCAAGTGCTACCAAGCAAGTGCTGTACGACGCAAAATATTGCGCGGGCATCTTCGGTTGCCAAGAAACTTGGGATTCCTCTGAAGGTGGTGAGCCTTGAAGATGAATTCAAGCAATTGGTTGTCGACCCGTTTCTCGAATCCCACCGGAGGGGACTGACTCCGAATCCGTGCATCGGATGCAACAGAACGATCAAATTCGGAAAACTTCTACGCCTCATGGAAGAGCTCGGATGCGATAAATTGGCAACGGGTCATTATGCAAGAATTGCGACGGAACAGATGTCGGATGGCAACCAAAGAACGATCCTTCTAGAGGCAATCGATATAAGAAAAGACCAGAGCTACTACCTGCACGGACTGACACAGGAACAACTTCGACCTGTACTGTTTCCACTGGGTGGCATGAAAAAAAACGAAGTATACGAGCTGGCTTCGCACTTCGATCTCCCGATGTCGGACAGCTACCGCGAGAGCCAGGATCTCTGCTTCTTCCCGGAAAAAACACCGCAAGAATTCCTCAAGCGACACTTGAAATCCTCCATCGCACGCGGTTCTATCGTCAGCCGCGACGGAACTGTCGTCGGGGCGCACGAAGGACTGCCGCTCTACACGGTCGGACAGAGACGCGGACTCGGTATCGGCGGACTGAAGATCCCTCTTGAAGTTGTCTCGAAGAATATCGAGAACAATACTCTTGTCGTTGCACCGAAAGGGAGCGAAGAGTGTTGCTCGGTCACCCTCTCAGACATGCACTTCATTTCTTGGAAACCCGAGAAAGGAACGCCTGTTGAATTCGAATGTAGAACGCGCTCACTCTCCGGGAAACGGAAAGGTGTTCTCGAACTGAGGGGCAACGATGCGATTTTCACATTTCAGAGCCCCGCTCCTGTGCAATCCTCGGGGCAATCGCTGGTACTCTATCGTGGTCAAGAAGTAATAGGTGGAGGAACAATGAATGTGATGTAGTGCTGTGGCTTCTAAAGGGCTTTTATGATACAATGGACAACTATTTGAACGATGAACATGCACTCCGCCCACTACGACAAAAACGGCAACATCATCCTCGGGGCGCCGTCCGTCGAAAGAGAAGCGAATGACGACTGCGATTGCGTGAGCATTTGCGTGCGGCCCAAAGAAGTTTTCAGTACCTACCTTCCCGATGCGTGGACAGTGATTCATGAAGTCCCCGTAGAGCCAAAGCCCCATCCTGCTAGCTCCGCAAATGCGAAGAAGTCGCCAAGTCTCGGGCTGAATCTTGCAAGAATAGCAGGAAAAGCAATTTCTGAGGGCAAAGCGGAAGGCGCATCTCAGTTGCAGGCAACCGTTCATGAAGCCGCAACAGAAGTCAAAGAACTGGGCTCTGCTCTTCGAGCGATTCCAGGAAGGGTTCGCGGTGCTGCTAAACGATTCATGAAACATGCACGTACGCCCGTACATATGCCTTCTCTCCTAGGGAAAAGCGGAAGGCCGCCGACGAAGCTCAGGCTGTTTGTCGTCGACACCGTGCGGTTCGGAGGAACATTTGCCGGAATTTTCGTCGTGCTCTTCATCGGAATCAATGCTCAAAGCTTCTTCCAAATTGCGAAGGCCGAACTTGCAATCGGGAATGATCTTGCAACGCAACAGGCACTCGAGGAAATCGTCACGGGCAGAAGTGACCGTCTCATCTCCCCGAATGAGGCGATGACAGCCGAGGAAGCATCGGACCTTCGTCAATTTTTGCCTGCAGTCGGCCCATTCGAGAACAGGCTCATCATTCCGAAACTGAATAAAAACATCCCGATCGTCCGTCCCAGTATGGACGGGTTGATGCAGGAGAATTGGAAGAAATTCGAAGAGGACATTCAGGTTGCTCTGAAAGACGGCGTCGTGCACTATCCGGGTTCCGCTAAACCCGGCCAAGCAGGAAACTTTTTTGTAACAGGCCATAGCTCCTACTACCCGTGGGACGACGGAAGTTACAAGGACGTCTTTGCAAGGCTAAAGGACCTGAACCCCGGAGACACATACTCAGTCTACTACGGCGGCGATAGACACACGTATCGAATCAGCTCGAAGAAAGAAGTGAAACCAAGTGATGTCTCAGTGCTCGACCAGCCGACGGACAAGAGAATTTCGACTCTGATGACTTGCACACCGGTTGGTACGACGCTTCGTCGTCTTGTCGTCATGGCGGAGGAAATCGACCCTGCGACAGGCGAGGCGTTGAGCGTGGGAGAGAAGGTGAAGGATGATTCCACGACACCGGCGGTGAGATTGGAGTCTTTGCCTATTTAACTTCACGAAGAAGAGTGCGTTTTCAGAGGTTTCTACACGTTTTTCGGCAGCAATCCAATATTCCCATCCAATGTCTTCGGTGTTCCCTTTCGAAACGGGAGATGGAAGAAGGAAGAGTGAGAACGAAGTGAATTCATTGCACGGTCGCTGATCTGCTCAAGAATGAGTCCGAAAAGAATAAACGTGCATCCGAGGACCTGATACGATTGAATACGCTCACCGAGGATAAGTGCCGCAAAGAAAATGCCGACCACGGGAGTTGCCACTTGAATCAAGGCGAGAGTGGTTGCACTCAGGCGATCGAGAGACTCGTAGAAGAAGGTCAGGTTCAGGTAACGGGAGAAGAAGGTGAATGCAAGCAAGAGCAACACTTTCTCAAGGGGAAACGCAGCAACCTCTTCTACAAATGATCCGCGGAAGAACAGTGTGAAAATTGAAATAATGACAATTGCGGAGAGATTGCGAATGAGAATAGCAAGCTCAGGCATCACATGCGAAAGATATTTCTTGAAGAGGACAGCACCCGTTCCGAAAAATAGCGAACCGGCAACAATGAAGAAGTCACCGACGTGCACACTCGTCGGCACACCGGTGCCGGCGACATTGACGATGATAACGCCCAGCATCACGATCGATCCTCCAAGAACCTGCATACGACTGACGTGCTCCTTCAGTATGACGTGAGCACCGAGAAGAATCACGATGATATCGGAGGAAGAAAGCATGGATGCATTGATCGCTGACGTGCGAGCGAGACCAGTAAAGAAGAGAAACGGCGCAACCGCCGAGCACAGGAGTCCGATCAGCGCCGACACTAAAATCGATTTTCTGTCCATTTTGCGAAATTCCTTCAGAATAGTAAACAATCCAAACGTGATGATGATGAAGAACGCCGTCAGCGCTTCGCTGAGAAGCAGAAGGGTAATGGGAGACAGGAAAGGCGTCAGTCCCTTCGCAAGTGCATTGTACGTGCCGTTCCAGAGCAAGGCTCCGAAGCCGAGAACGATGCCGAGGTGATACTGATGCTTTTCGTAGACCGAGCGCATAGGGCTGTGTATTTGTTTTATATATTATAGTATATTTTAATAAATTTGTAAATACTTCATGTGCCGAGCGAAATTCACGTTATACTGCTATCCGTGCCGAGGTGGCGGAATGGTAGACGCGAGGGACTTAAAATCCCTTATCCACTATCGGATGTGTGGGTTCAATTCCCACCCTCGGCACCAGCCTTACCCTTCCGTTAGCTCACCGACCAAATTCTTCTCCATAATCTCGCGCAGCCTTCGAAGGTTGTCCGTCTGCTTCAGAGCCCACATCAGCTTCGTCACGGCGCATTCGTACGTCATATCTTTTCCCGAGATGACACCAAGCTCTTCGAGAACGAGCTGCTTCATGTAGAGATGAAGATCGATGGATCCTCGAAGGAGCTGGGAAGTGATCACGATCGGAATTCCCTTCTTCGTGACCTTCCGAATCCACGGGAACAGATGTTCTGGGAGCATCCCAAGGCCATAGGCCCGGAGCACAATGCCATGCGGTTTTGCCGCAAGCACCGCATCGAAGTACGCCTCCGGCATCCCGGGATGCAGCGTGATCGAAAGCACATTCGGATCGAAACTCGGGGAACATTCGAGCGTGCGTTTTCGACGAACGATTCTCCATGGATGAAGCGAAGTCGACAGATTGAATTCCGCAACCGGAGGGAAACGGGGACTGTCGAACGTCTCGAGAATCGACTGATCCGACTTCTTCGCCCTTGTGCCGCGAAGAACGCGAGGACCGAGCGCAATGCACACCTCGGCAAGGTCGAGCTGTGCCGTACGAATCGCATACGCGAGATTCATGCGGGCATCGCTGCCCGCATCTCCGATCGGCAGAAGCGCGCCCGTGAGGACGACAGGCTTGCTGAGATTCCGAAGAGCAAAACTGAGTGCCGCAGCAGTGTATGCCATCGTGTTGGTGCCATGAATGATGACAAAACCGTCCACGCGGCTCTCCATCTTTTCCACTAATTTTGCAATCTGCACCCAGTGATCGGGAGTAATATCCGATGATCCGACATTCGCGATCGAATGAAACTGTAGAGATGCCTCACTCTGGGCTTCCGGAATATGGCGATGAATCTCCGCAAGCGATTCGATGGGCTCGATGCGCCCTGTTTTCCTGCTCCTGATCATTCCGATCGATCCTCCGACGTAGAGAATGGCAACGGTGGGCCTAGGCATATCAAGAGGATACCACAATCGTCTCCTCGATTCTCATCCCCCATTTACCCGGGAAATAGAGTCCGGGCTCGATTGTGATGACCTCGTTTTTCTTGATCTTCCGGACCCGGGCGCGAGATGATAACGTGACGCCTTCGTGAATATCGAGACCAACTCCGTGACCGAGGGCATGAGAAAATTCCTTATCGTAGCCATGCGTTCTCAAAACCCTTCTGGCAGTCAAATCGAGAGCTCGATTCGTCACTCCCGATTTCAGCATCTTCATCGCAGCCGCGCTGGCTTGCTCCAAAGCACTGAGGGCTTTTTTCTGGTCTTCCGTAGGCTTTTTTGTGAAGTACACTCGACTGAAATCGCTGCAGTAGTCGCCGTATTTCGCACCCATATCGATCTGCACGATATCGCCTTTCCGCAATTTGCGATCGGTCGGATGATGATGCGGAATGGCTGAGTGCTCTCCGAATCCGACGATCGTATCGAATGCCATTCCCTCGCCGCCACGCTTCCTGCATTCCACTTCTATTATCCATGCGAGCTCCCTCTCGGTGATACCGATGCTTAGGAGTCTCGGAATACCGCGAAGAACCGAACGCGTAATGTCGGAAGCACGATGCATTTTTCTTCGCTCATCTGGAAATTTCACTCTACGGAATTCCTCAACGACACCCGATGTTTGTATAAATTTTGTGTTCTTATATTTCTTCTTCCAGAAGGACATACGCTCGACTGTCACACTTCCGGACTCTATACCCACAGTCCCGATTTCCTTCAATATTTTCTCTAACGATTCCAATGGCGCAATGCAGAGTCCCCTTCTCTCAATTTTCCGAGCTGCTTCCAGGTACCTGCTGTCAACGAACAAGGAATACTTCGTATGTTGCACAAGAACGCATCCTGCCGAGACGGAAAGACCGGTCAGGTACAAGATATTGGTCAAATCAGTCACCAGAAAAGACCTGCATGATGCCTTTTTAAGAACCGAGGAGGGTTTTGGCCTATGCAAGACAGTCATCGATGATCTGGTGTAAAAAGCCAAAGTATGCTATCATAATGTGATTATTTCACACCCATACCGATGAAATTTTCCTCAGTCAGAACTTCGATGCAGAACGCCATCATGTGTGCGGCTTTCTCCGCACTCTCCTGCGTTCAGATCGCACATGCCGCAGTGTACGGAGGAGGAGGCCTTGCATCGGGGGCATCGCCGATCGGGGGGATGAGTACGAATACGAACATCATCTCGATCGTACTGATCATCATCGCCTTCATTCTGAACATCGTTCTCGTCATCGCCATTCTTGCCGTCATCGTGGCGGGAATGTACTTGATCATGAGTGGCGGAGACGAAGCCCAGAAAGACAAGGCGAAGAAGATCATCTTCTACGTCATCATCGGAATCATCGTCATCGTAATGGCGAGAGTCATCGTCATGATTGCAAACAACCTGTTCAGCTAAAGCCCAATGCGCTCCCAAGGAGTTCTCGTCGGCTCATCCATCGGACTCTTTGCCCTGCTCTTCTCGACGATCGTATTCGCTCAGGCTACCCAGGAGTTTTCGATGAATATCATTCGCATCGAAGCAGGAAAGATGCTTGAGATCGGAACCGATACGGCAGCCGAGAAACCCGACTACAGCTGGATCCTTGCAAAGGACAGAAAGTTTCAATATGCGCAGCGATCGCGCTTCTTCCAGACGCGCTTTTCGCAAACGGGAATGTACACGCTGGACATCAGCGTGCAAGACGCAGGATCCTCTCAGAATGAATACAACGCATTCCAAATCGTCGTAACGGATCCGGAACTTGGGAACGAGCCAACCAGTGGTTCCGATGTACCGCTGAAAGCAGTACTCAACACGAATCCTCCAGCCATCAACGGCACGGTCTATCTTCCAATCGGAGGCGGAATTCTCACGCTGGATGGATCGGCTTCCACCAGTAAAATCGCACAATACGCACTGGATCTCGATGGTGGAATCGATAGCGATAGCGATGGAGACCCGACGAACGACTTCGAAAATCTTGCAACATTCTCAGCTCAGACCGGCTCTCCTCTTCTCTACTTCATTAGGCAGAAGGGAGGAAGTCGAAACATAACGCTGACTGTCACGGATGGTGCGACCGGCAAAACGGATCGCGTATCTGTTAGCATCGTCTTCGGATCGGCGCCGGCAAATACAGGAAACGTCCAGACCACGGATCCCACAAGTCCGATCATCATGGACATTTCCGAAGGAACGGTGCGATTCGGCCTGAATCTTCCTGAAAATCTTCGAGGTGGAAAACAACTCCTCACCGAGTGGAACTTCGGAGACGGAGGCAGGAGTCTTCTCGAACATCCGGTTCACTCCTACAAAATTACAGGAGGATACGCCGTCAGCGTCATCGTACGTGACATTACCAACGGAACCATCGTCTATCGCGGATCGAACGGATTACAGATAGATGCGCCTGCGACTCACATACCGGAGTCATCCGGAGGTTCAAGCGCATCATCGAAGAAATCGAATGATACAGAGAATGAAACAGGATCTTCCGGCATGAGTGCCATCATCACTGTTGGAGGCATCATTCTCATGCTCCTTGCGCTTGCAATCGGACTCTACGCACTGCTCATGTGGGTGAAGAAAAAGACAACAGGAAAGCTAGTAACGACCATCGAAAACATGGAAAAATCTATCGTAAAAGCAGATGACAAAGAAGTGAAACCCGAGCCTGTAAAAATAAAGAAGGAAGCGCCTACAAGCAATACGCCAGCTCCTAGTACTGAAGATATTTCTCAGCGTGAGAAAGGAAAAACAGAATTTGCAGGAACAAGTCGTGACAATGTTGTGCCCGTCAATGCATCGGGTCCCGTGCCAAGCTGGCTACAAAAAGCTGGTACGACTCCCGCCACTCCAAATGTGCAAAAAAATCCAACACCGATCACTACGACGAATGAAACTGCAAATGCAGAAGAAAAGAAGCCATTGGAACTGCAAAAACCGGTTCCCGCACCCGTGCCGGATTGGCTGAAGCAAGCACCGAAGAAGGCCGAGACAACCGCTCCTGTCAAAGAATCTGTTGCAAAAATTTCTGAAGAGAAAAAAATCACCGTCGCGACACCAGCAGCTGCTCCAGTCGGTCAAAAGCAGACAAGTTCGACACCGCCAAAGCCGGCAGCTGACAATGCCAATGTGAAGGCAACGACGTCGAAAGAGACGGAGAAACCTTCTGTCCCGATGGAAACAAAAGAGGTGGTTCCAAAAACTTCTCCGGCTCCTGTGCAAAAGACAGTATCCCCTCCAGCGGTTCAGCCCGTACAGCCGAAAGCCGCCGTCATCGAACCGAAGAAAACAGATGAGCCAATAAATGAAAATGCTCAGAAGGTACAGCAAGCTTCAGCGGTGCCTGCGCCGATTCCCGAAACAAAAATCCTTCCCGCACAAGCACCAAAAGCTCTTTTGCAAAAACCAAAAACCGAGATATCTCCGGCAAAACAAGTAGTGACTTCGCCTCAAAAGAAGCTGGAGCCGAGAGACATAGAGAAAATGGAAACTTCCACAAAAAAACAGAAAAACCCTAATAATGGAAAAGATGGAGATCGTCCGATTGCCATCATCAAGGCCGACAGCCTAACAAAGTAAACATATGGGGTATCCTGTAGTGACTGGGGCGAGCGACGGGACTCGAACCCGCGACCCTCTGGACCACAACCAGATGCTCTAACCAAGCTGAGCTACGCTCGCCATATTTGCCGCTCGGGGATTGTAGCGGAAAAGTCTTTCAGGTACACTCCCCCGCATGGCTGAACTGAAATACAGGTCTCCCAAAGGCGTTCATGACGTGCTCCCGTCGGATCACCAGTACATGACGTACATCAAGAAATCCGTACGCCACCGCGCCCGTCAGGCAGGCTACAAGCGTATCGATCCGCCGTTGTTTGAGGAACGAGCCCTGTTTGAACGAGGGATCGGTGAGCACACGGACATCGTTGAGAAAGAGCTTTTTGCCGTTGGCAGAAAGGGTGCCGAAGATACTGCAGATAAAGACTATGCCCTTCGTCCGGAGTTCACTGCTGGCATTTGCAGAAGCTTCATCGAACAAGGCATGCAGGAACTTCCCCAGCCTGTGGAACTCTATGCCATAGGACCTTGCTTCCGCTACGACAGACCTCAGAAGGGGCGCTACAGGCAGTTTCACCAATTCGACTTCGAGGTCATCGGTCTCAGCGATCCGTCGATCGATGCTCAGCTCATACACATGGTTGTGAAGATCTTCACAGATTTGAAAATCCTCAATCGTCTTTCATTGCAGGTAAACAACATCGGTGTCCCTGAAGACAGGAAGAATTATGTTCAAGCACTCAAGGACTACTTCTCGGGGAAGGAGAGAAATCTTCCTGAGCTCGATCGAAAGAGACTTGCCGTAAACCCTCTTCGCCTGCTTGATTCGAAGGAAGAGGATACGCAAATCCTCATCAAGATGGCTCCCACACTCGATCAATTTATTTCTCCAGAAAGCAAAAAATACCACGCGATCCTCCTCGATTACCTAGACACCCTTGGCATCTCGTACGTGAGCAACGGAGGATTGGTCCGCGGACTAGACTACTACAACCAGACGGTATTCGAATTCTGGGACAGCTCTACTGGAGCACAGAATGCCGTGGGAGGCGGAGGTCGGTACGACTATCTGATCGAGCAGCTTGGCGGAAAGCCGACTCCCGGCGTCGGTTTCGCAGGAGGAATGGAACGTATTATGTGGCACATGCAGGAGGCAGGGGTTGCCGCACCGAATAAAGATCAGGTCGATGTCTTCGTCGCTCAACTGGGTCCCGAGGCAAAGAAGAAATCCTTGCCTCTCGTCAGTGAGCTCCGTGACCTCGGCATCCACACGGTCGGTGCTCTCGGTGAAGCAAGCTTGAAGAGCCAGATGCGTCTTGCGGATAGATTTCAGGCAAAGTACACCCTGCTTCTCGGGCAGCTGGAAGTGAAAGAAGATACGATTATTCTGAAAGACATGGCAGCGGGCAAACAGAAGCAAATCCCCTTCTCCAAAGCGATTCCGGAGATCGTGAAGCTCATCGGCAAAGACAAACTCGATAGCTACTCGCTCACTGACAAGTTCGGTAAGTTCTCGGATCCGGGAGAGGGATAAGATTACAATTGAAATTGGGGACACGGATGCCAACCGTAACTGTGTCGTGAAATGACCACCCCAAAGAAGTTACAGGTAAGAATTTCAAAAAGAAAACCAAGAATCAGTAAAAAAAGAATCCAAGATGCTTTACGAAAATAGTACGAGTGCTCATTTCAAATATCGAGGTTCTTCACACCTTTTGCATGCGTCTGGATGAACTTTTTTCTCGGAGCCACATCGGCTCCCATTAGGGTCGTGAAAATTGCATCTGCCTGCTCCGCATCTTCAAGCATCACACGAAGCATGATGCGCTGGCCTGGATCCATCGTCGTCTCCCAGAGCTGCTCCGGGTTCATTTCACCGAGACCCTTGTAGCGCTGAATGTTCGCCTTCTTCGGCTTCGGCTTATCTGCTGCCTTGGCGTCCTTGTCCTTCTTGCCTTTCTGCAACTTTTCATCATCGGCTGAAGCTTCCGATACGACTTCTTCGCCTTCGGAATCGACCTCAAGATCGGCCTGACCGATTCCCCAGTCCTTCAACGTTGCTTCTTTCTCCTTGTCTGAAAACGCGTACTTGGACTCCTTCCCCATACTGATTTTGTACAGAGGAGGCTGAGCGATGTAGAGCTGTCCACCCTCGATGAGTTCCGGGAAATAACGGTAGAAGAGTGTCAGCAGAAGCGTTCTGATGTGAGCACCGTCGACATCGGCATCGGTCATGATCACGATACGGTGGTACCGAAGCTTCGCCTTGTCCTTCACCTCGCCAATGCCCATGCCGAGAGCAATAATAAGTGACTTCACTTCATTGTTGGACAGCATTTTGTCGAGACGAGCCTGCTCGACGTTCAAAATTTTTCCTTTGAGCGGTAGAATCGCCTGAAATTCCCGATTTCTCCCCTGCTTGGCAGAACCTCCTGCAGAGTCTCCCTCGACGATGAAGAGTTCGCACTCGGTGGGATCCTTGCTGCTGCAATCCGCAAGCTTGCCGGGAAGCGTCATGCCCTCAAGCGCACCCTTGCGAATGACGGCATCACGTGCAGCTCTGGCAGCCATGCGAGCCCTTGCCGCAAGCAAACATTTTCCGACAACGTCTCTCGCATCACCGGGGTGCTCCTCCATGTATTCCGCAAGCTTCTCGTTCACAACGGTTTCTACAGCCGCCTTCATCTCTGCGTTACCGAGCTTGCTCTTGGTCTGACCTTCGAACTGCGGTTCCTTCAGGCGCACGGATACGATCGCAGCCAAACCTTCTCGAACATCGTCGGCAGTGAGGTTTTCTTCTTTCTCCTTCAGTATCCCTTCCTTGCGTGCATAAGCATTGATGGTGCGAGTGAGGGCCGCCTTGAATCCCGTAAGATGCGTTCCTCCCTCCGTCGTATGAATGTTGTTTGCAAAACTGATGCACTGCTCCTGAAAGGCCTGACTGTACTGAATGGCGACTTCGACAAAACCATCCTTCTCATCTTTCTCGAACCAAATGACATCGCCGATCCCCTGCTTGTCATGATTCAGATGACGGACGTATGCGGAAATGCCTCCATCGAAATGGAACCGAAAGAGGCGCGGGAGATTTTCGTCCTCTTCTGGTCGCTTCTCTCGCTCGTCCATCACGGAAATCGTAATGCCGCGAGTGAGGTAGGCCTGCTGCCTGAAGTGAGCGAGGAGAATGGAAAGACTCATGCCAAGGGAATCAAAAATCTGGCTGTCGAGCATGAACTGAATCTTCGTTCCTTGTTTTTCAGTCTTGCCGACTGCTTTCACATCAGCCTTCGGCTTTCCGCGAACGTACTCCTGCATATGCACCTTTCCATCTCTGTAGACCTCGGCACGAAGGGAGCTGCTGAGTGCGTTGACAACGGATGAACCGACTCCGTGCAGACCGCCGGAAACCTTGTAACCGGAATCATCCCCGCCGAATTTGCCACCGGCGTGAAGAATGGTGAGCACCGTCTCGAGTGCGGATTTCTTCGTCTTCGGATGAATGTCGACTGGGATACCACGACCGTTGTCCTCGACACTCACCGATCCGTCGTCATGC
>SXGS01175057.1_pt1 | contig 24280 bp, 25 predicted proteins | sample 3174681 | NCBI WGS metagenome assembly SXGS01 (sample SAMN11356861, study PRJNA531348) | freshwater metagenome | isolation source: freshwater sample F1-80 | place: China: Fuxian Lake, Yuxi | collected 2017-12-25
GAATTCCCGCATCTCCGTGATGGGCGGGGAGCAAGCGGCATCGGTCCTAGCGCAGGTGAAGATCGACCAGTTGAAGGCCGAGGGCCGCACGCTGACCGACGAGCAGATCGCGGCGATCCGTGCTCCGATTTTGGAGAAGTACGAAACCGAAGGGTCGCCTTATTACTCGACCGCTCGGCTTTGGGACGACGGCGTCATCGCTCCGCGGCAAACGCGCCGGGTGCTCGGACTCGCGATCGCCGCCGCCCTCGAACGGCCGTTCCCGGAAACGCGCTTCCCCGTCTTCAGGATGTGATCCATGGAGCGGACCTACCGTACGATCAAAGTCGCCTCGGAAGGGGGCACGGCCTGCGTGACCCTGGCGCGGCCGTCGGCCCGGAACGCGTTCGATGCGGAGATGATCTCCGAACTCGACGCGGCGTTGGACCGTCTTGCTGAAGACGGGGCGCTCCGAGCGCTGGTCCTGACCGGCGAAGGCTCCGTGTTCTCGGCCGGCGCCGACGCGAGTTGGATGCGCGCTGCGGGTGCTATGAGCGAGGCCGACGGACGGATCGACGCGACGAAGCTCGCGACGCTCTTCCGAAAGCTCGACGAATTTCCGTGTCCGACGATTGCGGCCGTGCAGGGCGCCGCGCTCGGCGGAGGGGCGGGGCTGGTCGCCGCCGCCGACATTGCGATCGCCGAAGAGGGCGCCAAATTCGGCTTCACCGAAGTCCGGCTCGGCATCGTCCCGGCCGTCATCTCGAGTTTCGTCGTCCGAGCGATCGGCCCCCGCCATGCACGGCGCTATTTCACGACCGGCGAGATCTTCGACGCCGGGAGAGCGGCCGCGATCGGACTCGTCTCGGAGGTCGTTCCGTCCGGAAAGGCGGCCGAGCGCGCCGCTGAGATCGTCGCCGCTCTTCTTCAGGTCGGCCCCGCGGCGACGCGCGTCGCCAAGTCGTTGGTCGCCGCCGTCGCCGGTTCGCCGCTGAATGTCGCGTTGCCGCAATGCGCGGCTCTCATCGCCGCGATCCGCCGTACGCCCGAGGCGCAGGAAGGCCTCGCTGCGTTCCTCGAGAAGCGACCGCCTGCATGGAACCGGAAGGACGTCTGATGTTCCGACGCGTCTTGATCGCGAACCGGGGCGAGATCGCGCGCCGCATCATCCGCGCCTGCCGCAACCTCGGGGTCGAGACCGTCGCGGTCTACTCTGAAGCCGATCGCGGCGCCCCTTACACGCAGGAGGCCGACCGGGCCGTCTTCATCGGGCCTTCCGCCGCCCGCCTTTCGTATCTGGACGGCGACAAGATCCTCGCCGTCGCGCGCGAGACCGGCGCCGACGCGATCCATCCCGGGTACGGTTTCCTTTCGGAGAATGCGGACTTCGCGCGCCGCACGGCCGCCGCCGGGATCGTCTTCGTCGGACCGCCTCCGGACGCGATCGATGCGATCGGCGACAAGGCGAAGGCGCGCGCGACGGCCCTCCGCGCCGGCGTCTCGCCCGTGCCCGGACACGAAGGCGCGGACGACGACGCTTCGCTTTTCGCCGCCGCCCCGCGGATCGGCTATCCGTTGCTCGTCAAGGCCGCCGCCGGCGGCGGCGGCAAAGGAATGAAGCGCGTCGACCGCGCCGAGGATCTGGCGTCAGCCGTCGCTTCGGCGCGCCGGGAAGCCGCCTCCGCGTTCGGTTCCGAGCGTTTGATCCTCGAACGCTTCGTCACGGGAGCCCGTCACGTCGAGATCCAAGTCCTCGGCGACGCCCACGGGAACTTGGTCGGATTGCTCGAGCGGGAGTGCACGCTGCAGCGCCGCCACCAGAAGATCATCGAAGAGTGTCCGTCTCCCGTGATGACGTCCGATCTGCGCGCACGGATGATCGAGGCCGGTGTGAAGCTCGCGCGGACCGTCGGCTACGTGAACGCCGGGACGCTCGAATTCCTCCTCTCCGATCAAGGCGAGTTCTTCTTTCTCGAGATGAACACCCGGTTGCAGGTCGAGCACCCCGTTACGGAACTCGTCGCCGGACTCGATCTGGTCGAGTGGCAGCTCCGCATCGCGGCCGGCGAACGGCTTACGATCCGTCAGGAGGACGTCCGTTTGCGCGGTGCGGCGATCGAAGCGCGCGTCTACGCCGAAGATCCCGAACTCGGCTTCCTGCCTCAGGCGGGCCGGCTCTTGCTTGCGGCTTGGCCGGAGGCGCCGGGCATCCGCGTCGATGCCGGATTCACGGCCGGTCGGATGATTACCGCGGACTACGATCCGATGTTGGCGAAAATCGTCGCCTACGGCGCCGACCGCGAAGAGGCTCGTCGGAAGCTCGTGGCCGCGCTCCGCGACACCGCGATCCTCGGCGTCCGCAACAACGCGGCGTTCCTTATCGAGCTCTTGGAGGGTGCGAATTTCCGCGATGCGGCGTTCGACGTCCATTGGATCGACCGGATGATGAAGACCCGGACGCCGCAGGATTCGACGCCCCCGGCCGAAGTCTGGATGTTGGCGGCCGCCGGCGCCGCGTCGCCCGCCGCCTCGGCCGTCGAAACCGACCGTGGTCCGGGCCTTCGTCCGACTCCGTGGGACGCCGCCGACGGATTCGTTCTGGTCCCGCGCGGAGCCGGCTCATGAATCGCGTCGAACAAGTGTTCGGGATCGGCGAACAGTCGAAGAAGATCGTCGTCCGCCCCGTGGACGAAGGCCTGGAATTCAGCCTCGACGGCGTCCCGGGCGAAGCCTTTTCCGCGTCCTATGACTCCGCGGGCCGGATGATCCTTCGTACGGCGGACGGAACGACGATCCGCGGGGCCGCGAAGAAGGACGGCGCGAAGGTCTGGGTTTCGTACGAGGGCCGGACGTGGTGCTTCGACGCGACGGCCGGCGCGCAGAAACCCCGCGCCATGAAGGACGGAGTCGGGGAGATCCGCGCGCCGATGACCGGCAAGATCGTCGAAGCGCCGGTCGCCGTCGGCGCCGTCGTCGAAGCCGGCGCCCATCTTCTGACGCTCGAAGCCATGAAGATGGAGCATCGGTTGACGGCGCCCGGGCGCGCGCGCGTCGCCAGGATTTCGGCCTCCGTCGGAGCGCAAGTCTCGGACGGCGACGTCCTCGTCGTCCTCGAGGCCGCGCCCACCGGGGAAAGCGCTTGACGCCCGCGCCCGCCGTTTCGCTGGTCGAAGTCGGTCCGCGCGACGGTCTCCAGAACGAGAAACGTCCGGTGCCGACGGGAGAGAAGATCGCGTTCATCGAAGCCCTTTCGCTCGCCGGACTCCGCCGCATCGAAGCGGCGGCGTTCGTTTCGGCAAAGGCGGTGCCTCAGCTCGCGGACGGTGAAGCGGTCCTGCTCGGCATCCGCCGCGAGCCCGGCGTCGTGTACGGCGCGCTGGTGCCGAACGAACAAGGCTTCGCCCGCGCCGTGCAAGCCGAAGCGGATGAGATCGCCGTGTTCACCGCGGCTTCCGAAACTTTCAGCCGCCGGAACGTCAACGCTTCGATCGAGGAGACGTTCGCGCGCTTCGCGCCGGTCGTGTCGGCGGCGAAAGCTCGCGACATGAAGGTGCGCGGATACGTGTCCACGGTCGTCTACTGCCCGTTCGAAGGCCGCATCGATCCGAGGGCCGCGGCCGCGGTCGCCCGTCGGCTTCTCGATCTCGGTTGTTACGAAGTCAGCCTCGGCGAAACGATCGGCCGGGCTACGCCGGGAGAGATCCGTAGTCTCGCCGCCGCGATGATCTCCGAAGGATTGATCGATCGCGTCGCGGGACACTTCCACGACACCTACGGCATGGGCGCGGCTAACGTCCTCGCCGCTTACGAAGAAGGCGTGCGCACCTTCGACGCCTCCGCCGGCGGTCTCGGCGGATGTCCGTTCGCCCCCGGAGCGACGGGCAACGTCGCGACCGAGGATCTGGTCTATCTATTCGAAGGAGTCGGCGTCCTGACCGGCGTCGATCTCGACCGCGTGATCGACGCCGCCGCCGCGTTGGAAGGCTCGCTCGGTCGACCGATGCCTTCCCGCGTCCATCAAGCGCGCCGGATCGCCCGCGCCGCCTCGGCGGGGGCGGGCGGCCCCTGCACCACCAACTGAGAAAGCCCCCGTCATGTCCGAAGCTCGACCGGTTTGCTCGCTCAAGGATCTAAAGGACGGATTCCCTCTCGGAGTCGTCAAAGACGGGCGACGAATCGTCGTCTGCAAAGACGGCGATGCGGTGCATGCTCTCGACGGCGTGTGCCCGCACCGCGGCGCACCGCTCGAAGACGGCTTCTTGAACGAAGGCTGCGTGGTTTGCCCGTGGCACGGTTGGGCGTTCGATCTGGCGACCGGCGATCTGAAAGGCGGGGACCAGTCGTTGCGCCGCCATGCCGCTTCGATCATCGACGGAAAAGTCGTGCTGTGAAGTAGGCGGGAGCGACTTCCGTCACATTTCCGCTTGAAATCGTGCGCGGAACTCAGCCGGGACCGGTTCGGCGCGGCCGTCGCGCGCGAAGCACATGATCGTCGTGGCCGATGCGAACGAGGTCCCGCCTGGACGCGACGCCGTCTGGCGGAACGTCACGCTGCGGTCTCCGATGCGGACGATCGACGAGCGGACGACGACGCGGTCGCCGCGCTTCGCCGCGGTGCGGAAGTCGATTTCGGTCCGCGCGACGACGAAGTACAAACCCGTCGTGCGCGGGAAGTGGTCGTAGTCGGTTCCGGCGGCCCGGAGGACGGATTCCCGGCCTTCCTCGAACCAAGACTGATAAACGGCGTTGTTGACGTGGCCGTAGACGTCGAGTTCGTACGACCGGACCGTCAATTCGAACGACGCGGAAGAGACGCCGGAAGTCATCGGCGTCCCGTCGAACGCCACTCGGGCTCGGGCGTTCCGGTCCGCGAATTCGCCGTCCGGGCCATGATGAAAAGCACGTCGGAGAGGCGGTTCAGATAGATCCGCGCGGCCTCGGGCACCGGCTCGACATGGGCGAGGGCGACGACGTCGCGCTCGGCGCGGCGGCATACCGTCCGCGCAACATGGAGCAGCGAGGCGAGGCGCGTGCCCCCCGGCAGGACGAAAGCCTTAAGCGGAGGGAGCACCGGCTCGAAGGCGAGGAGGTCGCGATCGAGCGCGTCGATCCCGACGTCGCCGAAGACCGGCACCTTGTCCGCGAAGGGATTGCCGTCGCGCGGCGTGGCGAGTTCGGCCCCGAGATCGAACAGTTCGCTTTGTACGCGCGCGAACACGGCGTCCATGTCGGCCGGCGGGGATTCCGCGCGGAGGACGCCGAGCGAGGCGTTCAATTCGTCCACGGCGCCGTAGGCGGCGACGCGCGGATGATCTTTCGAGACGCGTCCGCCGCCGAAAAGTCCGGTCGTTCCGTCGTCGCCGGTTTTAGTCGCGATGCTCAAGCCGATGCTCCGATGAGCCGCGCACGGAGCGCCACGAGAGCTGCGACAAGCGCCGCCTCTCGGGCGGAGCTTGCGTTTCCCGTACCGCAGGCGGCAGTGAGGAAGATACCCTCGCCGTCGCAAAGAGGCAGCGACGCGAGGGTCGTTAGCGCCGCCTCGAGGTCGTCGGCGGCGTCGCGGGCGTCGAAAACGCCGTAGCCGATCCGGCCGCCGCGACGTAGGAAACGCTCCAACGTCCGACGCTTGGACGAAAGCTCGCCGCCGTAGGTCCGGGCATCGAAGAAGGCGGCGGAGAAGTCGAGGTGCAAAAGCATCGCGGTCGGGGGAGTCCCGCAGGAGTGGATCCCGGTACGGCCGCCCGCCTCTTCGACGGATTGAATGATTTTGGAGAAGAGCAGCAAGTTGGCGGGATTGTCGACGTCGATCGTCGGGGGCGCGAGCAACGGCTCGTCGAGGACGATCAGAGCCGTACGGCCGGCGGCTCTCGCGGCGGTCGCGACGGCGGCGGCGATCGCCGCGACGTAGGAACACGCCGGCTCGCGAAGGCGAGGATGGGACCACAATTCGCCGCGGGCCGCCGCCGTCGCGGTCGCGCGAAGCAGGGTGACCGGTCCGGCGAGATGAACCGCGACCTCCGGGCCGTCCGACAATCGAAGCCGCCGGGCGACGGTGTCGAGAAAGGGGAGCGCCGAGAGATCCTTCGCGCGCAGGGCTTCGCCGATCCGGTCCGGATCGACTGAAAGGCGCACGCCGCCGTCCGTGGACTCGACCAGTTCCGCGGGCCACATCCGGGCGATCATGCCGGACTCACCGGACGTTTGCGTCAATTCCGGCGTGAAAGGCAGAGCGGAATAGCAGGACTTCACGTGTGAAATCGCCTCCGCTTCGTCGGCGAAGGGCAAGGATCCGACGCCGGTTAGGCCGAAGCGAACGCTGGTCATGTCGCGTGATACCGCCTCCGAGGTCGAGGCGCCGGCGTTCCTGGAATTCGAGTCTCGCGCACCCCCTTGGTGAAAGTGCCGGATTCTTTGCCATACTCACCGCCTCCCTTTTCAGGGGAGACGTCCGCAGTCGCGACCACCCCCGGCTGCGGCGACGTGTTTTAGGGGGTGAAGGCGGGGCGCGGGACGCCCTGCGGAGCCGGTTTCATGGCCGTTCCGAAGAGACGACTTTCTAAGCACCGGAAGCGCACGCGCCGGGCGCACCATCATCTTGCGCCGGTTCAATTGAACCGTTGCGCGCACTGCAACGCGGGCATTCCGCCCCACCGCGTCTGCCATAACTGCGGTCATTACGGCGGCAAGCCGATCGTCGAACAAGAGAGCTTCTGAGCGTGACCACGCGCATCGCGCTCGACGCGATGGGGGGAGACCACGCCCCCAAGGCAACCGTCGCCGGCGCCGTCGAGGCGTTGCGGCACGATGCCGACCTGCACATCGTCCTTGTCGGTGACGAGGCGGCCGTTCAGGCCGAACTTGTCGCCGCCGAAGCCGGTCCCGACGTCCGTTCTCGGGTGGAGATCGTCCACGCGTCGCAAGTGATCACTTGCGACGAGAGCCCGGTCGAAGGCCTGCGCAACAAACCTGACGCCTCGATCCGTCGTGCATGCGAAGTCGTGCAACGCGGTCAGGCGGGAGGTTTGGTCGCGGCAGGTTCTACCGGCGCGGCCGTCGCCGCCGCCACCCTGAATTGGAAGTTGATTTCCGGGGTTCGTCGGGCCGGCATCGCCGTCACGCTTCCGAATCGCAGCGGAGGACACACCGTCCTCTGCGACGTCGGGGCGAACATCACTTGCAAGCCGATCCATCTGTTCCATTACGGAGTGATGGCCAGCGTCTACGCCAAGTCGATGTTCGGCGTGCAAGCGCCCAAGGTCGGATTGCTCAACGTCGGTTCGGAAGAAGCCAAAGGCACCGAACTCGTCCGCGAGACGAAGAAACTCTTCGACGGCGCGAAGCTCAACTTCGTCGGGCACATCGAAGGCAATCAACTGGTCGACGGCGCCGCCGACGTCGTGGTTTGCGAAGGATTCGTCGGCAACGTCGTCCTCAAGGTGGCGGAAGGTTTGTACGAGAGCTTCACCTCCGCGCTGAAGTCGACTTTGGCCGAAACCCGCGAACTCGAGCCCGGCTTGGTCCGCGTCCTCGGCGATTTCCAGCAGCGCTTCAAGAAGCGCATGGATTACGCCGAATACGGCGGCGCGCCCTTGCTCGGCGTCAACGGCCTTTGCCTGATCAGCCACGGACGCAGCGACCCGCGCGCCATCCGCAACGCCCTCCTCCTCGCCGCGCGATTCACGCGGAACCGCGTGCTCGAACAAATCTACGTAGAGCTCCGCGCCAATCTGGCGGGAGAGCGTCATGACGAAAGTACGTGACGTCGGGATCCTCGGGACAGGGCACTACGTGCCGGACCGAGTGCTCTCGAACGCCGACCTCGAAAAGATGGTCGATACCACCGACGAATGGATCGTCTCGCGGACCGGAATCCGCGAGCGCCGCATCGCGGCCCCGGAGCAAGCCACCTCCGACCTCGCGTACGAGGCCGGTCGGCGCGCTCTGGCCGATGCGGGGATCGATCCGAAAGACGTCGATCTCGTGATCGTCGCCACGGTGACTCCGGACCATCTTGTTCCCGCCACGTCGTGCATCGTGCAAAATCGGCTCGGCTGCGTGAATGCGGGCGCGTTCGATCTCGAGGCCGCGTGCTCGGGCTTCGTGACGTCGCTCGCCAACGCTCGCGCCTTGATCGCCTGCGGCGTCATCCGGACCGCGCTCGTCATCGGCGCCGAGACGATGAGCCGCATCGTCAATTATGAAGACCGCGGCTCCTGCATCATCTTCGGCGACGCCGCCGGCGCGATGGTGCTGCAGGCCGACGCACCCCGCGGACGGATCTTGGACGGATCGTTCGGCGCAGACGGCTCCGGCGCGTTCTTCATGGTGGTCCCGGCGGTCGGCTCCCGCAAACCGGCGTCGCTCGACGTCGTCAACGCGAAGGAGCACCTGCTTTCCATGAAGGGCGGAGAGACGTTCAAGTTCGCCGTGCAGAAGTTCCGCGACCTGGTCGCCGAACAATGCCGGCGTCTCGACGTCGCGCCGAACGACATTAAGCTGGTCATTCCGCACCAAGTGAACCTGCGGATCATCGAGTCCGCTCTGAAGAAGCTCGACATCGAGATGGACCGCATCTACGTCAACCTCGATCGCTATGGAAACTCGTCGGCGGCTTCGGTCCCGATGGCATTCGACCAAGCGCGTCGCGAGGGGCGCTTCCAAGAAGGCGACCTTGTTTCGCTCGTCGCGTTCGGAGCCGGTCTCACTTGGTCGTCCGCGATGATCCGCTGGTAAGCGGTCGGAGACGTCAGTGAAATCAACCGCCGTCCTATTCCCCGGGCAGGGGAGCCAAAGTCCCGGCATGGGGCGCGATTTCTGCGAACGTTTCCCGTCCGCTGCACGCGTCTTCGCCGAAGCGAACGATGTTCTCGGGTACGACCTTCGTCGCCTTTGCTTCGAAGGCCCCGCCGACCAGCTGATGCTGACGACGCACGCGCAGGCCGCCATCTTCACGTGTTCGGCGGCCGTCGCCGTCGTCCTCCGCGAGCGCGGGCTTGACGCCGGCGTCACGGCCGCCGCCGGGCTTTCTCTCGGCGAGTACACGGCGCTTTGGTTCGCCGGCGCCTATTCGTTCGCGGACGGCCTTCGGCTCGTCAAGCGCCGCGGCGCCGCGATGCAGGCCGCTTCGGATTCTCCGCGTTCCGGAATGGTGTCGTTGCTCGGAGCCGACCGCGCCACGGCCGAGAACGTCGCGACCGCGGCTCGCGGCGACGGCGTCCTCGTCGTCGCCAATGTGAACGCCCCCGGGCAGATCGTGCTCTCCGGCGATCTCGCCGCGTGCGGGCGCGTGCCGGCCGCCGCCAAGGAACTGGGAGTCCGCCGGGCGATCCCGCTCGCCGTCGCCGGGGCGTTCCACTCGCCGCTCATGGCGCCCGCGCAAGCGGAACTCGAACGCGCTTTGAGCGAAACGGCCATTTCCGATCCGCGACTTCCGGTCGTCAGCAACGTGACCGGCAAGCCGGTCCGTACCGCCGCCGAAATCCGCGGACTCTTGGCCCGGCAAGTCACGCAGCCGGTCCTGTGGCAGGACTCCATGCAAACGCTCCGCGAACTCGGCTGCGAGAGATTCCTCGAACCTGCGCCGGGGACGGTCCTGACCGGACTCGCCAAGAAGAACTTGGAAGGGATCGAAACCGTCAACTTCGACCAAGCCGACGCGATCGGCTCGGAGGCCGTCGGATGAAGCTCGACCTCACGGATCGCGTCGCCGTCGTTACCGGGGCGTCGCGCGGGATCGGGCGCGCCACGGCCGCCGCACTAGGCTCCGCCGGCGCGACGGTCGCCTGCGTCGCTTCGAAGAAAGAGAACGCCGAGGCGACGGCGGCGCTCGTCCGCGAGCGCGGCGGGAAGGCCGAGGCGTTCGGTTGCGACATGGGCGATTCCGCCGCGCCGACCGCCTTGGCGGAGGCGGTCGTCAAAGCCTTCGGTCGGACGGACATACTCGTCAACAACGCAGGAGTCACGCGGGACGGCCTCCTCCTTCGCATGTCCGAAGCGGATTGGGATCAGGTCCTCGACGTCAACCTGAAGGGCGCTTTCCTTGCGGTGAAGGCGTTCTCCCGCCAACTGCTCAAATCCAAGTCCGGTCGCGTCGTCAACGTCGCGTCGGTCATCGGAATCGGCGGAAACGCCGGTCAAGCCAACTACGCCGCCAGCAAAGGCGGTTTGATCGCGTTCACCAAGTCGATTGCTAAAGAGTTCGGCGGGCGCGGGGTGACGGCCAACGCCGTCGCGCCGGGCTTCATCGCCACGGATATGACCCACGGACTCGACGAAAATCAGAAGAAATCCATGGTCGACGCGACGTCCCTCGGACGGGTCGGAACCCCGGAAGACGTCGCGGGGGTCGTGGCATGGTTGTGTTCCGATCTCGCCGGTTTCGTCACCGGACAGGTCGTCGTGGTGGACGGCGGCATGCGAATTTGACCCCTCGGGGTCCCGGAGAACGGCGTCTGCGTTGATGCCGCTCTTAAAACTGTGATAAGACGCACCCTTGTTCGAGGGTGCCCGCGCGGCGGCCCTCCGCTGCGCTGTCCGAAGATCAAAAAGGAAGACACTCATGGGCGCCAAGCTCGAAGACATTAAGGACAAGGTGGTTGAGATCGTTTGCGAGCAGCTCAACGCCAAGAAGGAAGACGTCAAACTCGAGACGTCCTTCATCAACGACTTGGGCGCCGACTCGCTCGACACCGTCGAACTCGTCATGGAGTTCGAAGAACGTTTCGACGTCGAGATTCCCGACGCCGACGCCGAGAAGATCCGCACGATCGGCGATGCGGTGACGTACATCCACGCCAAGAAGTCCTGATACCCCAGTAACGGACGCCCGCCTAGCTCATGAATCGCCCAGACGGACGTCGTCGCGTCGTAGTGACCGGCATCGGCATGGTGACCCCTGTCGGACTCGATCGCGAGTCGACTTGGGACGCCTTAGTCCAAGGCAGAAACGGCATCACGCCGGTGACTGCCTGGGACGCCGCCGCCTTCTCCACTCGAATCGCCGGCGAGATCAAGAACTTCGACGCATCGCCCTATGCGCCGCCGGACGAAATCCGGCGCATGGATCGCTTCGTCCAGTTCACGATCGCCGCCGGAGCGCAGGCGGTTCAGGATTCCGGGCTCGACTTCTCTACAGAAGACGCCGAGCGTTGCGGCGTCATCTGCGGCAGCGGAATCGGCGGACTCATCGAGATCGAAGCGCAGCACACCGTGCTGACGGAGCGCGGTCCTCGCCGCGTGACTCCGTTCCTCATCCCGAAACTGATGATGAACGCGATGAGCGGCCAGCTTTCCATGCGCTACGGCTTGAAGGGGCCCAACTGGGTCACCGCCTCGGCTTGCTCCTCGGCCGGCAACGCGATGGGCTCGGCGCTTCGCGCCATCCAGTTCGGGGAGGCCGACATCATCGTCACCGGCGGGGCCGAGGCGACGATCACTCCTCTCGCCATGGCGGGCTTCTGCAGCCTCCGCGCGATGTCCACTCGCAACGATGCTCCGGAACTCGCCAGCAGGCCCTTCGACCGGGACCGCGCCGGCTTCGTCATGGGCGAAGGCGCGGCGATTCTCATCCTCGAAGAGGCCGAGCACGCCAAGCGTCGCGGGGCCAAGGTGTACGCTGAGTTCGCGGGCTACGGCGCCACGGCCGATGCGTATCACATCACCGCTCCCGCCGAGAACGCCGAGGGCATCCAGCGCTCCATGAAGATCGCCCTCAAAGACGCGCTGCTTACGATCGACGACGTCGCGTACATCAATGCGCACGGCACGTCGACGCCGATCAACGATCCGAACGAGACCGCCGCCATCAAGGCCGTATTCGGTGATCGCGCGAAGAAGACCGCCGTGTCCTCGACGAAGTCGATGATCGGACACATGCTCGGGGCCGCTCATGCGATGGGCGCCGCCGCCTGCGTGCTTTCGATCTCCCGCGGCGTGGTGCACCCGACGCGCAACCTTGAGAATCCCGACCCGGCGTGCGACTTGGACTACGTTCCGGGTGCTGCGCGCGAACTCGGCGTCAAGGCCGCGATCGCAAACAGCCTCGGTTTCGGCGGTCACAACTGCACCTTGGCGTTCCGCCGTTTCGAAGGCTGATCGCCCGAGCCGACACCGGCCCGAAAGATAGAGCCTTGACATGACCCGGAAGCCCGCGGCGGATGTTAAGGCGCTTCTCTCTGCCGAAGGTCAAGAGCATTTGGCTTCGGTGTTCGATGCGCTCGATGCCGCGAAGGCGGAGGCCTTCGCCGCCGAACTGCGCTCGGTCGACTTCCCGTTGCTGAAGCGGCTCGTCCTGCAGGCAGGCTTGCCGGAGATCCCCGTCTCGACCGGTGCGATGTCGCCGCCGCACGTCGTTCGTAAGAACGCCGACCCGGTTGCGGATCGACGCAGGCGGGCGACGGGCGAAGCGTTGCTGCGAGCCGGCAAAGTAGCGGCGCTCGTGGTGGCCGGAGGGCAAGGCTCGCGGCTCGGTCATGCCGGGCCGAAGGGGACTTTCCCGGCGACCCCCGTGAAGAAGAAGACGCTCTTCCGGCTCTTCTCGGAAAAGCTGATCGCGCTCGGTCGTCGCTACGGTCGGGCGGTGCCGTTCCTCGTCATGACGAGCGAAGAGAACCACGCGGACACGGTCGCCTTCTTCGAAGCGAACGACCACTTCGGTCTCGCCCCGGGCCAAGCGCGCTTCTTCACCCAAGGCATGTTGCCGGCGGTCGATCGCGACGGGCGGCTCGTCATGAAGGAACTCGGCGCGTTGTTCCGCAGCCCGAACGGGCACGGCGGGACTTTGCTCGCGCTGGCGACCTCCGGCCTGCTCGAGGAGCTCGAACGGGAAGGAACGGAAGAGATCTTCTACTTCCAAGTCGACAACCCGCTGGTTGAAATGTGCGACCCGACCTTCGTCGGCGGCCATCGCGAAGCGGGCAGCGAGTTCTCCTCGAAAGTGGTGCGGAAGTCCGGCCCCGAAGAGAAGGTGGGCGTCCTCGTTTCGCAGGGCGGCGTTCTCACCGTGGTCGAGTACAGCGATCTCCCGGCCGAGCTTCGCGACGCGCGCAACCCCGACGGATCGTTGCAGTTCTCTGCGGGCAACATCGCAGTCCACATGTTGCGAACGGACTTCGTGCGTCGGCTCAACGCGCACGGGTTTTCGTTGCCCTTCCACGTGGCGCGAAAGAAGCTGCCGTGCGTCGCGGCCGACGGCCGCTTGGTCGACGTCCAAGGGCTGAAGTTCGAAACCTTCGTCTTCGACGCGCTCGCGTCGGCGAAGTCGACGTTCTGCCTCGAAGTCGAACGTGAGGCCGAGTTCGCGCCCATCAAGAACGCGTCGGGCGTCGACTCCGCCGCGTCGTCCGCCGATCTCCAGTCGCGACTGGCCGCGAAGTGGCTCGAGGGCGCGGGGATCGCGATTCCGCGCGGACCGGACGGCGCACCCGTCCAGCCGATCGAGATTTCGCCTCTTTACGCCGACGGCTTCGACGAGCTCGTGAAGCGGAAGCCCGCTCGGCCCTCGTTCGATCAGCCCGTCTACTTAGACGAGCCGCGGCGATGAGCACGCCGTCCCGTCCTGTCGCCGTCCTTTTCGGCGGCGTCTCCGCCGAACATTCGGTTTCGCTTAGGTCGGGCAAAGCGATGATCCGCGGGCTCTTAGACGGCGGGTTTCCGGTCGTCCCGGTGCTGGTGTCCAAGGACGGCCGGTGGAGCTTCGTTTCGATCGCCGCCGCGGACTTAGGGTTCGGAGGCGACGCCGCGGTCGCTCCCGCCGATGCGCGATTCAGCGGCGCTCCGGCGGAAGCTGCGCTGCGTTTGATCGCCGAAGACGTCGACGTCGTCGCATTAGGGCTGCACGGACAGGGCGGTGAAGACGGATCGCTGCAGGGCTTCCTGGAAACCGTCGGGCTCCGGTACACGGGCCCGGGCGTAGCGGCGTCGGCTGCGGCGATGGACAAGCTTTTGCTCAAGCGCATCCTGCGCGGGAGCGGACTGCCGACGGCCGATTGGATCTCGTTCGAGGACGAGGACGCGACGCCGGCCAAGCTCCCCGCGGCTATCGCGCGTGCGCGGCGCTTCGCCGACGAATCCGGCTATCCGGTCGTGGTGAAGGCGCTCAACCTCGGCTCCTCCGTGGGCGTGTCCGTCGTCCCGGATGCCGGAGCCTTGGAAAGCGCGATGCTGGCGGTCTGGCGCGAGAAGTCGGGACTCTTCGTCGAGCGCGGAATCCGCGGCGTCGAAGTGTCGTGCGCGGTGTTCGGCAAGAAGGCGGCGGCGTTCGCGCTGCCTTCCATCGAGATCGTGCCGAAGAAGGCCGGCTGGTTCGACTTCGAAAGCAAGTACAGCCAAGGCGGTGCGGAAGAGCGCATTCCGGCTCGGATCCCTCCGGTCATGGAGGAGCGCGTGCGCGCCGTCGCGCTCGAAGTCCATCGCATTCTCGGAGCGGACGGATTCACGCGGACCGACATGATCGTGACCGACGAGGGACCGGTCGTGCTCGAGACCAACACGTTGCCGGGGATGACCGCGACGTCGCTCGTGCCGCAGGAGGCGCGAGCGATCGGATGGTCGTTCCCGGAACTGCTCAAGAGGATGGTAGAGAACGCCCGGGCGCGCGGTCCGGATGCGACGTGACGTTCCGATCGAGCGCGCTTTCACGCCTCTGCGTCACCGACCGACGCCTATGTGAGGACGTCGGGTTGATCGCCGCTTGCCTTAGGGCCGTAAAACTCCATGGAGCGACGTCCGTCCTCCTGCGCGAACTCGATCTTCCGCGCAAAGAGGCGGTAAGAACGGTCGGCTTGCTCCGAGCGGCGTTGCCGGGCGGAGTCGCCTTACTCGTCGCGAGGGATCCGTCGCTTGCGGCGGAATCCGACGCCGACGGCGTGCAACTCGGATTCGACAGCCCGTCCGTCGCCGTCGCGCGCAGCGCGCTCGGCTCCTCCCGTTGGATCGGCCGCTCCGTCCACACTCCGGACGAGGCCGAATCGGCCGCCCGAAGCGGCGCGGACTACGTCGTCTTCGGCCCCGTCCGAGCGACGCCGTCGAAGGAGGGGCTGATTCTTCCGAAGGGTTTCGAGGGATTGGCGGCCGCCGTGCGGCGTTCGACCGTACCGGTGGTGGCGATCGGCGGTTTGACGCTCGCCGACGAGGTCGCCGTCCGGAACGAAGGCGCGATCGGATTCGCCGCGATCCGTGCGTTCATGGCACCATAGGTTCCCGTCCGCGGTCGGACGAAGCCATGAACGCAACATCTCATAGCGGTCCTTCCGTTGCGGAACGGGTGCGCAAGCTCCGCGTTCTCGCCGTCATCCCGGCTTTATTCGCAATCTTTGCGCTCGGCCGATTCGTGTGGCGCTACGACTTCGTCGCCGTTCCGCCGGGGCACTTCCAACTTTCACCCGCCTTCAGGCCGGGAGCCCGCTTCCTTTGCGTCGCGATCGAGGACGGAACGACGCTCGGAGTCGGATCGTTGGTCGAGATCTCCGCGCCGTCGGGTCAGCGCTTTTCGCGTCTCGCGGCGGTCCCGGGAGGTCGACTAGCTTGGATCGATCGGAAAGGCGACTTCGTCGAGCTAACGGTCGACGGCGACCCCGTCGGGTACCGTCGGAAACGCGAATCTCCTTCGCCGGTTTCGGAGAGCGTGGTGCCGCAGGGCCGCTACCTCGTCCTCGATCCCGACGTCTACGGCGAGCCGGAAGATTCGCGCCGGCTCGGCCTCGTCCCTCGCGCCGACCTCCGACGAAAAGTCATCTTCACCGGATTCGGCTCATGAGCGCATCGGGACGGACTCCCGCCGGAGCCGGCGAAGACGCGTTCTTAGAGCGGCTCGTGGCCGCGCGCGACGAAGCCCCGGACCTGATCGTGCCGATCGGCGACGACGCGGCGGTTTTCCGGCCTCCGGCCGGCATGGACGTCGTCGTCGCGGCCGACGCGATCGCGGAGGGCGTTCATTTCTTCGCCGGGACGGATCCGTTCCTGATCGGAAGAAAAGCTCTCGCCGTAAATCTCTCCGACATCGCGGCGATGGGCGCCGTTCCGCGGTTCTTGTTCGCGACGGCGTCTCTCCCTCAGGGCTTTGCGCCGGAGTTTGCAGACCGAGTGACGGCCGGGCTCCGCAGCTTGGCGGCCGAGCACGGGGTCCTTCTCGCGGGCGGCGACACGATCACGCACGACGGGCCGTTCGGACTCTCGGTCACCGTGGTCGGCTACGTCGAACGCGACGGCGCGATCCGCCGCGACGGCGCCCGACCGGGGGACGTCGTCGCCGTGACCGGGGCTCTCGGCGGGTCGTTGGCGTCGGGCCGGCACCTCTCGTTCGAGCCGCAGCTGAAAGTCGGACGGCTCTTGCGGGCATCAGGGCCTCCGTCGGCGATGATGGACGTCTCCGACGGTCTCTTGCTCGACCTCGACCGGCTATGCCGTCGGAGCGGGGTCGGTGCGGTGCTCGAAGCGGAGGCGATTCCTATCCACGCGGACGTTCTCGCAGGCCCCGGCGACCCTCTGGAGCGCGCGCTGACCGACGGCGAAGATTTCGTTCTTTTGTTCACGGCTTCGCCGGAGGCGTTCGGTCGTATCCGCGCGGTTCTGAAGGACGACCCGACTCCGATCAAAATCGGCGAAATTTCCACCGTCCCGGGAATCCGGATCCGGACCGGCGGCGTCGAAAGAGGCGTCGAACCTCGCGGCTATGTCCACGGTTGACCGAAACTTCACGATGATCGGGTCCGTCCGCACGAAGTCCGTCGGCGAGACGGAGGCGGTCGGAGCAAGGTTGGCCTGCCTCTTAGCCGCGGGCGATCGCATCGCGTTGTCCGGCGACCTCGGCGGGGGAAAGACCGCTTTCGTGCGCGGCGTCGTTCGCGGTCTCGGCTCGCCGCACGTCCGCGAAGTCGCGTCTCCGACTTTCGCGCTGCATCATCGCTATCCGGACGGGAGATTGCTCGTGGACCATTGCGATCTCTATCGTTTGAGGCCTCCGGCGGACCTCGCGGCGGAAGGTCTCGACCTGGTGACCGAGGATCCCGCCGGAGTGCTCCTCGTCGAATGGGCGGAACGCGGTGCGGAGGGATTCGGCGCTTTCGATCTTCGCGTGGATTTTTCGTACGCCGGCGAAGAGGCGCGCATTCTTAAGTTCTCCGCCAAGCCTTCCGTCTTCGAGCGCTTCCGGGGAGTCGTGTCATGATCAGGCTCGCGGTTTGGATGACGGCGTTGCTTCTCTCCGGAGCGTCCGCCGCAGGGCAGGCCGAGTCGCGACCGATCTTCCGGCTCAAAGGGCGCGTCGTCGGTCCGCCGTCGGCCTTGCGAGGGGCGATCGCAGAGTTCGTGCTTGCGGACGGAACCGCCGCGTCCGCACCGGTCGGGGACGACGGCGTCTTCGAGATTCCAACCGTTCTGCCCCCGGACGGAGGCGTCGTACGCGTTTCGGGTCCGCACGCCGCAACGGCGCGCTTCGCGACGCCTGACGGATACCCGGCCGCGTCGATCGATCTCGGCGAACGGGCGATGTTCTCCCCGGAGTTGCTGCGTCAAGGTCGCCCGCCGTCGGAGGCGTGGACGGGCGCACCGGGGATCGTCGTCGACGTCTATGACGCCGCCGGCGGATCGCTGCTCGACGAACGCCGCCGCCTGACGACGCTTTTTCCGGACGATCAAGGTCGGATTCATTGGCGCACGCTCGCCGAGGACCTCGTCGTCGCGGTGGCGCGACTTTCTGCAAGCCCGGGTCGCGTGCTCGAGGCCCGCTTCTTCGGGGGAGACGACCGCGGCGCCTTCGCCCGATGGGGGACGCCGCAGGATGCCGTTCCGATTCGTCTTTGCGCCGAACTGGCGGGCGCGGAGTTCGCCGGCCGGTTGACGTTGCCGCTCTTCCTGCCGGGGACCGCCGAGGCCTATCGGCTCTTCGTCCGCGGGCGGTTCGACGAAGTCCGGAATGGAACCGAGCAGAGCGGCGCGTTCACGCTGCCGGCGGGCGTGCTGTTCGAGGGACGGGGCTTCGGCGCCGCCGGCGGGTCGCCGACGGTCCACCGCCTCCGACTGGTCGCAGGCGACGCAACGGTGGTACCGGTCGCGACCCCACCGGCGTCGCTCCGTTTCGATGTCCGGGACGCGGCCGACGAGACGGTCCTTTCCGTTCGTCCCTCCTTTCCGAACGGCATCTTGCACGAGACCTACGACGGCCTGATCGAGGTCGTCCTCGGAGCCGAGCCCGATTACGAACCGATCCGCGTCTTGACGGGGCCTGCGAGCGACGGTTCGCCGCGGCCGGCCAAACTCGTCGCGCGTTCGATCTTGAAGGGGGGCGTCGCCGGGCTGACCGACCCTGCATCAAACCTCCTTTTCTGGCGCCGCACTCCGGAAAGTCCGGCGGCGATGCTCGCCCCGGTTCAAACCGACGGCGCGTTCGGCCCGGCGCCGTTTCCGGCCGGTCCGGGCGAGGTGTTCGTTCGCGGGCCGAAGGCGGCCGCACGTCCGGAGCCGCTCCCGTTCGGTACCCCGAAGGAGACGGTTTTCGTACAGGTCACGGCGGCGCCGACGGCGGAACTTCGGGGGCGCATCCTCGCCGAAGGAAAGCCTAAGGCCGAGGTCTTGATCCGGCTGCTTCCTTGGCCGGAGGACGCCGCGATGCTCTCGGAATGGGCCCTTCCCTCGGCATGGCGGAGCGCTGCGGCGAAGGCGCGTCTCGACGACGCGCGCGCAGTCTTGGCGTTCACCGGCCTGGACGGCGCGTTCCATTTCCCGCGGCTCGATCCGGGGCCGCGGCTTTTGATTGCAGAAGCGGCCGGGCGCGCGCCCTTCCTCTCTCCGCCGATCGAACTTCACGCGTCGCTGTCGGCAGATTACTCGCTCGATGCGACACGAGCCGCGCCGAATTTTATTCCGTCCGACGATGCGATCACTTCGGTGCGAAGGCCGTACGGCCCGGAGCGCACGCTGTTCGGAACGGAGTCACTCGATGTCGGAACCGGATTCCGCACCGAGCAGGTCCGATCGACGCCGTCCGCATCTCCGCCGGCCGGGCGCGGCATTTTGATCAGCGCCCGCCGATCGGGGGGAAAGCCTGAGTCCACGACCGTGCTCTTGCATGCGGTTCCGCTGAACGTGACGAGCACGCTCACGCCGGTGACGGCGCGGATCCGCCTCGACGGCGAGCCTCTCTTCGTACCGTTCCGCGGCGACGGGCAGGTCGTAGTCCGCGCCGTGTCGTCGGCGTTTCCTTGGACGACGTTCGGTCCGTTTCCATTGGTCGACGCCGCGAAGCCGGGGGCCCCGGTGCCCATCGAGCCCGGCCCGCCGCCCGCGCTCTTCGCGCGCTGTTGGATGCCGGAAGGGACGCCCGCGCGCGATCTTCTCGTGCGCATCGAGCCCGAGGCGGATCGGGTGCTGATCGGCGCCTTGCCGCCGCCGATCTTTGGTCGAACGGACGAGAACGGCGTGCTGATCGCTCCGGATCGGCCCGCCGGCCGAGCATGGCTCTTCGTCGAGGGCGCGTCCGCCCGTCTTCATCGACTGATCGACGGCGCACCGGCGGACAACCTCGCAGATCTTTCCCTTGAGCCTGCGGATCTTCCTCATCCGCCGTCGCTCGACGCGGACTTTTTCGATGCCGAAGGCCGTCGCATCGCGCCGCTCGAGGTCGCACGCCGGATGCGGGATCGACTGTGGTCGGCCGCCGCGTTCGGAGTCGGCGGAGCAAGATCAGACGGGCCGGTCGGAGCCGAACGGCCGTTTCTGGCGGATCCGCGGCCGGGGGAGAGCGGACGTCCGCTCGTACTGGCGTTGACGGGCTATCGCGCCGCCGCCGCAATTCGACTCGTGGCGACGATCGAAGGGGAGGCGGATCCTTCGCAGGATCGGCTCTTCGCTTTCGCCGACGCGCAGGGCGAAGCGTACTTTCCGGCCGTTCCGAGCGGCGACTACCTCGCAGTCTTCGCCGGCGTCGACGGGGAGCGAACGACCCCTTTCCGTCGCAACGACGGGGATCCGTTGCGCGTCGTCTTGCCGCCGCGAGAGACGGCGCGTGCGGCCGTCGCCGTGTTCGACGGGGCCGGCCAAAGGCGGTTGCCGGGCGCCGTCGCGCGGATCCGACCGCTCGCCCTTTTCGGGGCCGGCTTAACGGCGTTCGCCGCGGAGGAATCGGCCGTCGTAGCGCGCGACGGGCGCGCCGAGTTCACGCTCGAAGCAGGCGTCCGCTACGTGCTCGACGTCGTTTGCGACGAGCCTCCGACCGCGGCTCGAACGCTGTTCGGTCCGTTCGCGGCGGGCGTTCCGGCGGCCGATCTGGAGTTGCGTTCCGCGTTGTCGGCGCGCGTGCGCATCCTCGTACGCGGCAAGGAATCGCCGACCACGCCGATTCCCGGGACCGTCGTCCTGCTCTTCGTCGCCGGATTGCCCTACGCCGTCGGTCGGACGAACGCCGCGGGCGAAGCGTCGTTCAAAGACGTGCCGTCGAATGAACCCGTCGTCGTCGCCGTCGCTGCGGACGGTTACTCGCCCGGGCTGAAGACGACGCGCTTCTTCGGAGGCGGCGGTGAGAACGTCGTCGACTTAGAGCTTGAATTCGCCCGTACGGCCCTGGTCCTGACGCCCGAGGGCGAACAGGCGCCGTTCCGTCTCGAACCGGAATCGGCCGATCGATTTTTGGACCCGAGGGGATTCCTACCCGTCTTCGGCGCCCCGCCGGCTCGGCTCCGTCCGGACCGGACCGGGCGCTTCGCGATTTCCTTAGGCTCTTCGCCGCAATCACTTAAGGTGCCGACGCCGGACGCCTCCGACGAGGTCCGGACGTTTCCGCTTCGCCCCGGGGAGTTGCGAACCGAAAAACTCCCCTGAACGCTGCGGCCGCGTCCGTCGTTTTGAGCCGCCTAATGAACCGCCGCGAAGGCAAAACCGTTCCTAAGACCGTGGCCGCCGATCCGGATGCGGCGTTGATGCTCGCCTTTAAGCACGGCGACGTGTCGGCGTTCACGACTTTGGTCGACCGTCATCGGGACGCGGTGGTCACGTACTTCTCGGTCATGTCGCGCGATCGCGACTTGGCCGAGGACCTGGCGCAGGAGCTTTTCGTCAAGCTCTTCCGCCACCGCAACGACTACGAACCCAAGGCGGCATTCAAGACCTACGTGTTCTCTCTCGCCCGCAATCTCTGGATCGACGCTTATCGCTCGCGGCGGCGCTATGCCTCGCAGCAATCGTTGGACGCGTCCGCCGGGGACGACGCTCCGGCGCTCGGGGAACGTCTCGAGGCCGAGATCGAACGTCCCGAGACGGGCGCCGAGCGCGCCGAGACGGCCGAACGGATCCGCGAGGCCGTCGCCAAGCTGCCTCCTGATATGAGGGAGGTCTTCGTCCTCGGAGCCGTGCAAGAGCGCGACTACGCCGAAGTCGCGGAGACCCTCGCGATTCCGGTCGGCACCGTAAAATCACGCATGTTCCACGCGGTACGGAAGCTTCGGGTTCTGCTTGGATCCTTGGCTCCGTCGCCCGTTCGTCCCGTCGTCGAGACCCCCCGCCATGACCCCTGACCGTTTGGCGCAACTCGTACTTGAGCGCCGGTTCGGCTCCTTGACGCCGCCGGAGTCGGCCGATCTTTCGGCGGCTTTGCATTCTCCGGAGCACTCCGCCGAAGCCGCACGGCTCGAGGCGCTGCTCGATCACGCGCCGTCTTCCGCCACGGCGGCCAAGGCGGATTTCTCGGGCGCCTTGGCCGCGCGTATCGACGCCGCGGCAGAGGACGAGCGACGTTGGAGTTGGGCTAGCGCAAAGAGCCGCGCTCTCGCCGCGTACGCCGGAATCGCGGCCGGCGCGCTGATCTATGCCGGCCTGAACGGTTGGTTCGTCGACAGCGCTCGGGAACCCGCCTCCGTCGCCGCCTATTCCGCCGCCGTCGATTTCCAGGGCCGTCTCCCGCGCTGAAGCTTAGGTCGCCCCGACCGGGGTGACGCCGGTCGATTGCCCCAAAACGGGCAATCGGCTCCCTCGCTTGGCCGCAAAACGGGAAGTTGGCTCGGGCCGCCCGGTCGGACGATCGCGCCCGCTTCGGCGCATGAACCCTGTAAGTGCTTCGAAAAGAGTCACTTGCAGCCGCCTGCTTCCGGCGGGGAACCGTCTGGCAAGCGCGTTGCTATGAGGACGGCGTCGCTCGGATCCCCTCCGAGCGACCAGATTGAGACCTCTCATGAAGATCACTTTCGCAGGTTCGGTCCGCGGCAAGCGCCTCTACGCCATCTCGGAAGGTCGTCAGACCCTCTTCATGGGCACTCTCGCCGAGGTGAAGCGCTTCATCGTGGTCCGTACGGAAAAGCTCGTACAACGTCACGAGGCCGAGGCCGCAGTTCTGGCCGAAGCCCGACGTCCTGCCTTAGACTCGACGGCGTCGCCCGCATCGGCGTCCGACTAAGGACGCCCGAAACAAAGCCTGCTTCCCCCTATGCCCTTAGGGGAGGCGGGCTTTTTTCGTGGTCATCGACACGTGCTCCGGTCGGCGCTCCCGTCATCCGCCTCGGCCGAACGGCGTAAGATCCCCGCGTGAGCAAGCTTCGCAGTCTCCTTCTTTCCGCACTTTGTGCGTCGACCGCGGTCTCGCAGGCTCCGAGCGGCCCGGCGTCGCGCTACGTCGGATATCGGACGTTCTTCGAAACGCATCTGCTCGATCGCTCGCCCCGGGTCGCGCGCGTCCGTTTCTTGAAGGAAGACGAGATCGTCGGCGTGCAAGCCGTCGTGTACGAGGTCAAATCCGTCCTGCGCGGTCCGGAGCAGAGACGCGTTCTTGTCGGCGGAGACGGCGGACTCTCGGTGCAGTCGCGCAGCGTCGATCGCCACATCTTCTTCGAACCGTTGTCGAGCGGACTCATCCACCGTCTGATCGATGTCGTAGAACTCATCGGGCCCGATGCGGAAGAGACCGTAGCGACCGTTCGTCGCTGTCTGGCGCTCTCGGCCGAGCCGCCCGGATCAAAGCGCCGTTCGGCGATCCGTGCGCTCGTACTGGATTCCTTGGCGTCGAAGGGCGAGTTCACACGGAAGCTCGGCGCACGCGAGTTCGTCCGTGCGATCGGCGGATTGCCCGGCGCGTTCGACGCGACGGATCTACCGCGATTGAAGGCCGCGACGGCCAGGCTGCCGTCGGACGAGCGCACCGGATTCTTGGAAGCGATCGGCACGCTCGAGGCCGAACGGATGCAGGGCTATCAAGGCGTCGAAGCGGCGATTCCGGCGGGTCGGGAGCGCGAGTTGTTCTTGCTCGCCGTGGAGGCCTTGCGCCAAGCACCGACGGCCGCCGAACGCGCCGGCGTGGTCGAAGAGGTGGTCAAGCGCTACGGCGACCGCGCCCGCGCCTTCCTGCTTGCGGCCCTGACGGACGCCCGTATCGATGTGCGACTCGTCGCGTGGAACCTCTTAGGACTCTGCGGTCACACCGAGGCGGCCCCCGCAGCATTGAAAGCCCTCGTCGGAGCGGAGCCGGAGCGCTCGGCGGCGGCGGAATGCCTCGGCATGCTCGGACTCGCGGAAGCCGTGCCGTCTTTGGCGGAGCGGCTCGACCTCAGGGACGCCTTCGCCGACACGCTGCTGACGGCGCTCGCGCGCATCGGAAGCCCGCCCGCCAAACGGGTTTTGGAGGCCGCCGGACTTCGTGCGGAAACTGAACCGGCCTTTCAAGGTCGACGCGCAAAGCTCGCCGAATTGCGCGATCCGGCATGGAGAGAGAAGGACGCCGCCCAAAAGGCCGCCGCTCTCCGCCGCATCCGGCCCGAGCGCTGAGGTTGAACGCGCGCGTCCGGAGACGGACTTTCTTGGGAATGACTTTGCTCAAAGCCTGCACCGCCTCCGTGTTGATCCTCACTGCGGGCATCGTCTCGGCGCAGGAGTCCCGGCCGGAGTCGAGGCCTTCGCTCGACGAGCCGCTGTCCCTCTCCTTGAACGACGCGGTCTCGTTGCTCCTTAGGAACAATCTCGGTCTCCGCTCGGCGGTGATCGACGAGCACATCGAAGAGACTCGCGTGCGGGAGGCGCTCGGCGCGTTCGACCCGACCTTGTATGCACAGACGAACGCCGGGAAACGCGAACGACTAAGCCCGGGGTTGTTTCCCGATCCGTTGAATCCGACGCTCTTCAACACGCGCATCATTACGTCGAGCGAAGATTCTTTCGACGCCGTACTCGGTCTCCGCGGCAAGCTCGCGACGGGCGCGACCTACGACGCGTCGTTCTCCAATTTCTATCAGTTTCGACAGGGGGGCGGACCGTTCAATCCGATCTGGAGTTCGACCGGATCGCTCAGGCTCACGCAGCCGTTGCTTCGCGGCGCTTGGAGCGACTATGC
>SXGS01525400.1_pt1 | contig 24267 bp, 18 predicted proteins | sample 3174681 | NCBI WGS metagenome assembly SXGS01 (sample SAMN11356861, study PRJNA531348) | freshwater metagenome | isolation source: freshwater sample F1-80 | place: China: Fuxian Lake, Yuxi | collected 2017-12-25
GGAGGCCGCCGCGTCGGCGGCGGCCAGCAGGTGGCGCCGGGCCTCGTCGGGCTGGCCCGAGGCGTCGCGGTGGGTCAGGAGCGCCTCGGCGTCGGCCCGCTCGCCGTCGCGCGCCTCGATCGCGTCGGCCAGCCGCCCGTGCAAGAGCCGCCGCCGCTCGGCGGGCAGCCCCTCGTAGATGACCTCCCGGAAGCGGTTGTGGACAAAGTCCAGCCGCGTCACCCCGCCCGCCTGCCGACCGACCCTGTCGGCGCCCTCGTCGATCCCGTCCGTGTCAGCGTCGCCGGGGAGGTCGGGGTGTCGCGGCGATCCGCCGCTCGCCGTGAGGGTCTGGAGGACGCGGGCGGAGGCCAGCGCCTCGACGGCGGCGCCGAAGGTCGGCCCGTCCAGGCCGCTGGCCAGCCGCAGCGTCTGGCGCTCGCCCGGGCCGCCGGCCACGGCGGCGATCTCCATCACCTGCCGCTCGGCCTGCCCGAGCGCGCCGAGGTGCCGCTGGATCAGCGCGCGCCGGCCCGCTGGCCGGGGCTCGGTCGGCGCGGCCTCGTCGAGGTGATCGACGACCAGGGACAGGAGCAGCGGGTTGCCCTCGGACTGCGCCAGCGCCAGATCGACGAGGTCAGGATCGCAAGCGCCTCGGCGCCGCTCGATCAGCGCGCGGGTGGCCTCCCTGTCGAGGGGGCCCAGCGGCAGGCGCAGGAACCAGGGGCGGTCGCGGTGCCGCTCGATGAAGCGCTCCAGCGGATCGGCGGCAGGGCGCGCTGCGTCGCGGGCCAGCCCGATCAGCAGCGCGCGCCAGGGCGGGAGCGGCTCCAGGAGGGCGTCGAGCATCTCGACGCTCTCGGGGTCGGTCCAGGTCAGGTCGTCGAGGATCAGCAGCAGCGGCGCGCGCCGCTGCAGGTGGTCGAAGAGGCGACCGGCGCCGAGGAAGGTCAGGGCGCGCTGCTCGCCCAGGCTCCGGGGCGGGTCGTCGGCGGGGCCGGGCTCGAAGGCGGCGAAGCTGCGAGCGACGTCGTCCAGCGCCCCGCGCAGCGCCTTGCGGGTGGCCGGGCTCCAGGACTGGGCGTCGAGCGCGACGCCGTCCATGATCCGATCGAAGGCGCGAAAGGGGACCGCCTCGCGCTCGTAGCAGCGCCCCTTGAAGACCTCGAAGCCCTGCGCGCGGGCGCGCGCGGCGATCACCTCGGCCAGCGCCGTCTTGCCCGCGCCGCTGGGGCCCTCGATGAGCACGAACTGCGCCCCCGCCGCCTCGCCTGAGGGCGAGCCCGAGGGCTCGCCTGCGGGCTGCCGGGCGCGCTCCAGGGCGCGCTCCAGAGCGGCGATCTCGACCTCGCGGCCGACGAAGCTCTCGGCGGGCGACGAGGCCCTGGCCTCGTCGGGCGACAGGCCCAGGCGGCGCCGGATGGCCGGGATGTCGGGGCGCTCGGCGGGGTCCTTGGACATCAGCGCGAGGGCGAGATCGGCCAGCGCCTCGGGGGCCTGGGGGTTCAGGGCGCGAGGGTCGGGCGCGGGCGTCTGCTGGTGGTCCATCATGACCTGGAAGACGGCGCCGCTGAAGGGCAGGGCGCCGGCCAGCGCGTGGTACAGGACGCAGCCCAGCGCGTAGAGATCCGCCGCCGGGCCCACCTCCCCGCCGCGGGCCTGCTCCGGGGCCATGTAGGCCACCGTGCCAAAGATCTCGCCGCGGGCGCTCGTGTCCCGCAGCGCCGAGGTGTCCTTGATGATGCCGAAATCCACAAGGCGCACGCGGTCTTGGGCGCTGACGAGGATGTTGTCGGGCTTCAGATCCCGGTGGACGAAGCCCCGGGCGTGCAAGAAGGCCAGCGCGTCGAGGATCTGCGCCAGCAGGCGCACGAGGCGCTCGGCGTCCAGCCCTCGGGCGGCCTCGGGGGAGCCGTCGAGGCCGAGCGCCTCGAAGAGCGGCGCGCCCTCGATCAGCTCCATCGTGTAGAACCAGCGCTCCCCCTCGGCGTGCAGATCGTGGAGCCTGACGAGGTGCGCGTGGCGCAGCTCGGCGATGGCCCGGAACTCGCGCTTGAAGCGCAGCAGGGCCGAGGAGGCGCGCTGGTGCATGACCTTGAGCGCCACGCGCGCCTCGCGCTCCACGTCCTCGACCTCATAGACCGCGCCCATGCCGCCTGCGCCAATGCGCCGGATGGGGCGGTAGCGCGCCGTGCCTTCGAAGGAGCTCATGGGGCTTTTGCCTGGGGGTCGCCTCTGTTAACCTCGCCGCCCGGCTGCGGGCGACGCCCATGGTCGACGACAAAGGGCGCCGGGTCAACGAACATGGTGGCGGCGCGAGGCCGCCAGGGAGGTGAGGGTGGGGACCTATTTCAGCGAGTTCGAACAGGGGCAGGTCTTCACCAGCCCCGGCAGGACGGTGACGGAGGCCGACATCGTCAACTTCGCGGGGCTGTCGTGGGACACCAACCCGCTGCACACCGACGAGACCTTCGCGGCAGGCACCCCCTTCAAGCGACGGGTGGCCCACGGGATGCTCTCGGTGGCCATCTCGACCGGGCTCGGTCAGCTCCTCGGGATCTTCCAGGGCACGACGCTGGCGCTGATGAACATCTCGACGGACTTCAAGGCGCCTGTCTTCCCCGGCGACACGATCCGGCTGCGCCTGGAGGTCGCCTCGCTCAAGGCCTCGTCGCGGGGCGGGCGAGGGACGGTGGTCTTTGACGCCCAGATCCTCAACGAGCGCGACGAGGCGGTCACGGGCGGCTCCTGGACGGTCTTGTTCGCCGATCGCGCCTGAGGGCCAGGGTCACTGGTAGCCCGCAGCCTGGAGGGCGAAGAGGTGGGCGTAGCGGCCGCCGAGGGCCATGAGCTCCTCGTGGCTGCCGCGCTCGACGATCTGGCCCTGGTTCAGGACCAGGATGCGGTCGGCCATGCGGACGGTCGAGAAGCGGTGCGAGATCAGGATGGTCATCTGCTCGCGGGTCACCTCCCTGAAGTGATCGAAGATCTGGGCCTCGGCCTCGGCGTCCATCGCGGCGGTGGGCTCGTCCAGGACCAGCAGATCGGCCTTCTGGCGCATGAAGGCCCGCGACAGCGCGATCTTCTGCCACTGGCCGCCGCTGAGCTCTCGGCCCCCCTTGAACCAGCGCCCCAGCTGCGTGTGGTAGCCCTCCGGCATCGGCGCGATGAAGGGGTCGGCCATCCCGACGACGGCGGCCTCCTTCCACCTCGACTCCTCCTCCATGTGCTCGATCTGGCCCACCCCGATGTTCTCGCCGACCTTGAACTGGTAGCGCACGAAGTCCTGAAAGATCACCCCCAGGCGCGCCAGCAGCGCCTGCGGCTCCCACTCGGACAGCTCCAGGCCGTCGAGCAGGATCCGCCCCTCGTCCGGCGTGTAGAGCCGGGTCAGCAGCTTGATCAGGGTCGTCTTGCCCGAGCCGTTCTCGCCGACCAGCGCCAGCTTCTCCCCCGGCCGCAGGTGGAAGTCGACCCCCTTGATGGCAGGCTCGTCGGCGCCCGGGTAGGTGAAGACGACCCCCTCGAAGCGCACCCCGTCGCCCGGCGTCGGGCCCTTGAGGGCGTGGCCCGTCGGGGCGGGGGTGGGCTGCTCAAGGTACTCGTAGAGGTTCGAGAGGTAGAGGTTGTCCTCGACCATGCCGCCGATGGACTGGAGGATGGCCGAGAAGGCCGACTGGCCCTGCTTGAAGACCAGCAGGTACATCGTCATCTCCCCGAGCGTGATCCGGCCCCGCGCCGCCTCGACCGCGATCCAGCCATAGGCCGCGTAGAAGGCGCCGGTGCTGAGCAGCCCCAGCAGGTAGCCCCACAGGCCGCGCCGCAGCGTCAGATCGCGGTCCTCGGCGAAGAGTTTTTCGTAGATCGCCCGGTAGCGATCCAGCAGCATCGGCCCGAGGCCCAGCAGCTTGACCTCCTTGGCGTAATCCTCGCGGGCCATGACGACCTCGAGGTAGTTCTGCTGGCGCGTCTCGGGCGAGCGCCAGGTGAAGAGCCGGAAGGCCTGACCCGAAAAACGCGTCTCGGCCAGGAAGGCCGGCAGGGCCGCCACCACCAGCACCAGCACCGCCCAGCCCGAGAACTGCAACAGCAGCCACCCGTAGGACACCAGCGAGATGGCGTTCTGGATCACCCCGAAGGTTCGGTTGACCAGACTCAGCGGGCGCTGCGAGGCCTCCCGCCGCGCGCGGGTCAGCTTGTCGTAGAACTCGGAGTCCTCGAACTGGCGCAGATCCAGCGTGAGCGCCTTCTCCAGGATCATCACGTTGACCCGGTGCCCCAGCATCGCCCTCAAGAGCGACTGGCAGACCGAGAGCCCCTTCTGGATCGCGGCCAGCACCGCCACCAGCCCCAGCTCCAGCCCCACCCAACCCAGCGCCGGACCGAGATCGGCCTCCAGGCCCAGGGCGCTGGCCGCCAGCACCGCGTCGACGATCAGCTTGCCCACATAGGCGATCGCGGCCGGCAGCACCCCCGCCGCCAGCGTCAGCGCCCCGAGCGCCACCGTCAGCGCCCGGCTCGTCGTCCACACCAGCTCCAGCCCTCGCCTGCTGTACTTGAAGACCCCGAAGAAGCGCTCTCCCCAACTCTGCCGGCTCGCCTTGTCCCCCTCTGACGCCATCTCTCCCCCTTGCCTCGACGGCGCCCGCTGGCGCAATGACCGCCGAAGGAAAGCGCCGAGGTCGCCTTGGCAAGCCCGCATGACGCTCAAGGCCAACCTGAACAAAAAAAACCGCAGGCGGATTTTATCGAGGCCGCGAGCCATTTACATGGCTTGCCTGCACGGTTATAAGAAAGCGATCGACTCGTCTGAGATGCGATTCGGGACACCCCTCTGCTTCACTTTGAAGCAGAGTCGGCCTTTGGAAAGGCCCCACAGCTTGTATCGTGCGGTCAGCAGGCCACCCGTCCCGGGCCTCTTATCCATGCTGCCGCACACACGGGAGAAGAAGACCATCGCTACTCGAAAAACAACCACCCAGGAGAAAGGGCCCACGCGAGAGCGCGGACCCAGGATCAACCACCAGATCAGGATCTCGCCCATCCGCGTGATCGGCGCTGACAACTCGCAGGTCGGCGTCATCGAGGTCGAAGAGGCCCGCCGGATGGCCGAGGAGGCCGGCCTGGATCTCGTGGAGGTCTCGCCCGAGGCCCGACCCCCCGTCTGCAAGATCATGGACTACGTGAATTACAAGTACGACCGGTCCAAGAAGCAGCGCAAGAACAGGTCCGCCTCCAAGGCCCAGGAGCTCAAGCAGATCCGCCTCGGCCGCTCCGTCAAGATCGACCCCCACGACGTCGAGATCCGCGTCAACCAGGCGCGCAAGGTCCTCGAAGCCGGACACAAGGTCCAGATCACCCAGCGCTTCCGAGGCCGCGAGATCGCCCACAACAGGCTCGGCATCGAGCGCCTCGAAGAGATCGTCAAGGTGCTCGCCGACATCGCCAAGGTCGAGTCGACGCCCAAGCTCCAGGGACGTCAGGCCAGCATGATCCTGGCCCCTGACAAGATCCCGGTCAGGCCCTCCTCGGTCGACAGCGGCAACAACAGCATCGACGACGACGACGCCGACGACGACGACGACGACAACGACGACGATTGATGCCCAGACCAGGCGGCGGGCACCCGCTGCGCCGCCTGGCCTCGCCCCTCCGAGCCGCCCCCCCTTCATCCTCCCCACCGATGTCTCCCGACGCGCACATGTGTTCTTGATGAGAACTGCCAGTCTGCGATCCCTGTACCGACGTCTGCGTTTCCTGTCGTCATGGCCCGACCTCAGCCCCCTCCACAGCCCCGATCCAGCCGCTTCCAACCGTTGAAGGGGCAATGATCCCGTCGTCGCCGTCATCCACAGCCCGGCGACGGGCATGGCATGACCCTCGCAGTGCCCCCCCCCATGACGCGCACCAACGCGCGGCCGGGAGGTGGCGATGAACAACGGAATCTGGCATCAGGGCTTCTGGATCGGGGCGGCCCTCGTCCTGCAAGTGTGGATGGGCTCCATGATCGGCACGCCCGGCGCCCACGAACATCCCGATCCCCACGCCGACCAACCCCTCAAGCCCAGGATCGCGCTCGACCCCGATCCCTTCGCCATCTGCGACGCCGACACCCCCCTGAGCGCCGTGGACCTGCCGGCCATCTCCAGCGACGGCGCCTGGATCGCCCTGGCCATCGAAGACCAGGACGGCGATCCCGGCAACCTCCGGCTGGAGGTCCGGCGCATCGCCGACGGCGGCCTCGTCTTCCTTCAGGTCGTCCTGCCGACCAGGGCCGAGCACCAGCCCTGCCCCGCGCTGATCGAGCTGACCCGGGCGCGCCTCCAGCTCGCCAACGAATGGCTGGCCGCCAACCCCTGGGTTGACCTCGATCTCAATAAGGGCCGCCCGCGCTCCGCGCCCGACGAGGCACCCCACCCCACCCCGAGGGGTTGACGGCGCCGACACGAGCGCACACATTACCCCCGCCGCCGCGTCTCAGGACGCTCTCCCCCCCCTTTTTGCACCAGGAGGCCACCCATGCTCACCTTGACCCACGTCTCCACGAGCCCTGGCCTCTGACCTCGCCTTCGTCTGCAGGTCGACCTGTCCGGGCTCGTCTCCTGATCTCAAGCTTGTGACATGACCAGGCCGCAGCGCGCCTGCGGCCTCGCAAACAGGAGCGGGTATGTCCTCACGACGCCGCGACATGACGGGCCACCGCGCCCGATCCAACGCCCCCTTGGGCGCCGCGCCGACCCACGCCAGGGCGGCGACCTCCCTTCGCGACAACCTCGCGCGCGACGAGCGCAAGAGCATGCAGCTCTGCAAGCAGGTCCAGCACGCCATCGAAGACGCGCTGGCTGGCTTTGACGACGAGGTGCTCCGGTCCCTGATGGTGATCCGGGTCGACCCGGCGCCAAACTCGGGGCGCCTCATGGTGACTCTGTGTCCCATGGCGCACCTCGATGAGGTGAACCTCGACGCCGTGATGGCGCTCGTCGAGGGGGTCAAGGGCGATCTCCGCATGGAGGTCGGCTTCCAGATCCATCGCAAGCGGATCCCTGAGCTGACCTTCCGGCTCGCCGAGGCCTGGGAGATGGCCCCCTGACGGTCCAGGGCCTCGACGTCGCCTTGACGCGGCGTCGAGGCCCTGGCCCTTCGAGGTGTCTGACGGCTTGCCGGAGCGTCGACCTCGACGCGCTCGCCCTTCGCGGCCCCTGGCCTTGCGCCCTGGGGCCTCGCGTGTCACCATGGGCGATGTCCAGAGCGCGCCTCCTCCTCCCGATCCGGCCGACCCGGCGCCGCGGCCTCGGTTGATCTCCAAGGGCTTGCATTCATGAAGAAATACGCGCTCTACGCGATCCACTGGGGGATCATCGCCAACTTCCTCTTCCAGATCGGCTACGCGAGCTACATGGTCTTCTACAAGGTCGCGCCGCCCGGCGTGGTCGGGCCGCTGATGAGCAAGGCGGCCGACATCCCCTTCGAGATGATGGTCACCCGCAGGCTCTACGCCTCCGAGTGCTGGATCGCGATCTCCGGCCTGGCCATCTACCTCGCGATCACCGAGATCGCCCCCAGGATGTGGCGGCTGCCCCCGCGCGAGTAGGGCGGCCGGCGGGCTTCGATGGCGGCTGCGGTTTCGATGGTGGCTGCCCCCGCGCGTAATCTGGGCGGCCTGGACCCCTGGGCGCCTCCCTGGCCGCTCGCGCCGGGAGGTCTCCGCTGGCGCACGATGAGGGCGCCGAGGGCGTAAAGCCGGTCAGGCATCCCTGGCCGCTCGCGCCGGGAGGTCTCCGCTGGCGCTTCGAATGGAGCGGGCTCGGCTCCTGCCGGGCTACTCGCACAGGGAGGCCTCTCCCTGGTTGTTCCCTTCGAAGACGTTGGGGCCGACCTCGACCTCGCTGGGCTCGCCGCCGCAGAACTCCAGGATGCCGAAGAGCCCGTTGTCGCGCAGGGTGTTGCCCTCGATGCGACCTCGGGCGGCCTCCGTAAAGATGACGCCGCTGTGGACGCAGCCCTCGACGGTGTTCCCCGTCAGGATCGCGTCGGCGCCGACGGCGAAGAGGATCCCGTCGCCGAGGGCGTCGACGGCGTTGAGGCGCACGCCCGAGATGACGTTGTCCGTGATGTCGGCTGCGGCCGAGAAGACCCCGATCCCGACGCCGACGGGCTCCTCGATGGTGTTGCTGGTGATGACCGTGCGCGCCTCGGGGCCGGGATCGACGAGGCTGATGCCCGCGTCCCCGACAGGCCCGATCGTGTTGCCGTCGATGAGGCCAGAGGAGCGGATCAGGGAGACGCCGCGTTTTTCGACGTCGAAGATGCGGTTGCCGACGACCTCGGCCACGCTGTCGACGAGGTTGACGCCCTCGGCCACGTCGGGGAAGACGGCGTCGGCCTTGATGTCGCTGATCGTGTTGCCCTCGATCCGCGCGCCGACGGTCTGCAGCAGCGCGATGCCCGAGCCGTCGCAGTCGCGCACGGTGTTGTCCTTGAAGACGATCGGCGCCGAGGTCCCCGCCGCGCTCAGGCAGCTTGACGCCGAGGCCCCTTCGAGCAGCACGCCCTCCACCCTGCCCGAGATCCCTTCGCCGAGGTAGGCGATCAAGCCCTGGGGGCATCCGGTCACGGCGCCGCCGAGGACCTCGGTCGAGGACGCGTCGCTCAGGAGCAGGCCGTTCCCGGGGCAGGGGCCGACCTGGCTCTCGCGCAGGCTCAGGCGCGCCCGCTCGTTGACGAAGACGCAGATGCGCGAGTCGGAGATCGTCAGCCGGTCCGCGCTCACCTCGGCCTCGCCGGTGACGAAGAGCATCGCGCGGCCTCCGCCAGAGAGCGCCACGTCCTCCAGGCTGGCCGTGGCGTCGCCCCGCAGCGCCACGCCCCGGTCGGCGGCGTCGCGCACCGCGCCGCCCCGCATGGTCAGCGCGCCGCCCTCGACGCTGACGCCGTCGCCGCCGATCTCCCCGACCTGTCGCACGCCCTCGATGAGCACGTCCTCCAGCGTCGCGCCCGTGTCCGTCAGGCCCACGGCCGGGCCGAGGACGTCCTTGAACGACCCGCCCTCGACGGCCAGCGCCTCGACGCCCAGGGCGATGAGGCCGGCCTCGGCCTCCTGAAGCTCCAGCCCCACCACGGTGGCGCTGGCGATGTCCTCCAGGCGCACCCCGGCGCTCTGGGAGAGGCGGACGCGCTCCAGCCTGATCGCGTCCATGTCGACGGCGCTCAGGCCGACGCCCTGGCCCGAGGCGGCCACGTCGACGAGATCGGCGCGCCCGCCGGTCAGCGACAGCGCGGTGAAGAGGGTCACCCCCTCGATGGACAGCGCGCCGGTGATCGCCCACTGGACGCCGTCGGGGGCGTCGCGGTTGATGAGGAAGGTCTTCTCGGCGCCGTCGACGCCGACGATCTGGAGTGTCCCGAAGGTGTGGGTCGAGGGGGCCTTGTAGGTGCCGGGGGCGAGCAGGATGGCGGCGGCGCCCTCGACGGCCAGGGCCTCGTCGAGATCGCGGAAGGGGCGCGCGGCCGAGCCGTTGCCCTCGGGCGCGGCGGCGGCGTCGACGTGGAGCTGGTCGGTGGGGCCTTCGGCGGCGGGCGCGGGCGTCGGATCGTCGCCGCAGGCGCTCAGCAGGGCGAGCAGCGCCAGCAGGAGCGCCATCGGCGCGGGTCGGGTCAGGGTCAGGGTCATGGGCCTCTCCGTGGGCGCTTCTTGCCCAAGGATACCAGGGAGAGCGGTGGTTGACGAGCCGGAGGCGTCGGGCTACCTTCCGGGCCGCTCGCCGCTCCAGGGGGCGCCGGCGAGGGGAACCTCTCAAGTCTTGGTGAAAGGCGATGTTGCATTCAAGGGCGCGTATTCTATCGATTTTCATCCTCGCGGCGGCCTGCGTCTCGGGCTGCGACAAGCCGGCGGACAAGGCCCCTGAGCAGGGCGCGGCGGGGGACGTCAAGGCCGCCGACGGCCAGCTGGCCGCTGGGGGCGGCGCGGACGCCGGGGCCGCGAAGCCGGCCTGCGACAACTGCGCGGCGGCTGACACGGGCGCGGACAAGGGCAAGGCCGCGGACGACGGCAAGCTCGTCGTCTACTCGGCCCGCAGCGCCAAGCTCGTCGATCCGCTGATCCAGAAGTTCGAGGCCGCCACCGGCGTCAAGGTCGACGTGCGCTACGGCGACTCGACCAACCTGGTCACGAAGCTTCGCACCGAGGGCGACCAGACCGACGCCGACGTCTTCTTCGCCCAGGACCTCGGCAACCTCGGGGTGTTGCGCGACGCGAAGCTGCTGCGGCCGCTGCCCGAGTCGATCACCGGCCAGACCCAGGCGAGCCTCAGGGAGGCCTCCGGCGCCTGGGTCGTGACCAGCGGCCGGGTCCGGGTGCTGGTCTACAACCCCGACAAGGTCAAGCCCGAGGAGCTGCCCTTGACCCTCAAGGAGCTGGCCGACCCGAAGTGGAAGGGCAAGCTGGGCTGGGCGCCGACCAACGGCAGCTTCCAGGCCCACGTCAGCGCTCTGCGCGCCCTCTGGGGCGAGCAGGAGGCCGAGGCCTGGCTGACGGGCATGAAGGCCAACGAGCCGGTCGTCTACCCCAAGAACTCCCCCCAGGTCGCCGCCGTCGACAACGGCGAGATCCAGATCGGCTGGGTCAACCACTACTACATGCACGAGCTGCGGCGGGCCAACCCCGCCTTGCGGGCGGCCAACTACAGCTTCCGCACCCCCGGCGACGCCGGAAACCTCATGATGCTCAGCGGCGTCGGCGTCATCGCCTCGACGAAGAGGTCCGCCTCGGCCGAGAAGTTCGCCGCCTTCCTCGTCTCCAAGGAGGCCCAGACCTACTTCACCCAGGAGACCTTCGAGTACCCCACCACCGACGGCGTCGAGACCCACCCCGACGTCCCCGGCATTGCCACGCTCAGCCTCGTCGAGGTCGACCAGCGCGCGCTGACCGACCTGGCCCCGACGCTCTCGCTGCTCCAGAAGCTCGGCATCCAGTAGGGCCGGCATGGGCCGACGCCTCTTGATCGCCGCCGCCTTTGTCATCGTCGGCCTCGTCCTCGTCCCGGTCGCCGGCATGATCCTGGCCTCCGTCGATCCGCCAGCTGGCCTCCCCACGCCGCCCCCACGCCCGCTCTCCGAGCTCCTGCCGCTGATCGCCCGCACGCTCGCGCTGGCCCTGACCGTCTCCGTGGCCGCCTTGACCCTCGGCACCTGGCTGGCCTGGGTCGAGCAGCGCACCAGCCTGCCCGGCGCCCGCCTCCTCTCCACCCTCTCCGTCCTGCCGCTGGCCGTGCCCAGCTACCTGAGCGCCTCCATCCTGCGCGAGACCATGGCCCCGGCCGGCTGGCTCGGCGCCATCTTCGGCACCCAGGGCCGCTTCACCGGCTTCTGGCCCGCCGCCCTCATCCTGACCGTCTCGACCGCCCCCTTCGTCCAGATCCTCGTCGGCAGCGCCCTGCGCCGCCTCCCCGCCGCCCAGGAGGAGGCCGCCCGCTCCCTCGGCGCCTCGCCCTGGCGCCGCTTCACCGCCCTCGTCGCACCCCGCCTCCGGCCCACGTGGGCCTTCTCCCTGGCCATCGTCGCCCTCTACGCCATCAGCGACTTCGGCGCCGTCGCCGTCCTCGACTGCCGCGTCCTGACCTGGGAGCTCTACAAGTCCTACAACACCTTCGACATCCCCAACGCCGCCCGCCTCGGCTTCGGCCTCATGATCCTCGTCGTCCCCCTGCTCGTCGGCATCCGACTCCTCCACGGCGCCGCCCGACCGGAGCGCGGCGGCGCCGACCGCGAGGCCCCCAGGCGCCCGCTGCCCCACTGGGCAGCGGCCCTGACCTGGCTTGTCCAGGCCCTCGTCGTCGGCCTCGGCGTCTTCCTCCCGCTCGCCGCCCTGAGCGCCTGGCTCATCAACGGCCTGCGCCAGCCCGGCGTCACCTTCGCCCCCATCGGCCAGGACATCCTCGACACCGCCCTGCTGGCCCTCTTCGGCGCGCTCGTCGCCACCCTCCTGGCCCTGGCCCCCGCCTGGGCCGCCGCTCGCCTCCTGCCGCGCCGCGGCTGGATCGTCGAGAACGGCGCCTACCTCACCAGCAGCCTCCCCGGCGTCCTCGTCGCCTTCGGCGTCATCCAGATGCTCGTCGTCCTCAAGCGCCACGCACCCCTCGAGATCGGCGACCAGCCCCTCTGGCTCACCCTCGAGCGCGTCGGGCTCGCCGTCATCCTCGGCTACACCATGCGCTTCCTGGCCGAAGGCTACGCCGCCCTCAAGCCCGCCATCCTCCGCCTCGACCCCCGACAGGAGGAGATCGCCCGCTCCCTCGGCGCCTCTCCCTGGCGCCGCCTGCGCCGCGTCGCCCTCCCGCAGCTCGCCCCCGGCTTCGCCGCCGCCTACGCCCTGATCTTCCTGGCCATCGTCAAGGAGCTGCCCATCACCATGATGCTCCTGCCCTCCGGGCACACCACGCTCGCCTACCGCGTCTTCGACGCCCAGCGCGAGGGCCTCCTCCCCGATCTCGGCCTCGCCGGCCTCGTCCTGCTCGTCCTCGCGCTGCTCATGCAGCTCGCGCTGCTGCGCTGGAGGCGCCATGTCTGACCCCCTGAGCGTCCTCTCCCTCTCCCACGACTACGGCCACACGCCCGTCCTGCGCGACGTCTCCCTCGACGTCGCCCCCGGCGAACTCGTCGCCGTCCTCGGCGCCTCCGGCTCCGGCAAGACCACCCTCCTGCGCGCCCTGGCCGGCTTCGTCACCCCCTCCCTCGGCGACATCCTCATCCAGGGCCGCGCCGTCGTCCGCGCAGGCCGCGAAATCATCCCCGCCGAACACCGCCAGATCGGCATGGTCTTTCAGGATTACGCCCTCTTCCCCCACATGACCACCCGCGACAACATCGCCTTCGGACTCCACGCCTGGACCCGCCACGACGCCACCAACCGCGTCGACGCCCTCCTCCACCTCACCGGCCTCACCCCCCTCGCACACCGCCTCCCCCCCCACCTCTCCGGTGGACAACAACAGCGCGTTGCGCTCGCCCGTGCGCTCGCCCCTCGCCCATCCCTCCTGCTGCTCGACGAACCCTTCGCCAACCTCGACGCCGCCCTCCGACGCGACCTGGCCGAGGGCATCCTCGACATCCTCCGCAACGAGGCCGTCAGCGCCCTGCTCGTCACCCACGATCACGGCGAGGCCCTCGGTATGGCCGATCGCGTGGCCGTCCTGGGTGGACACGGGCCCGCCAGCGGCAAACTCCTGCAGCTCGCACCCCCCATGACCGTCTACCAGCAGCCCGCAAACGCCCAGGTCGCCCACCTCACCGGCCCCGCCATCATACTGAACGGCCACGCCCAGGGCGACGACGCCCAGACCCCCCTCGGCCCCATCCCCCTCGGCCGACGCGCCACCGGCCCCGTCGCCGTCCTGCTGCGCCCCGAACAGCTCCGCTTCGACCCTCACCCGGACGGATCAAGCAAGATCATCTCAAGGCGCTTCCAGGGGGCCCGCGACCACGTCCGCCTCCACACCCCCGCCGGAGAACTCCCCATGGATTGCCCCGGCGCCACCGCCCCGCCCCCTGGCGCGCGCGGGGTCATCTCCGTCGCCGGCCCCGGCTGGCCCCTGGACCCCTGAACCCATCGATCGGAAAAATTAAATGTAATCAACGGCTTGGGCTTGGCTGTCTTCGGCCTGCGAGGGCTCGATCCTCACCAGACCCGCCCACCGCGCCCTGCGCTCAGGACCGGCGCCCGACGACAACCCCGCCCACGGGCTCCGCGATCACCTCGCCCTTCGCGCGCCTCGCGGTTGACCAACCCCGCCCTTCAACGGCATGATCAGGCCCGACGCCGCGCGACGTCCCCAACCCGATCAGGCCCTGCGGCGACCCGCCGCGCCGATCCGCGCGGCCCCAAGGCAGAGAGCGATGATCCGGACCTTCTTCAGAGGCTTCTTCGGGCTGGTGCTGCGGATCTTCTTTCGCCGGATCGAGCTGTCTGGCCTGGAGCGCGTCCCGCCCACGGGGCCGGTGATCTTCGTCCTCAACCACCCCAACGCGCTGATCGACCCGGCCTTCATGCTCTGCCTCACCCCCAGGCCGGTCTCCTTCCTGGCCAAGTCGACCCTCTTCACCATGCCCGTCGTCGGCGCCATCGTGCGCGGCTTCGACTCGCTGCCCCTCTACCGCAGGCAGGACGGCGGCGGCGACAACCTCGACACCTTCACCCAGGCCCGCGCGCTGCTGGCCCGCGGCGGCACCCTGGCGATCTTCCCCGAGGGCACCTCCCACAGCGACCCCAGGATGCGCCCCTTGAAGACCGGCGCGGCCCGGATCGCCCTCGGCGCCCAGCTCGACGGGCTGCTCATCCACCCCGCCGGCCTCTACTACCACGCCAAGGGCACCTTCCGCAGCGCCGCGCTGCTCCACTACGGCGAGCCCTTCGAGGTCGCCCGCGTCCCCATGGACGACGACGGACAGCCCCCCCGCGACGCCGTCAACGCCCTGACCGACCGGATCGAGGAGGCCCTCAACCAGCTCACCCTCCAGGCCGACCACGGCGCCGCCCTCTCGCTGATCGAGCGCGCCGAGCGCATCTTCTCGGCCGCCGACGAAGACCCCGACCTCGACGCCCTCTCGGAGCGCTTCGCCCTCAAGCAGCGCTTCATCGAGGGCTACCAGCGCCTCCAGAGCACGCACCCGGCGCTGCTCGACGCCCTGGAGCGCCGCATCCGGCGCTACGAGGGCGACCTGGAGCGCCTCGGCCTTGACCCCGAGCACCCGGCCCCGGCGCAGTTCACGGTCGGCAACAGCCTGCGCTACGCGCTCAAGAGCCTGCTCACGCTCGGCGTCCTGCTGCCCGTGGCGATGCTGGGCACGGCCCTGCACGCCCCAGCCTGGCTGCTGACGCGACACCTGTCGGTGCGCCTGGCGCGCGGCGAGGACGACATGGTGGGGACGATCAAGATCCTCGCCGCGATGCTCTGGTATCTGGTGACCTGGGTGGCGGCGGCGTCGGCAGCGGCGTTCTTCGGTGGCCCCGTCGCCTTCGGGGCGGCGGCGCTGGCCGGGCCGGCCTCCGCATGGGTGGCGCTGCGCTTTCACGAGCGCTTCGATCGAACCTGGGGCGCGGCCCGCGGCCTGATCCTCTTCCTGACGCGGCGCAGTCTCTTTGAGCGCCTCCACGACGAGCGCCGCCAGATCCGCGCCGAGATCCTCGCGCTGGCCGAGGTGCTGTGAGAAGCGGTTGAGAAACCTTGGATCCCCACAACGACGGCCTTCAGTGCTCAACCGCTTCTGAATGAGCGCGGCTTGAGCGTCGCCAGGGGATCGCTCGACGGCGGCCTCGCTGGCGAAGAGGCCGGTCGATGAGCTTGTCGGACGGCGGCCGCCGGGTGGCTACTTGAGCGCGTCGCGAAGGGCCTGCTCGACGGCGGCCTCGTTGGCGAAGAGGGCGTCGATGAGCTTGTCGCAGGGGGCGAAGTCGCCGACGGTGACGTGGCTCTCGGGGAAGTCTCTGAACTCGACCTCGGGGGACTTGAGGGTGACGAAGCCGCCCCAGGGCACGAGCTTGATCGGCGAGCGGCCGGGCTCGCCGATCAGGGCGACGGCGGCGCAGCCCTTGCCGTGGTGGATGAGCAGGACGCCGGCGGAGGTGGCCTTGCAGCCGGCCTGCGGGCAGACGCGCTCGGGCTCGGGGCGCACGTCCAGCGGGCGATCCCCCGAGGCGCGGACGATGATGGCGTTCATCCGGCCCTGGAGGGACGAGGCGAGGCTCCGGATGGCCGGATCGTCGCTCGCCGGGATGATCCGGGGCCACAGCAGCAGCACGCCGCCGTCCTGGCCGAGCGAGTGGCTGATCTTCGGGCTCATCTGAGAGGTGTCCAGGGGCGGGTCGGGCTTCGAGGTCGCCGGCTCGTCCTTGGCGGGCTGGCTCGCCCTGGTCGTCGTCGCGCCGGGGCCTTCGGAGGCGGCCTCGGGGCTGGCGAGGTGATCCTCGGGAACGGCGCGGGCCATGGTGCAGCCGAGCGAGGTCGCGATCAGGGTCAACGTCAGGGTCAGGGCCGCTGCGCGCATGAGGGCCTCCAGGGGTCAAGGGCTCTGACGGGAGTAGCAGATAAGGTCCGGCCGTGGCAAGGCGCGCTTGACGCGGGGGGGGCAGTGTAGAGGTTCTGCTGCGTTTGCGTCGACGGCGCGGATCGCGATGTCCTTGCGCCCTTGCCGCGCGTCGAGGGGTCCTCGTTCAGCGTCGCGGGGTCGCATCTCTTTTCGTCGACGGCGCCGAACTTTGCGTCATGACTCAGATGGCGCGAATCTTTCAGTGTGACAGGAGGGTTGAATGGTGAACACGAAGGGGCAGGATGCCGAGGCGCCGGAGGTCTTCGACGCGCAAGCTTTCAACGCGGAGGTCTTCGAGGCCGAGGGGGCGGACGGCCCACCGACGGCAGCAGAGGGCGGCGCCGCGACGGAGGGGCCGACGCGCGAGGCTCTGGAGGCCGAGGCGGCGATGTGGAAGGACCGCTTCGTGAGGCTTTCTGCGGACTTCGACAACAGCCGCAAGCGTTCGGCCAGGGAGGTCGAGGTCCAGGTCAGGCAGCAGCGCGAGCGGATGATCTCGGACTGGCTGCGGGTGGTCGACGGGGCCGAGCGGGGGCTGGCCCAGGCCACGGAGCGCTCGGGGCCCTGGTACGAGGGCGCCTTGAGCCTCCACAAGCTGATGCTTGACGTGCTGACGCGCTACGGCGTTGAGCCGATCAAGGCGGAAGGGGAGCTCTTTGATCCGAGGTTCCACGAGGCCATCGGGATGATCCCTGATCCTGAGAAGGCCTCTGGGACCGTGGCCTTCGTCCAGGCGATGGGCTTCAAGAGCGCCGACGACGGCCGGATCATCCGGCCCGCCCAGGTGATCGTCGTCCAGTAGGCCGAGGGCTCGATCCTCTCGGGAGATCGCCCGCGGGGGACGATCTCCCGCGAAGGAGAGCCGCGCCTCACTCCAGGCTTGAGAGGCCGGCGAGGTCGAACTTGCCGAGCCACTTGAGGCGGTCGGCGTGGTCGAGCGTCTTGGAGGTGACCTTGACCTGGAAGCGATCGGCCACCAGGACGCTGGAGCCGTTCTTGCCGAACTGGACGGCGGGGTGGCCGTCGACCTTGTCGTCGGGGCTTTCGAACTTGCTGCGCGCCTGCGGGTTGTTGTTCGTGTCGGAGATCGTCAGCGTCGCGACCTCCTCGCCGTCCTTCTTGAGCGTGGCCTCGGCGAAGCCGTCCTTCTCCTTGGTGAAGATCCGCTCGTAGCCGTCGACCTCCTCGCCGGGGAAGAACTTGTTGAGGGCGCTGCCCTCGACCGGCTCGCTCTTGGCCGGGGGGTCTTCCTTGGCGGGGGCCTCGGCCGCGCCGCTCTCGGCCCCTTCGTCGTTCGAGGCGCTGCGATCCTCGCTTGAGCTGGGGGCGGAGGAAGAGGAGTCTGCCCCGCTGCAGGCGCAGCCTGTCAGCAGGCACGCGGCGAGGAAGAGGCTCAGGGAAAGGAGAAGGGTCCTTGTCATGGCTGGACGCTCCGGGCAATGGGGGAGTGAATTCGCAGGCGCGGCGATGCGCCGAGATGGCCGATCCTTATCATGAGGCGCCATGCGGAGCAATCGTCGGGCGGCGCCGGGTTCAGCCCGGCCTCGCCGGGTGGGCTTGAGGAGGGGATGTCCATGGGGGAGGGCGACGAGCCGATCGGGGCGCTCTTTGACGTGCTGGCGCGGGACTATCAGGCGCTTCGAGGCGAGGTGGGGTGGGATCCCTGGCCTCACATCGAGGCCGCGCTGGGCAAGGGGTCGCTGTCGGGCTGGAGGATCCTGGACGTGGGGTGCGGCGACGGGGAGGTGGCCGCGGCGCTGGCCTCGCGGGGGGCCACCGTGACGGCGCTGGACGCCTCGGCGCGGATGTGCGCCCTGGCCGCGCGTCGCGCGCGAAATGTCGAGGTGATTCAATGGGATCTGAGTCAGGGCCTGCCCTTTGAGGATGGGGCCTTCGACGCGGTGATCGCGCTGGGGTGCGTGGAGTACGTCGAGGACGTCGAGGGGGCCTGCGAGGCGCTGGTCCGGGTGGCGCGCTCCGGCGGCGTCGTCCTCTACGCGGTGGAGCTGTGCGAGCCTGGCTTGTGCGGCGGCGAGGCGCGGGTTTTTGAGCTCTATGAGCGCTGGAGGCGCCACCGGAGGCCTTACGACGAGATCGAGGTGACGGCAGCAGTGTTGTTGGGCGAGGTCCGGCTGGATCGCGTCCCGGCCTATATCTTTGACGACACCGGAGAGCAGGTTGGCTATGTGCGGGTGATCGGCGTGGCTTGAGGTCAGCGCTGGAGGGCGGCGGCGGCTCTGGAGAGGCGCTCGAGGTGCCAGTGGAGCTGGGGCTCCCAGGCCGGCGGCAGCAGCGCGTAGGTGTGGCCGACGTCGCGGTAGAGGTGGAAGCCGTCCCAGTGGAGGTCGCAGTCGGCGGTGGAGCGGGCCTCGGGGGTGCGGCAGTTCTGGGCGTCGGGGGGGCGGGGATCGAAGATGCCGGCGGAGGCGAAGGCGTCGTAGAGGCCCTTGTTGCACTCCCAGCCCTTGTCGGCGTTGCCGACGCTGAAGCGGACGTGGAGGAGGTCTGCGTCGCGGAGCTTCTTCAGATTGGCCAGCCAGGCCTGGATGTCGGGGGAGGCCAGGACGGCGGGGCCCCAGGGGCGGATGCCCTTGCCGTCGTCGGCGCAGTACATGCACATGATGCCGGCGGTGTTGAAGGCGCCGGGGCGGCTGTAGAGCGAGCGCCAGATCTCCATGGCGCCCGAGCTGATCCCCTCGGCGCCGACGGCGACCTGATCCAGGGGGAGGTTCAGGTAGGTCGAGGCGATGTGTGTCGGGACGTCGTGGGTCAGGAACTCGGTCGGGCCGTTGGCCGTGCCCCAGCCGTTGTGCTCCAGGGCCACGACGATGGGTTGGGAGGCCTCGGGGTGGGCGTCGAGCCAGCTGTCGACGCGGCGGCGAGTCTCAAGGCCGCCGGACATCGGGTCGTTGTTGCCCTTGCCGGGGATGGGGGTCAGGAACCAGCGCACGCGGCCGCCGTTGCCGCCTGGGATCAGGAGCAGGATCGAGCGCACGCGGGCGGGCTCGACGAAGAGGGCGCGCGGCAGCAGGACGGTGTACTCGTGATCGCGCTTGAGGGTGCCGGCGGCCTGACGGCAGCCCTTGCAGCTGCGGCGTGGGACCTCGAAGGAGCAGTCGAGCAGGCGGCTCTGGGGGTCGTCGAGCCAGGCGCGCTCGAGGGCGGCGGCGCGCTCGCGGGCCCGGGCGCTGCCGGGGGTGGGCAGGCCGGCTGGGCCTTCGATCGGCCTCGGGGCGCCCTCGGGCAGGAAGCTGAAGTCGCCCTGCGCCCACTCCAGCCAGCCGCGCGCGTACTTCGTGTTGCCGACCCGATCGGGGACGCAGCGCGAGGCGGCCCACTCGACCCAGTTCAGCGCGGGGGGCGGGCCTGAGGTGTCCGCGCGACCGGGCGGCGCGTCGGGGTCGAGCGGGTCGCGCCGGGGCGCGCCGCGATCGGCCGCCGGGTCTGTCGGCGTCGGGTCTCGCGGCGGGGCGTCGACGGGCTGGCCGGCGGTGGTCGCGGCGGGATCGTCGGGCGGATCGCCCAGGGCGATCGGGGCGTCGTCGGCCGCGAGGACCGGGTTGCTCCCGGCCGGGGCGTCGGGGTCCGCGGTCTGGGGCGGCGTGGCGCAGGCGAGCGCGAGGGTCAGGAGCGCGGCGAGGGCGCTCAAGGCGTTGATCGTGGGGCGCGGGGTGGTCATGGGGGGCGTCGAGGCTGAGGCGTGGTCGGCGACGATGTTCCAGGGAGGATAGATCAGGAGGCGCTGGGCGCCAAACCCGTCGGGGATCTATTTGGAGTGTGGGGCGTCGAGCCGAAGGCGGGCGGGGGGGAGATCGGCGTCGTCGTAGCGGTAGGTGGTGCGCGTGACGGTGTAGGCCTCGACGCGTTTTTCGACCCAGCCGGTCGAGGCGTCCTCGTCGACGATCGCGCGCAGCGCGTCGGGGATCTCGGCGCCTTCGGGGACTTCGAAGGTGGACTTGAAGGTCTCGACGGCCTCGATGACCTCGACGCGGGTGTCCCCGTCGAGCAGGACGTGGCGCTGGGCGTCGCGCAGGCGCTCGGATTCGAAGCGGACCAGGCCGTCGTCGTAGTGCAGGGCGCGCTCGTCCCACCGGTGGTCGTCGTGATCGACGCCCTGGAGGTCGCCGCAGCCGCAGGGCACGAGCGCGTGCTCGCCGGCGACGAGGTCGAGGTCGTCGTCGTCTTCGAAGGAGAAGCCCTCCTTGAAGGCGAAGGCGCCCGCGCCGTCGCCGCCGGGCGGCAGCTCCTCGTCGTCGAAGAGGTCGGCGGCGGCGTCGACGCAGCCGCCGGTGGCGATGGCCTCCTCCTCAAGCTCCTGCGCGCGCGCCCAGGCGTCCTGGGCCAGCTCCTCGTCGTCATCCTGTTCAAGCAGGTCGCCGAGCAGGCGGTAATACTTCGACTCCGTCTCGGGCGACAGGCCGCCGATGGGCTCCCAGCCCTTGTCGGCGCTGGTCACCTCCCCGAGGATGGTCCGGGCGGTGTCGATGTTGCCCTGTCGGGCGGCCTGAAGACCTCTCTTGAGCCGATCGTTGATCGCGGTCATGGCACCTTCCTGGATGGACAAGCTGTCCGGTGGCGCAAGGCGCCCCCTCATGGAGCGCCTTTGATTCATTCGTTCAGTATAATCAGGTGCCGATGTTTTTTCAAGCCCGAGCCCTGTCTGCGGCCACCAGCGCCAGGCCGCTGGCCACGCTCGTGAGCTCCTCGCCCGTCCTGAGGCGGTCGGCGCCGAAGCGCCGGGCGAAGATCTGCCGGACGGCCGGGATGAAGGACGATCCGCCGGTCAAGAAGACCCGATCGACGAGGGAGAAGGGCAGGCCGGCGCGCTCGAAGAGGTCATCGACGCACCGCTCCAGGGAAGCCAGCTCAGGCTCGATCCAGGCCTCGAAGTCGGCTCTGTCGACCTGGGCCTTGATGTCGATGTCCACCTCTTGAAAGCAGAAGGTCGCCGAGGTGCGCTCGGACAGCGCGACCTTGGCCTGCTCGACGGCGCGGTAGAGCTGGTAGCCGAGGTCGAACTCCACCAGCGCCTCGAAGGCGGCCAGCTTCTGCGGCTCCAGGGCCGAGGCCCGGTACTGGCGGATGCCTTCGAGGGTGTCGCGGGTGCGCAGCATCGACAGCTCGTGCCAGCGCAGCTTGAAGATCGAGGGCGGGATCTCCATCTGGCGGCCGAAGGGGGTCCGGTAGTGCGAGCCGAGGCCCAGGTGGGGCGCGACGAGGTGCTGGACGATCCGGCTGTCGAAGGCATTGCCGGCCAGCGGCACGCCCGCGGCGCCGAGGATCTCCGGTTCGCCCTCGGCTCTGCGGCGCCGGGCGGCCTCCGGGCCGACCCGGATCAGGGAGAAGTCGCTGGTGCCGCCGCCGAAGTCCGCGATCAGGACCACCTCGTCCCTATCAAGGCGCTGCTCGTAGTGGTAGGCCGCCGCGACGGGTTCGAAGACGAAGGTGATCTCGTCAAAGCCCGCCGCCGCCAGCGCCGTGCGCAGCCTGTCCATGCCGACCTCGTCGCGCTCGGGATCGGCGGGCTGGGAGAGGTGGACGGGGCGGCCGACGACGATCCGGCGGCCCAGCGGGCCGAGCTGGGCCTCGGCCTCGGCCCGCAGGTCCGTCAGCAGGTGGCCGATGAGCGCCTCGATGCTGAAGGTCTCTCGCCGCCCGATGAGGGTCTGCGTGAAGAGGCGGCTGCCCAGCCAGGTCTTCATCGACTGGATCAGGCGCCCGGTGCCGTCGTCCTCGGTCAAGTAGCGATCGATGGCCCGAGGGCCGCAGATCGGGTGGGGGCGGTGGTGGCTCTCGATCTGCTCGGGGGAGAAGTAGAGCACCGAGCGGAAGGTCGGGCTCTCCCCCGTGGCGCCTCGGAAGCTCGCCAGGCGAGGCCTGCGCGCGTCGCCGTCGATGAGGGCCAGCGCGCTGTTCGTCGTCCCGAAGTCCAGTCCTGCGATCCTGCTCATGGGCTCCTCCTGGCTGGAGTTGAGGCAAAGGGGCGCGAAGTTGCGCACTGCATCAGGGCCGCGCAAGCCCCCAGGCCTGAGGCGGTGCCAGGAGCGCGGGGCGCTCGTCGGGCCGTCGGCGCTTTCGGGGGTGGGAGGGGGCGTGCTATGGTGCCGCCAGTCCAGGCGACAGATCGAAGGAGGAGGTGGGGCGATGACGGAGACGGGCAAGAAGACGCTGGCCAAGGGGAGCGGCAACACGCGGGTGGAGATCCGGGTCGAGGACGATCGGACGGGGATGGATCCGGCGACCTTGGAGCGGGCGATGCTCGACCACCTCTATTATTCGTGCATCAAGGACGAGGCGTCGGCCACGGGGCTGCACCTCTTCCAGGCGCTCTCGTGGACGGTGCGCGACCGCCTGGTGCAGCGCTGGCTCAAGACCCAGCAGACCTACCGGAGCCAGGACGTCAAGCGGGTCTACTACCTGTCGGCGGAGTTCCTGCTGGGGCGGCTGCTGTCGAGCAACCTGATCAACCTGGGGCAGTGGGAGATGTGCCGTTCGCTGCTGGCGCAGTACGGCATCGATCTGGCCGACGTGCTTGAGGAGGAGGAGGACCCGGGGCTGGGCAATGGGGGGCTCGGGCGGCTGGCGGCCTGCGTCCTGGACTCGATGGCGACGCTGGAGCTGCCCGGCTACGGCTACGGAATCCGCTATGAGTTCGGGATCTTCCGCCAGTTGATCCGCGATGGCTGGCAGATCGAGCAGGCCGACGCGTGGCTGCGGCACGGCAACCCCTGGGAGATCGCCCGGCACGAGTTCACCGTGCCGGTGAACTTCTACGGCCACGTCGAGCAGGTCATGGACGATCGGGGCGTGCTGCGGGTCAGCTGGATCGACACGCAGAAGATCATGGGGGTGCCCTACGACACGCCGATCGCGGGCTACGACAACAACACGGTCAACACGCTGCGCCTGTGGTCGGCCAGGGCCTCGCGGGACTTCAACCTGCAGGTCTTCAACGACGGTGACTTTCGAAGGGCGGTCGAGGAGAAGGCCCTCGGCGAGAGCATCTCCAAGATCCTCTATCCCAACGACAAGTCGGTCGAGGGCCGGGAGCTGCGGCTCAAGCAGCAGTACTTCTTCACCTGCTGCTCGATCCACGACATCATCCGGCGCTACAAGAAGACCCACGACACCTTCGATGCCTTCAGCGACAAGGTCGCCATCCAGCTCAACGACACGCACCCGTCGATCGCGGTGGCGGAGCTGATGCGCAAGCTGGTCGACGAGGAGGGGCTGGGCTGGGAGCAGGCGTGGTCAATCACGAACCGGTCGGTGGCCTTCACCAACCACACGCTGCTCTCCGAGGCGCTCGAGCGCTGGCCCGTGGAGGTCTTCGAGCGGCTCCTGCCCAGGCACCTGCAGATCATCTTCGAGATCAACCACCGCTTCCTGCGTCAGGTGCACATCCACGCGCCCAACGACCACGCGCGGCAGCGTCGGATGTCGATCATCGAGGAAGGCGAGGAGCGCCAGGTCCGGATGGCGCACCTGGCGGTGGTGGGCTCGCACAGCGTCAACGGGGTCGCGGCGCTGCACACCGAGCTGGTCAGGGAGCAGCTCCTGCCGGACTTCGTGGATCTGTGGCCGGAGCGCTTCAACAACAAGACCAACGGGGTGACGCCCAGGCGGTGGATCCTGCAGGCCAACCCGGCGCTGGCCGCCGCGATCACGGCGCGGATCGGCGCCGGCTGGGTCAAGGATCTCGACCAGCTCGAGGGGCTGGCGCCGCTGGTCGAGGACGAGGAGTTCCTGGTCGAGCTGCAGGGCATCAAGCGGGCCAACAAGGCCCGGCTGGCGGCGCTGATCAAGGCCCAGCACGGCCAGGACGTCAACCTGGAGGCGATCTTCGACGTGCAGGTCAAGCGCATCCACCAGTACAAGCGCCAGCTGCTCAACGCCCTGCACGTCGTCTCGCTCTACCTGGAGATCAAGGGCAACCCCAACGCGGCGGTGACCCCGCGGGTCTTCGTCATCGGGGGCAAGGCGGCGCCGGGCTACGCGATGGCCAAGCTGCAGATCAAGCTCATCAACGACATCGCCGCGATCGTCAACAACGACCCGGCCATGCGGGGCCGCCTCAAGCTCTTCTTCATGGCCAATTACGGCGTCTCGATGGCCGAGGTGATCATCCCCGGCACCGACGTCTCGGAGCAGATCTCGATGGCGGGCAAGGAGGCCTCGGGGACGGGCAACATGAAGTTCGCGATGAAC
>SXGS01386146.1_pt1 | contig 24258 bp, 19 predicted proteins | sample 3174681 | NCBI WGS metagenome assembly SXGS01 (sample SAMN11356861, study PRJNA531348) | freshwater metagenome | isolation source: freshwater sample F1-80 | place: China: Fuxian Lake, Yuxi | collected 2017-12-25
AGACAAAACCCCAACTCAAATTGCTGCGCAGACTGCAAACACATCCTTGGCTTCCTTGTTTCGTTGAAAGTCGTTGTTAGCTAACAACTTGTACGAAACAATCCACCACTACGTTCACCTCGGCATGAATAATCCGGGCTATGCTAGAATTCCTGGAACGACGTTTCCGTGAACATCGGTCAAACGGTAGCGTCGGCCCTGAAATTTGTACGTCAGCCGTTCGTGATCGATGCCCAGCAAGTGCATAATCGTCGCGTGCAGGTCGTGAATGTGCAGACCGTCGCGCGCGACGTTGTATCCTAGCTCGTCGGTTTCGCCGTACACCGAACCACGCTTAATACCACCGCCGGCTAACCAAATGCTATAGCATCGAGGATGATGATCGCGGCCGAAGTTGGTCTGAATTTTTCCTTGGCAATAATTCGTCCGACCAAATTCACCGCCCCAAACGACCAGCGTGTCATCTAACAATCCTGTACGTTTGAGATCTTTCAGTAGTGCCGCACAGGGTTGGTCGGTTTCTTGGCATAGTTTCGGCAAAGCAGTCGGCAGACCTCCGTGGTGGTCCCAATCTTGATGATACAACTGAATGAACCGAACCCCGCGTTCGGCCAATCGACGCGCTTGCAAGCAATTAGCTGCGAAAGAACCGGGTTTCGTTACGTCCGGGCCATACGAATCGAGCAACCATTGCGGTTCACCAGCTAGGTCCGTGGCTTCCGGGACGCTTGATTGCATCGCATAAGCCATTTCATAGTGATCGATGCGGTTCTGGATTTCGGTATCGGGAGTCGAGGCCAACTGATGTTCATGCAACTGGCGCAGTCGGTCCAACAACAATCGGCGGCTATCGCGGCTGACTCCGTTTGGGTTGCCAAGGTACAGCACCGGATCCTTGGCTGCCCTGAAGAGGACGCCTTGATGCCGCGTGGGCAAGAATCCGCTGCCCCACAGATGCGCTCCCAGCGGCTGGCCACCCTTGTCTTTAGTGATCAGTACGACAAAGGCTGGCAAGCTCTCGTTCTCTTGTCCCAGCCCGTAGCTGAGCCAAGCTCCGATGCTCGGCCGACCAGCGATTTGAGTTCCCGTCTGCAAAAAAGTAACTCCGGGTCCGTGGTTGATCGACTCGGTATACATACTGTTGACTACGCACAGCTCGTCCGCCAATTGCGAAGTATGCGGTAACAGTTCACTGAACCAGGCCGCCGACTGGCCGTATTGGCGAAACCGGAACGGTGAGCTCACCAATGGAATCGATGCTTGATTTCCGGACATGCCCGTCAACCGTTGGCCACGGCGTACGGATTCCGGCAATTGTTGTCCGTGCAACGCCTTTAATGCTGGTTTATGGTCGAGCAAATCCAACTGCGAAGGAGCACCCGACATAAACAGATAGATCACGCGCTTGACGGAAGGTGCATAGTGCGGATTTCCGAGCACGCCTCGATCTCGCTGGGCAGCGTGAGCATCTTCGCGTGAGACCAAATCCGCCAGCGCGATTGCGCCCAATCCAAAGCCCGATCTGGTAAGAAATTCGCGACGGCCAGCGGCGTGTTGAATGCGAGCATTTTCTGAGTTCATAGTGATCACCTCTTTACCACACAAGCATCATGATTCAGCAGAGCTTGAGCCAAGATAGTCGCCGCTGCCGCTTGCGCCGTGGGAATCGAAACGTCGCGGGGCACGGAACCGATCTTTAGCAATTCCTCGGCTTCGGTGGACCGACTGGCAAAGTGAGCAAGCTGCTCCTGGTACAACTGCGTGAGAATGTTCATTTCACGCTGGTCAGGTCGACGACTCAAACACAACATGCAAGCCTGTTCGACCATTTTCGGTATGTCGCCATCGAATTGGCGATGAAGCGACTCACCCAGAACCCGAGCCGCCTCTACGTATTGGACTCCGTTCAGCAGAATCAAGGCTTGCAGTGGCGAGTCGGTCCGTTCACGTTTAGCGGTGCAAACTGCACGCCGCGGCGCATCGAACGCCAGCATCGCCGGAGGTGGTCCAGTCCGCCGCCAGTTGGTGTACAAACTGCGTCGCAGCAGATCTTTGCCCTCGGCGATTTTGGCGGGTTTGAATGCTTCAGCCATCTCGTACGGATTGACGGGTGGTCCACCCAGCAACGCATCGAGCATGCCTGCCGAAGCGAGCGCGTTGTCACGAATCATTTCAGCCGGCAAACGATACGAAGCTCCTCTGGCCAGCCAATCATTATCGGGATCGTCAGTCATCGTCGTCGGATCGGCGATGCTTCGCTGACGGTAAGTACGAGTCATCACGATGGTCTTGACCAGTTGCTTCATATTCCAGCCACTGTGGACCAATTCCAACGCGAGTGCGTCCAGAACCTCGGGATAAATTGGTCGAGCTCCTTGATTGCCAAAGTCCTCAGACGTTTTGACCAACCCGCGACCAAATATACTCTGCCAAACGCGATTGACGGTCACGCGAGACGTCAGCGGATGCTGAGGATCGGTTAACCATCGAGCCAAACCCAAGCGATTGCGAGGCTGGTCGGCTGGAAATTCGAGTAGCGCCGCGGGAGTTCCAGGTGCAACCAATTGTTTGCGCTGCGAATATTCACCTCGAAACAGGACATAGCTGGGTTTGGGTGTCGGCGATTCGCGCATGACCATGATCTCTTTTACCGCATCGACGGCTGTGAAGTATTCTTGGCGAGCCAACTTGAGTGCTTCCAACTGTTGCTTCCAATTCGCATCCACCGTTGCCAAATAGAAATCAAACAGTTGCTGTCGCGAAGGTTCAGCGTCAGCGGAAAACAGTCGCAAGACTTCCCAATCGGCAAGTGCACGAGCGAAGACTTGGAAGTCATCGATAGCTCCGCCTTTAAAGCCGCGGTCGCGGAATCGTTCACCCAAAGAAATATGATCGCCGCCACCGCCGGTGATTTCTTTGGTCAAATCGTCCTTGATTACTTCCACGGCAGTTGGTTGGCCATTTACGTATAGTCGCAGTCCGTTGGCTCGGCTGCTGCCATCGTAGGTCACCACCACATGCAGCCACTCGCTCAGAGGCAACGGAGCTTTGGCTGAGATCGAGATCGCATTACCAGGCCAGAAATGTATCAACGACCATTTCAATCGACCGTCTTCGATCAGCAATTCGTATCCTCGACTGGCGGCATCTGTCCAAGCTCGCGATCGATGGAACACCACCGCGCGCTCTTTGTGATCGGGTGCTCGCAATTTTAATGAAATCGAGAATGATTCGTGACGACCAAAATTTCCAAGTGGCAAATCGACGGAATCGTCGCCCGTAAATTGAATGGCTTGACCATTAGCTCCTGGCACCAAGGTATTGTCACCTTTGAATGTCGCCGGTTGGTCAGAACGGATGAGGTTGGCGAGTTTGCCGGATTCGACCGAATCGAAAGGAAATCGCGCTAATTGGCCCGCGATCGGTACCGCTGCGAGTTGCCCAGCAACCGTGCCGATATTATCGCCGGCGCCAAGCTCTTCTAACCATTTTCGAAAGCTAATGTCATGGCTGGTTCGGTCCGCAGTCAATTCTCGTTCGAGTTGCTCAACTTTCGCTCGCAGCTTTTCTAGCTGGCCCTTGGCGGTTGAATCGGTGAGCTGCATAGTGGGCGTGGGAGGCGATAGAGTGAAATAGGAATAGAGGCCCGCTTCATCGATGTTCTGAAACATCGCGAACAATTGATAGTATTCGGCTTGAGTAACGGGATCGTATTTGTGATCGTGACAGCGAGCGCATTCAAACGTCAAGCCAAGAAACGTGGTCGCAAACGTCTGCACTCGGTCGCAAACATACTCGACACGATACTCTTCTTCGACGCTGCCACCTTCGGTTTCCTGTTGGTGCAGCCGATTGAACGCAGTGGCCAGAATCTGATCGTCGGTTGCGCTGGGTAACAGGTCGCCAGCTAATTGCCAGGTGATGAATTGATCGAACGGAAGATTGCGATTGAACGAACGAATCACCCAATCTCGCCAGGGCCATACATCCCGCTCGCGATCAACTTGAAAACCGTAGCTGTCGGCATAGCGAGCCGTATCGAGCCAATCCACCGCCATGCGCTCGCCGTAATGCTCGGAATCTAACAATCGCTCGACGAGTTTCTCGTAGGCGGCGAGAGATTTGTCGTTGACAAATTCGTGCACCTGAGACGGAGTTGGCGGTAAACCAGTTAGATCGAAACTGAGGCGGCGAATCAACGTCGAGCGATCAGCCTCGGGTTGAAACCCCAATCCTCGGCTGTGCAAACCAGTGGCGATTATTCGGTCGATTGTCCCGGCCAGCACAGTCGGTTTGAGCACCTCGGCGCCAATTCTCCCCGATGGTTCAATGACACGTGGATCGAGCGGAATAAAGGACCAGTGATCTTCAAATTCTGCACCCTCATCGATCCAGCGTTTCAGGATAGCTATCTCTTGGTCGGACAGGCGTTCGAGCTTGGTTGCCGCTGGAGGCATGCGTTCATCGGTGTTGTCGCTGAGCACCCGACGCAGAATTTCACTTTCATCGGGTTTTCCTGGTACTATCGCGCCCGAATCGATCACCGAAATCCGATCATCTAATCGGAGGTCGGCCTTGCGTTTGCTGGCGTCCGGTCCGTGGCAGAAGAAGCATTTGTCCGACAAAATGGGACGCACATCTCGATTAAATCGCAAACGTGGTTCAACGGCAAATGAGCTTGACCCCATCCAGAGAACGGAAACTAGCAAGTAGACTCGCGGAAATTTCATGGGAACATCTCGATTCACCGAGTTTCGTTTTTTTTAGTGCCATCGCTCCCGTAATTCTGCCAGAGGATACTCCGTGACGGGAGGAGGCGATTCATCATTATAGATCTCCCAAAGACGTCGATAGCCACGGGAAACCAACGCAGTTTGCTGTCGCACAAATTCTGCGTCCAAAAACCACTTGGATAAACTATCGTCCAGAACGGTCGGCGGATCAAATCGAATATCTTCGATAAACTGCGCCAATGAGGGTAGGCAACGAATATGGCATTCTGGCCGAACGTGCAAAGTCTCGGGGTCGACCCAACCCACGATGTACTGTAGATACAGCGCACTATCGATCATCGCTTCGACATCCTGGCCACAGACTTCGCAAATATAACCTTGGTCGCACTTGGCCATGAGGCGTTCAGTTCCCTAGGTTAGTCGAGTCCCAGCACATCGAACATGTTGAACATCCCGACGGGCTTCTTGACCAAGAATTTTGCAGCCGCCAAAGCACCTTGCGCATAACAATCTCGGCTGGACGCGGCCACACGCAGCTCGATGGTTTCGCCCAGCATGCCGAAAATTATTGTGTGCTGACCAGGATCGTCGCCAGTGCGCACCGCGTGGTAGCCGATTTCGTCGCGGCCGCGCGCACCGACTTGGCCCTCCCGACCATGGACGTGTTTGTCAAGTCCCATTTCACCCGCGATCAATTCTCCGAATTTCAATGCGGTACCGCTGGGACTGTCCTCCTTGTATCGATGGTGTCGTTCGATGATCTCGACGTCGGCGCCTTGCGGAACCAGCTTCAGTGCGCGAGCCGCTTGCTGGGCGAGCCGCATGGTTAAGTTCACGGCCAGCGACATATTGGGAGCCCAGCAGATGGGAATCAAATGCGCCGCACTTTGAAGCGCTGCAATTTGTTCACCGGAGAGTCCCGTCGTAGCAACAACCAGCGGGATGCGCTTCTGCAAACATTTTTCGATCGCACTCATGCAACCCGCAGGACTGGAAAAGTCGATGACTACTTCGATCCCATCGGGCCAATCGGCAGTCAGAGGTAATCCGAGCGCGGAAACGCCCGCCAGCATTCCGGCATCTTGACCTAGCGAGGGATGTGTCGCCGCGTCGATCGCGGCGGCAATTTGCAGGCCGCTATCTTGACTAGCCAGCGCAACCAGCCTTCGACCCATACGACCGCCAGCACCATGAATCGCAACTCGAACTTCAGACATACTTGGATTGTTCCGCGCAAAGTAAACATGTAGTAGGGTTTAGATTTCTCAAAGTCTAACAAATAACAAAAATGCAGGCATGGACTGCCCAGAGAAAAGAGATCGGTTGGGGCATTTTTGATCGTAGCAACTGCTAATCAAGGCACCTTGCAAGGCTTACCGAAGTCGGCTTGCCGCTCGCAAATGAACTGCCGATCGATTACAAGAATCTCACGCTGTCGTTGAATCCGCCAGGTCGATAGTGATCTTGATTCGACGAACGACTAAGGTCACCGCAACGAACCTTTATTGTAGCGGGAAAAATGTTGAGATGAACGAGCCAGGCTTACGGTTGCGGAATCCCAAGGTCACGACAGATCTTTCGGGCCAAGAAATCATTGATCTCACGATGTCGCGGCACAGCACTAGTCTGTTCGTTGGCCGGATTAAAATAGAGCGTGTGTCTTGAGCCTTCTCGAATCAACTCGCATCCATGGGCTTCTAGATGTCGAACCAAATCAATCCGCTTCATGGAGCTGACAAATTGAAGGGTTCTTTTGAAACTATTTTTCCGATGATGGATCTTTCCGCAATTTCGCGATTGGCATCCAACACCATTCGGACGGCCTCCTGCAAATTATCGCGTGCCTCTTCCAAAGTCTCTCCTTGAGTATTCGCACCCGGTAGTTCCTCGACAAAAGCAATAAAGCCCTCAGGAACTTGCATGAACACAGCAGTAAGTTGCATTCGTTTCTCCTTCCGCGAACTAATTGGGTCCAAGATCAGTTGCAACGACTGCAGCACCGCATGAACCGCACAAACACGCCCCGCTGAATTCCCAGGAATTCATGGTTTCGGTATCTTTCTTAGTTTGATCATCTCGAAACACTAACTCAGTCGATCCCCAACCAAACACCACCATGTTCCAAAGAGACTTCTAGAGCCGAACCTCGCCTTGCCGCATTGACTCGTTACAGTTGGGACACTCATCATAGTTATCGACGAATGGCAACTTGTGTGGATTTTATTGTTCTGCTTTTACGACTTGGTGGACAGGTAAGCTGACTATCGCAAAGCACTTCATCCGTGTTGACTCCATCATGTTTCTCCATTTCAGAACGGCTGCATTACTTTATTCAATGCCAACAAACAACGAAAATTCGTATCATGAACACCACTCTGGTACAAGCTAGGCAACGCTATCTTTTTGTCAGAATCGGGCATTGTGAGGTCACAACGGAATTTCCTCGACCATACCCAAAATACTCCGAAACACAGCTTCTTCTTCAGTCTTTTCCTCGATAAGAGCGTAATCTGGATGCACTCATGTGGAAAATTCGCGAGTAGCGTTATGTCGCTCGACGCGACATGCCAACTGGCAGGTGACTTTCCATTTCAAAGCCGGCTCGTTCTTCAGATCCGGTGCACAGCCTTGTTCGATCATTTTGGGTTCTCACTGAGGCACGAAGCCACGGAGAAGGACTAAGTTCGACAATCACCTTGCCCTCGACGATCAAATCAGCTCGGAAGCCTTCATCGAACCGTTGACCTTCGTATTCGATTGAAATGGCAACCTGGCGCTCAACCGACAATCCTCGCTTTCGTAGCTTGGCGGCCAATGTCACTTCGTACACCGTCTCCAGCAGGCCTGGCCCCAGATCCTGGTGCAAGTGAACCGCACAATCAACGATTAGAGTTCCAATCTCGTTCTCAGCCTTCTCCGTGACTCTGTGGCTCCGTGAGATATTCCGTCAAGGAGCGAACAACAACCAAACTTGCTATCATGAACACAGCTCTGATACAAGCTAGGCAACGCCATCAATTTGTCAGAATCGAGCACTGCGAGGTCTTCTCCACGAGAGTACATTAAATCCTCCCAAACACAGCTTCCTACTTCCGGCTCTTTTTGACTTCTGTGGTCTTCTCTTCAATGGGAGCGAAATCTGGATGCATTTTTCGTGGAGAATTCGGGAGTAGCGTAATGCAGCTTGATTGGTCAGATGAAGCGAGAGCACACCATCCGCAATGAAATGGTCCTACCGTCATGCCGGTTGCGGTCTCTTCGCTCCACCCATCAGTCCGCCAAGCAATCCCATAGGCAAGTAAGCCCCGATTAGGTCGAGTACGGCGAACCAGACCGGCCCACCAAACATTGACACCATCATTATACCGCCTATCAGAAAAAACACGCTTATGCCGAGTGCGAACTTCATCTTGTGGCTAGCCGCTACCTTCACGGCAACTAATGCTCCGACAAGTGTGCCTAAAGCGTGAGCCAGCCACGGCGCTATGAAGTTGGCTGGCTTTAACAGCTTCAGATTCTCGGCGAATTTTTCCATATCCGCCATGTCGATACCATCGGGTGGCGGGATCACCATGGCCCCAACGGTGATAATGGTCATGTTAACAACGCTGCCAACCACAAGACCTGCAATGACAGCGAGTGTGTTTCTCAGAATTGGGGACATCGTGTGATTCCACTGTGGTTGGGTTTTGGTCGTTCTTAATCAGCAACGCCGGTGTCCACCGGACATAGCGTGCGAGTGTATTTTCGAGATTTCGTTCAGTATTCGCCGATAATATAGTTGGACAGCGCCATTTTGTGTGCAAGGCATGGCTTTTTGCCCTAGCCATTTCGTCGTTTAACCCGCAGCCGCTAGGCGAGGATTGGGTTGAGCTTGGCTTTGCAATAAGTGCGAAAACTCAACCCAATCCTCGCCTAGCGGCTGCGGGTTAAACGATTTCGCTGCAACGACTTGTTCTTTCCACTGCAAATGAAAGTGGCGCTGCCCATCTAACTAAACAACAGACAGGAGTAATGCTATGGATCGTCGCGCGTTCCTATCTGCTGGCGGTGCGCTGGCACTGGCCGGATTGCATCGATCGGCGCTGAGCGAGGGCAATGATAGCGCGGTGCGGTTTCCTGCGCCGGTGCCGTTGTCGTTTCGTGATGAAATTAGCGGATTGAAAATCACGGCGATTCGGGCGCAATCGATGGTACCTACTCGGCCGTTGCCTAGTTATCAGCCGACTCCTGGGGCGTGGAATACAACCGACGTGGAGATCGCCAATCCTCTTTCGATTTATCCGCGATTCAAACCACGCAGATCGCTGTTCTACGCAGACGACTTGGGACCTCAGACAGTGGTGGTCGAAACGGATAAGGGCATCACGGGTATCGGTTTCGGAGGATCAGGCGCTGCGTACGTTGTCGAGCGCCATATGCCGAAATTGTTGCTGGGTGAAGATCCGTTCCAGGTCGAGCGACTGTGGGACATAATGTGGCGAGGTACGCTGTACTATGGACGCAAGGGTATGGTCGTCCATGCAATCAGTGCGGTCGATAACGCGCTGTGGGATATTGTTGGACAAGCGCTCAAAGTGCCGGTCTATCAATTGCTTGGTGGCCCTGCAAAGGAACGCGTGCCGTGTTACTGCACGGGAAATAATATCGAGCAAGCGGTTGAATTTGGTTTCAAAAAGCTGAAATTGGCGATTCCACACGGGCCAGCCGATGGTGAAGCTGGATTGCGTGAAAACGTCAAGCTGGTTCAGCGAGCTCGTGATTTGCTTGGTGCAGACGGCGAAGTCATGCTCGATTGCTGGATGGCTTTTACAGAATCGTACACCGACGAGCTCGCGGCCAGACTTGCACCGTATCGAGTTTATTGGATGGAAGAGTGTTTGATGCCCGACGACTACGTGGGAATGGGACGGATGAACGCAAAGATCAAATCACCGAAGATGGCCACCGGCGAACACGAGGCCACGCGCTACGGTTTCGAATTGCTGGCTCTGCACCAAGCCGCGGCCATATGGCAGCCCGATATGCACTGGTGTGGTGGCTTAACCGAGATGCGTTGGATCGACGCGCTGGCGCGGCGCGAGCGAATTCCGCTCATTCCTCATGGCGGTTGGCGCGGAGGCGCTGCACATTTTGTTTTGGCAAACGAAAACACACCGTGGTGCGAAATGTTTCTGCCAGCCCCAGGCGGTCCCCAGGAAGTCTATCAGCAGTTTGAAGACGAACAGCAAATTACGCGTGGTCCAGAAGGGATTTACATGCGTCCTCCCAACCGTCCCGGATTCGGTTTCGAACTCAAGCCCGCTTGAACACCGTCTGCTTATACGACGAGTTGACAGCCTCTCGGGCCTCTCGGTAAGCAAATGCTGGCTCATTTCACAAGTTGGAAGTCTAGTACATTGTTGCCGGACTGAATTTCAGCAGACAGCGTTGAGTTTGTATGGTACTTGTTGGGCAACCCTTCTTGTCGGACGTGGAGTTCTTCACCAAATTCGTTGCGATACTTCTTGCCGGTCGGCTTTGCCCAACGAATTTCCACTTGATGCGGGCCCGGCGTCGGGCCAATCGCTGGCTCGACCTTGTATTTGCCGTTGTCGATCAAACCACCACTCTTAACGCCTGCGCCGGATGTGGGAATGAACGTAATGTTGGCCACGTCCAGCAGTTGGCCGTCGTAGGTCACTGTCCCTTCGACGCCAACGCGCCCGTCCGACGAACAACCAGTTACGCCTGAGATGCAGAACAATATGAGCAAACCCAAATAGGGAATCGCGACGAGTCGAAGCGCCATTCTCGCACCCACTTTTTACTGATTGAGGCTCACAGGCAAACCGTCGTCCAGCCAGTAGAGCTTTTGGTAAAGGAAATTCGACCGTGGCGGAGCACCGCAGATAATCGTCGCGCCCACCGGGTCCGCTTCTAGAGTCTCACTGATAAAGTGAACGGAACCATCGCAAAATACGAAATTCAATCCACCCGGATGCATCGACGAAAATCCACCGCGGCGACAGACATCGACGTTGCCCACTCGATCGTTACCGCAACACGTAGCGCCACGATTGCCAAGAAACGGAACATTCGGTCGCTCGCGAGCCGCGCCCCCAAGCGTCCCGCCAGTCGCTCGCCGAATGGCCCAAAGTCCTCCGATGCCCAGTTTCCGATCCCGTTCGCCGATCAAAAACGTATTGCTCGTTCCGTCGGTAATACTCGCGATCGAAACTCGGCCAGGCGGATTCGGCACAAAGTTCGGCGTCGTGCCAGTGAATGCCCACGTTAACACTCCTTCGCTGGCAACATAATTGCTGGCTCCATAATTTCCGTAGTTGTCGTTCAGAGGATTGGACACCGGATCCGACGGACACACGTAGGTAGGTACTCGACTTTGCAATAACGTGCCCAATGCGCCCGTCGGGTTATTGGGAACAATTCTCCCGGGCAGCAGATTACTGACATCCAAAATACTCGGCGCGCCGATGGCCGTGTATAAATTTCCCTGTTCCAAGTAGGGCAAGATCGCCGATCCCCATCCCCAAGCACCGGTGACGTTCGCTCCACCCAACGGCGTGAACCGCTTGTAAGTGTCGTGGAAATTGTGAAAGGCCAATCCGATCTGTTTCAAGTTATTGGAACATTGCATCCGCCGCGCCGCCTCGCGCGCCGACTGTACCGCTGGCAATAACAATCCAACCAGAACTCCAATAATCGCGATCACCACAAGTAGCTCGACCAGCGTGAACCCTCTTCGCTGGCGCACTTCCGCAGAACGTGTCATGGGTAGATTCCTGAAGAAAACAGGGATGAGAATGCAATCGAAACTAGTGCGAATTCTAACCCATGCTAATAGACAATCCAACTCGCATAAGCACGAAACCAAGTCACAACATAGTTCGCAGAGTTTAGCATCGCTCGAGAAATAAGTGTCAGGTACCTTTTGCGAGAAACTCGCCCTTCGGGTGCTGCGCACAAAAGGTACCTGACACTCGGCTATTCCTTAGCGACGCGAGCGACGTTTGCGAGCTGGTTTTGCGCGAGGCGACTCGGTGCTGAAGAACAGCCAGAATAGCAGGCCAGTGGCTGCAGCCGCGATCAGCGGCCATGATATCGGAATGCTGGTAAATTGAGCTGAATCTGCGTCTTCTTCGGTGCCAGACTGTGGGCTGGATTGGAGCGGATTCTGAAAGCGAATCTGGCTGGTCTTGGTGGCGACAGCGGCCAGCGCGAGCAAAATAGTGGTGATGAACAGAACTAGTCCGAACAATCGCAATTCGGGCATGCAGCACCACCGTTACTACTCGACAAACCTGGAATCGCCTGGGTTACATCTTGTTTCTCAGCCTCAGCGATAGACTATCCCATGGGCACGCTACCGAAAAGTGCTCACAGGTATAGGTTGAAGATGTTTTCCAACATCTCTTGCCGCCCACTGGCGTTCGGTGCAATTTCTCCTTTGGCGAGCATGTATCGTTCCAGGGACTCTAGCGTCGCGTCTCCAGTTTCGATTTGTCGCCCGAGTTCGCTGTCCCAACTGCTGTAGCGAGTCTTAACAAAATTGGTCAACAAACCGTCTGCCCGAATCGCTGCGGCAATTTTCAGTCCTCGCGCAAACGTGTCCATGCCGCCGACGTGTGCGTGAACTAGATCGATGGGTTCAAAACTCTCGCGGCGAACTTTGGCATCAAAATTGACACCGCCGGAAGTGAATCCACCGTGTTTGAGAATCATCAGCATACACTGAGTGGTCAGATAAATATCCGTGGGAAATTGATCAGTGTCCCAACCCAACAGCAAGTCACCAGTGTTGGCGTCGATGGATCCGAGCGCTCCCTGATGCCCAGCGTAATCCAACTCGTGCATCATCGTGTGACCAGCCAAAGTCGCGTGGTTGGTTTCCAGATTCAGCTTGAAATGCGGTAGCAAATCATAGGCTCGCAAGAAATTCAAACATGCCGCGGCATCGGCATCGTATTGGTGTTTAGTAGGCTCCTTGGGTTTCGGTTCGATTAAGAACTGGCCTGTAAATCCAATCTTTTTGGCATAGTCCACCGCGAGATGGAAGAATCGTCCAAGATGATCCAGCTCGCGCTTCATGTCGGTGTTATACAGATTCTGATAACCCTCACGACCGCCCCAAAAAACATAATTCTCGCCACCGAGTTCTTTAGTTACTTCCAAGCACTTTTTGACTTGCGCGGCGGCGTAGGCGAACGCATCAATGTTGCAACTAGTCGCGGCACCGTGCATGAAGCGCGGGTGGCTGAACATGTTCGCCGTCCCCCACAACAGCTTAATTCCAGTCGCCTGCTGGTGTTCCTTCAATGACTTTGCGATGCGTTCAAAGTTCGCATGACTCTCGGCCAGCGAGTTGCCTTCGGGCGCAACATCGCGGTCATGAAAAGCGTAATACGGAGCCCCCAGTTTTTCGATCAATTCAAAAGCCACGTCGACTCGGCGCAGCGCATTGTCCAAACTATTGGAACCATCATCCCACGGTCGGATCATGGTACCCGGTCCAAAAGGATCGCTCCCCGTCCCGCGCAGTGTGTGCCAATACACTACGCTGAACCGAAGATGATCGCGCATCGATTTCCCTTCGACGATCTCGCCTGCGTTGTACCAGCGAAAGGCTAGCGGGTTCTTGGACTGTGGTCCTTCATATTGGATCTGGCTAACTTCGGGAAAATAAGGCATGAGCACGAACTTATGGCGATTGAAATGGGATAACTAGCTGGAAGCTATCCCAGTTTAACCAATCGGCAGATTCTGACAATGTGCTGCGTACTATCTTCGGCTGGCGGTTCTGGTTCCCGATTGCAGCACGAAGACTTTGGGGTCGTCCACGATCCAGGACGACGTCCAAGTTTTGCCGTTGTCGCCATTGACCACGTTGTAAAAGAAAGTCCGAAATCGTTCGCACTTGTATCCATAAGGATATTGAGAGGTAATGTAATCGTCGGCAGTTAAGTCTTCGATACCAGGCCTGGCGTAGTAATGTATCATGCCATCGGGTGTAAAACTCATTCCCATCGTCCACCAACCCGTGACGAGGATATCTGGACCTTTAAAATCACCGCCATTGCGAGCGGCTCGCACGCGGATATGCGCATAGTCGTTTGGTTGGCCCGATTGGTGTTTGCTCTCTAGCACAATGAACATTCCCGGCCAATAAACTTCGTTTTCATCTTCGGTGGACGAAAGCAGAAAGGCCTTTTTTTGTGTCTGTTTGGTGGTCTCGACCGCGGCGCGAAAGGCGAATTGGGGACCGCTCCTTTTTTCCCATTCGGCGATGGGTGGAAGGTAGACGCGAGTCGTGGCGCTGGGCGTTTGCGAGACAGCGATCGGTCCACCTGTTCGATACTGGACATTCGCAATAAAATCCTCTTGGTGCATTTTGAAGCTGGGGCGATTGGGAATGCCGGTGTACAGCGACTGCATCAACAGAGCGCCTTGGCTGCCAGGCAAACCATCTGGAGGCGTGGCAACTCGTTTGACGATGTCCGGATGGCCGCGCATAATTCCTTCGAACCATCGGCCATTGGTAGACTTACCGATTGGGTTATTTTGCTGCTCGTTGATATCTTCGGTGCTTTTGGGATTGTTGGGGATGTACTGCCAATTGGGATCTTCGAAATCGTCGCCGACGTTGTTCAATTCGATTCCCGTGCCGGGAACGACCGGTCGCGACGATTGGGCCCAGACAGTCGGCATCATGGTAGCTAGCACGGCGATCGCGCCAACTTTCGAAATCGTGAATCGCATGGAGATCCCTTCCAGTTCGACTTTGGGCTTAGCTCAAAAAACGACCTACAGTTTTCAATGTGGTTCGATGATCCAGATATTTCCCCTTCATTGAAGTTTTTTATCGGTCGATCTACGCACTGAGATTCGCTGAATCCAGCGACTGGCACACAAAGGGCATTTGCCAGCAAATCATTTCGCCGCCCTATTTCACATTCAGTAGGAACATTGCCATGTTCGACGTGCAAGAGATTCTGGCACTCCACGAAAGCACTGTGGCGCTGTGGCATCAAATACCAGTCTCGAATCAGTATGAAGGTTGGCTGAATTTGGTTTGCCAGCAACATTTGTTCAATTATGAACTGTGGCACCAAGAGGATATCGCACGCAGTCCCGAGGTCAGCGACCAGCGAATTGCCGAAGTCAAACGAGCCATCGATCGGTTTAATCAACAGCGCAATGACGGTATCGAACGATTGGACGACGCGATTTCCGATATGCTGGCAACCAGAAATATTTCCGCGGTTGCGGGCGCTAGGCAAAATACCGAAACACCTGGCAGCGCCATCGATCGATTGAGCATCATGGCACTTAGGCTGTACCACTACTTAGAACAAGCCGAAAGAACGAATGTCGACGACGAGCATCGCGCTCGAGTTCAGCAGCGCATCCAAATCTGCCGCGCACAAAAGGCCGATCTAAGCCGCTCGTTGGAAGAATTGCGCGATGATATTTTTGCCGGCCGCAAGCGGCATAAGACTTATCGGCAGATGAAAATGTACAACGACCCGTCGCTGAACCCCTATATCTACAATGCGAAACAAAAGACGGAGTGAATTTCCGCTTGTTTCTTGGCGAGTTGAATCCCGCAGGGCAATCCGGTTTGCGCGGTGGGATTCGCGCGATTGGATCTCCCCATCATTGCATGGGTTTTCCGACCAAAAAGTTATAGGTAGCTGCTTGCACTCGTGGATCGTCCATAAGAAATGAATGCACGACGGGAACTTCCAACATTTCGGTTGAACCGGGCAGGCGTGCTTCTTCGATGCCGACGACAAAGTCGCTGGCGCCCTCAACTAACGGGTTCGTAATTGGAGCATCATCCAAACGGCCAGCTACGATTGCAAACGGAAACGGTGGCGTTGCCAATTTATCTTCTAACTGAGCCCAGGCCGGCCCAAGCTCCATGCCGCCCTTGCCAGCAATGATCTCAAACAACTTGAGTTTCCCCAAGTGCCTGGCAATATGCGCTCCTTGATTGGGCGGACCAAGCATAACCATACGATTGATGCGGGTTAATGCTCGGCTAGGATCTTCGCGTTGCCAATCCCCGACGGCATGTCGAAACACAATATTACCCATGCTGTGCGCTACGACGTTGATCTTGGGCTTGCCTGGCAAGTTCTCGATGATCTCGCGAATGGCTTGAGCATGATCCGTAATCGACGCGCGCGTGCTGGCGTACTCGACCAGGATCGGTTCCCCAAGTCCACTTTCGCTCAAGTATTTTCCCATGCCAGCCATCGATCGCGACGATCGGAACAATCCATGTAACAGCAGAATGACTTGGTCGTGCGGAGGTGTCGCGTCGGCGGACTTGATATTATCCAGGACCTTTATGCATGACTCTCGCGATCCCCACGCATGCCGAATGTTGGACGGATCAATCAATCGCCAATGACCGGTAACCCAATTTTTTTGCAGCTTCCATCCGTGGTACCAGCGATAATCGGTCCACAGTTGCTTGCCTCCCATCGTCGGCAACTTGAGATTCGGAAATTCAGGCATCGGTTTTTCCTGGCACGCTGCTGTCGAACACCCCAGCAGTAACAACAGAATTGAAAGCGACGATAGAACAGTCAAGTTCGACTCCGCTCTCTGCTCAGCATAAATGCTGGCTAAAAACAAAGACTCGTCCAACGAAACTTTCCGACCGAGGTCTGCTCATGGAGTCTGCTCTTTCCAGTTCTTCCAGATCCAGCGAAACGTGTCTGGGAGAATCGAGCCGCCGTGGATTCCGTTGTGCGCACCATCGCCGTATACAAACTGATAATCGTAGCCTTTGAACTTTAGCGAAGCGGCCATTTGTTGGTTTGCGAGTGGCCAGTTGCCGTGTTCGTTGTCCAAGTCGCCGCTGCCATCTTGAAGGAAGATGCGAAGCGGTTTCTTTTCCGTTTTGCGGATGAGTGCTTCGTAGTTGTGGCCACCGCGAATATTGACAAAACTGCCTACGTGGCTGATCACTTTGCGAAACTCATTCGGACGTTCCCAAGCAACTGTAAATGCACAAATGCCGCCCGAACTAATCCCGCCGATTGCTCGCAGCTCCGGGTTGCTGGTCAATCGGTATTGCTTACCAACTTCGGGAAGTATCTCCTCCAAGAGAAATCGAGCATATTGATCGCTCAACGTGTCGTACTCAAAACTTCGGTTCTTCGGTGTTGGACGCCAGCCTGGTTTGTCCGGCAGCGAATCGCCTTGGTGCCCTGGGTCGATAAAAATTCCAATGGTGATGGGTATGTCACCGCGATGAATCAAATTATCCATCACAGTCGCAGCACGAAATTGACCATCGGAGCTGACGTACGCATGGCCGTCTTGAAAGACCATCACCGCCGCAGGTTGGTTGGCAGAATATTGGGCCGGAACGTAGACAAAGTAACGACGAATGGTCGTTGCGAAAATCTTGCTATGCCAGACATGTTCGGTCACTTTACCTTGCGGTACTCCGTCCTGTTTTTGGGAATCAGGGCCAAGTTTGTAATTGTCATCGTTTGCGTTAGTCGGCAAGCTCATCATTAAACTTAGAATCCACGGCAGTCGAAAATAAACTATTCCACGCATGTACTAGTTGGACAGCGCCATTTTGTGTGCAAGGTATGGCTTTTGGTCCTAGCCATTTCGTCGTTTAACCCCAATACCGTTCAACGAACGTGGGATAAGCTTCCAGCGCTTCCAGCTTGTCAATATCTTGTGCAAGCAATGGCGAAACTCCGCTACAGGTTGACAAGCTGGAAGCTTATCCCACGTTCGTTAAACGGTATTGCTGCAACGACTTGTTCTTTCCAATGCAAATGAAAGTGGCGCTGTCCATCTAGTCTCCACATACTCAATCGCTAAGTCGCAACGATCATTGCGAGCCTGCCAAAATTGTGTCCAATTCAAGAAGTTATCCAAGGTAAGTTCGGCGACTGTGGAATTCCGTCGTCAGTTTCGAGCAACTCAATATCCCAGGGCGGCTCCATCTTTGCGCGATTCGGTGGCCCCAGCCAATACGCCGCGTTGCCAGTCGATTTCGATAGCTTGATAGCCGCCGAAACTGCCGCCACTGCTCAGTAAATGCCCACGTTTGCGCAGCGCCTCAAGTGTTGCTAGCGAATATTCCGACTCTAGAAATGCGGTACCACCAGTAGGTTGTTGCGGGGCTCCCATGGGCGTCGCGCTGCCTTCATGGCGAATTCTTGCGGCATCACCAGCCATTTGAATATTCATCCCAAAATCGATCCAGTTCATCAGCACTTGCACGTGTCCTTGCGGTTGCATATCGCCACCCATAACACCAAATACTAAAACTGGTCGCGCGTCTTTGGTAACCAGCGCTGGAATGATGGTATGGAACGGACGCTTGCCCGGTGCGATGCAGTTCGGATGATCGGGTTCGAGCGCGAACATCGAGCCGCGATTTTGCAGAGCAAATCCCGTATCCCCGGGGACCAATTGGCTGCCGAATCCATGATAGATACTTTGAATCAGCGAGCAGCAATTGCGATCTTTGTCGACGACGCACAAATAAATGGTATCTCCGTGCAGAAACTTGGCATCGCCGGCCGGAACGTTGCTCGCCGCACGACTTGGATCGAACAGTTTCGCTCGCTCGCGCGCATACTCTTTTGAAATCAATCGCCGAACTGGAACTCGTGCCATCGCTGGGTCTGCGTAATACCTGGCCCGATCCGCAAACGCTAGCTTCTTGCTTTCGATGAACAGATGAGCCAAATCTGGCGAGCCCCATCCCATCGCGCGCACATCGTAGGGCTCGATAGTGTTCAACATCTGCAACGCAGAGATACCTTGACCGCTTGGAGGCAATTCCCATACGTCGTAACCACGATAATTGGTCGACACCGGTTCAATCCAATCGCTCTTGTGCGCGGCCAAATCTTCTTTGCGGATGAATCCTCCCACCCGGCGACTGTACTGATCGATCTTGTCTGCGATCTCGCCGCGATAAAATGCGTCTGTGCCGCTGGCAGCAATTGCGCGGTACGTTGCCGCCAAACGTCGGTTGTACATTAAATCTCCTGCCCGAGGAGCTCGTTTGCCATCGATCAAAAAAGTGCTCGCTGCCTCCGGCGTATCTAATAGATTGCTTTCCGCAGCGTCCCAGTACCCAGCGATCACCGGCGCCACGGGAAATCCGTTCTCCGCCAGTTCGATCGCGCGGCGAAACAATTCGGCCCATGGCAGCTTGCCATAACGCTTGTGCATTTCGTGCCAACCCGATACGCACCCGGGAACGCTCCACGAAAGCGGACCATAAGTCGGAACAAACTCAAGTCCGCGGCGTCGATGTTCTTCCAACGTTGCCAATTTCGGAGCGCGACCGCTGGCGTTCAAGCCCACGAGTTGCTTTTGATTGGCGTCCCAAACGATCGAAAATAAATCGCCCCCGATCCCACAGCTCATCGGTTCCACGACGCCCAGTACAGCGTTTGCCGCAATCGCAGCATCGATCGCCGAGCCACCGGCCTGCAAAATCTCGACCGCCGCCTGGGTTGACCGCAAATCACTGGTCGCAGCCATTCCATGCTGAGCATACGTCACGCTGCGCGCTTGGTTGGACGGTCCAACCGGTCGATCGTAAGTACCAATTCGCGCTGAAGACTGCGAGTATATTTCTGTCGTCATGCTTAGCAGCCCCGCAGTGATGATCGCAATTCTGATAGACCAGTACGTTTTCTGAATCATGGCCGCTACAATTCCATATGCTATAAAGTACACAGTGCACGCGGTTGGACGAGAAATGAATCACTCGTGAACCCAGCGCCATTGTGGCCTTTGCCAAAAATCCAAACAACACGGCTAGTTACAAAATTCGTCTCCCTGGAGTTATTTCAATGAAAAACTATTGCCTGGCGAGCTGCCTTGTTTACTTGCTGACCACGACCGTCGTCGCAGATGAGGGCATGTGGCTGTTCAACGCACTTCCCAAAAAACTCTTGGCGGACAAACACGGATTCCAAGCCACCGATGCTTGGGCCAATCATGTGATGTTGTCCAGCGTGCGATTCAACTCGGGTGGTTCGGCGTCGTTTATCTCCAGCAACGGGCTCGTGTTGACGAATCATCACGTTGCGGCAGATACGCTGTACAAGTTGTCGACACCCCAGCGTAATATTCATGCTCACGGCTACCTGGCCAAACAGCCGGCGGACGAACTCAAGGCGCCGGACCTGGAATTGAATCAACTGGTCTCGATCGAGGACGTTACCGATCGAGTCAACGAGTCCGTGAAACCAAACATGTCGGCAGCCGATGCTTCGAAAGCTCGACAAGCGGCCATGGCGCGGATCGAGCAAGCCTCCAAAGAGAATTCGGGCTTGCGCAGCGACGTGGTCACATTGTACGGTGGCGCGAGGTACCACCTTTATCGATACAAGCAATACACGGACGTGCGGTTGGTCTGGGCACCCGAAGCGGAGACAGCATTTTTCGGCGGCGATGCAGATAATTTCGAGTATCCACGTTTTTGCTTGGACGTCACGATCTTTCGTGTTTACGAAAACGATCAACCCGCCAAGATCGAACATTTCCTGGAAGTGAATCCCGCTGGAGCTCGAGACGGCGACTTAGTCTTTGTGTCCGGCAACCCAGGTCGCACGCGGCGCATCTTGACCACCGATGCGCTGGCCTACCAGCGCGACCAACGCATGCCGAAAATGTTGGATTTGCTGCGCAGAAAGGAAATCATGCTCCAGCAATATGGACTCGAAGGCCCCGAACAAACGCGACGAGCTCAAGATGAACTGTTCGGTGTGCAAAATTCTCGTAAAGCTTACTACGGAATGCTGGCCGGTCTACAGGATCCCGGATTCATGAAGTCCAAACTGTCGCTGGAAAAACTCATGCAAGACAAAGCCGCGTCAATCGACAAGCTGTCGTCGGCAACTGGCGCCTGGAAAGATGTTGCATCGGTCCAGCAACAGCGCAAGGAATTGGCCAGCAGCGAAGCCAGCTTGCGCAGCCGCATCTACGGGATCGCCGAAACGCTGGTTTTGATGGCTAGCGAAGATCTCAAACCAAGCGACCAGCGTTTGCGAGAATTTCGCGACTCGAATCGCCAGTCGCTGGAACAAGACTTGTTTTCGCCCGCACCGTTATACGACGATCTGGAGCGCGCCCAGATGGCGGACGAACTCGCACGCCTGATGGAATCTCGCGGCGGCAACGACGAACTGGTCGTGAAAATGCTCGGCGGCCAAGCGCCGCGCGAGCGAGCTGCGCAGTTGATCGCTGGCACCAGCCTGTTCGACGTCGAAGCGCGTAAAAAACTTGCCCAAGCCAAGTCCGCAGGAATCGACTCTAGCGCCGATCCACTCGTTCAACTTGCGCGGACGATGGAACCCGAATATCGCCGCTTGAGACTGAAGACCGAAGAACTCGACGAGGTCGAACGGCAAGCCTACGCGAAAATTACCGACGTCAAGTTTGCCCTCGAAGGGGAATCGGCATATCCCGACGCGACCTTTACGCTGCGCTTGGCGTTTGGCGTCGTGCGAGGCTACGAAGAAGACGGCAAACAAATTGCGCCCCACACAACGTTGGGCGGTGCCTTCGAACACGAAGCGGCCCACGGCAAAAAAGATTCATGGGTGTTGCCGGCGAGCTGGCATCAAGCCAAAGATCGCATCAAATCGTCAGCACCTTTTAATTTCGTTTGTACCGCAGACATTATCGGTGGCAATTCTGGGTCCCCGATCGTCGATCGACAGGGCAAGTTGGTAGGCATTATTTTCGATGGGAACATCCAGAGCCTGACCGCTGATTTTTATCACAGCGAACACCAGTCGCGCGCCGTAGGCGTACACGTTGCCGCTCTGCTGGAATCATTAACGAACATCTACGGAGCCGCCAGTCTAACCAATCAAATCGGCAAGTAAGGCGAGGTGCACGGAAGGCGAGGGATAAGGGACAGTCTGCTGTAACCCGAAGCATGAGCGAGGTGATTCGCGTTCGTTCCTCGCTAACGCTCTTACGCTTCGGTCATGTGGCCGCCGAGGCGTCCCGTTGACACGCATGCAGATCGGAAATAGCATTTGATTTTTCGTTAGTTGGCCAGGTAGCTCAGTTTGTAGAGCAACGGACTGAAAATCCGTGTGTCGCCGGTTCGATCCCGGCCCTGGCCACTGCGAAAATATCAAAGTTCCGCCGCATGTTGAACGGATCGAATTTGAGCTACGACTCAAGGCCGAGACCGAGAAGTTCGATGCGCTGACCGTAGAAGCGGAGCGAGCTATCGTGCTGCAGGAATGCCGCTCCGCGCGGCAGATGCACGGCGTTCTGATGAACAGTGTTCGCGGAGCGGACAAGACACCGGGACAATTCCGCGTCACTCAGAATTGGATTGGCGTGGGAAATTGCCCCATCGAACAGGCAACCTTCGTTCCGCCGTCGCCGCTACAACTTCTCGATCATCTCGAAGCCTTCGAACGGTACTTGGCTGTCGATGACGTTGATCCGCTGGTACAGGCCGCCGTGGTTCATGCTCAATTCGAGTTGTTGCATCCGTTCAACGACGGCAATGGTCGAATCGGTCGTTTGCTGATCCCGCTCTTCCTGTTCCAGAAGCGAGTGCTCGCCAGCCCGATGTTCTATCTGACGCGGTCGCATTACGCATTGAAGGTGCTGGATGCGTTGTTTGATCGCAATACCGTTCAACGAACGTGGGATAAGCTTCCAGCTTGTCAATATCTTGTGCAAGCAATGGTGAAACTCCGCTACAGGTTGACAAGCTGGAAGCTTATCCCACGTTCGTTGAACGGTATTGTGTTTGATCGGCCAATTTTTGAGTCAAGTGATTTTGTAAATCGCTCCGGAATTCCAAAGCACACCGCGTTGCCGTTTCTGCGGAAACTTCGCGAAGTTGGCGTTCTCATACTGCTTCGCGAAAAGAGCGGGCGACGTTCAGCAATTCTGGCGTTTTCCGAACTGTTGAACTGCGCCGAAGGGCGAAAGATCCTGTGAAGAGTTCGAGTACGGTCGTACACAGCAAAACCGATTTATGTGTATTAATAGCCAGCTTCAGCACACATAACTAGGTTTGTGTGTACCGTAATAGACACAAACTTTGCTGAAATCGCCAACCTCGTTCACCCCTATAGGTATTTAGTGGAAGGCTATATTCCCAGCGAATTCCTGGCTTGCTAGCATTGCGGAACGCCGGTTACACCAAGTAGAATCCGCAGCTCTGCAAACTGCGCGCCGATATATCGTACGACTTTCTGCGCGGCGATATATCGTACGACTTTGTTTTGAATGTACACGTTTGAATTTCGAAACCAGCACATTGTTGCTCCCATTCGCCCACCAATTTATCCGGTCCACCAAATTTTCTGCTCACAAGGCTTAGGTAGCTATGTCATACCGCCGCAGTCATCGAAGTGCGTCCAAGAGTCACACTCGCCTCGCTTGCGCTAGTCAAAAGATCATCGCGCTCCGCGAGAAGGCCAAAGCCAGCACGGCCGCATTCCTCGCTCGACGCCAGCGACAGATCGCCTGGTGGCAAAGAGCGTTCCGTACTCCGCTGGTCGGCTTCTACGGCTGGGTCAGATCGCAATGCAATAGCGCTTGTTCGGCGCTGATGATGCTACTCGGCTTGGTCGCCAAGCCGCAACTTTTGGCTAGATCCACGTCGTCGAGGCATTCCCACTACCACAGGCGTCAATCGACACGGCGACGCCTTCGCACGGAATCGCTCGAAGCGAGGGCGCTGCTGGCAACGGTTAGTGACGGCGGCGGGACCACTCTAACGATCTCGCTGGCCACAGACGAGGATCTAGCGGTTGTTTCGAACGGTACGACTTACTCGTTCTCGTCGGACATGAACTTCACGAAAGGAGTCGTGGCCAATGTTGGGGATTTCTCGGCTTTTGGCGGCACTTCGTTGACGCTGGAAGCGTCTGGATTGGCACGATACAACACCGTCAGCGTTGTCGATAGCGGGACAAACTCGACAGTCACGTTCAGTAACAGCGGTGGGAACAAATACGCCGATCAATTCACAGTCCTATTGGCCAATGCCAGCGCTGGCGCGATCACATTCAATGGTGCAACAGCATTCGACGGTTCAAATAGTTTGAGCGCTTCCACAACCAAGAACATAGTTGTCAGCAGCGGGTCGAGCGTCTCGACCGTCGGCGGCAATTTGACGCTCGAGGCCAATCAACAGTCGACTCCGACTACCGCTAGTTTCGTCGGCATCAATGTTTACAACGCAACGGTTAACTCCACGGGTAGCGGCAACGTACTTCTCAAGGGGCGCGGCGGCGACACCGGCACGGAAAACCACGGCGTTCAAGTGTTGCTCGGCGGATTCGTTTCAGGCGGCGGAACGGTCACGGTGGAAGGGACCGGCGGGGCCAGCACTGGCGCAGCCAACTTCGGTGTTCAGGTAACCGATACGAATTCAACAATCACGTCCAGCGCCGGCGCGGTACTGGTCAAGGGGCTAGGTGGTGGTTCCGGGGGGAGCAGTGGTAGCAATCATGGTGTAATCATGGTGCAGGGCGGC
>SXGS01016192.1_pt1 | contig 24255 bp, 11 predicted proteins | sample 3174681 | NCBI WGS metagenome assembly SXGS01 (sample SAMN11356861, study PRJNA531348) | freshwater metagenome | isolation source: freshwater sample F1-80 | place: China: Fuxian Lake, Yuxi | collected 2017-12-25
ACTCGCTTGCGCATCGGGCTTGTATTCGCTTAGGCCTTAGTAAATTCCCATCTGCCGCTCGCCTTAGGAATCTCGACGTTTCGATCCCTTGGAATTCTGAGCCATGCCTCCAATTTTTTTGACACCTTGCCTAATATCATTTTGACGATTGCGCAGCGTTTGCAAATCCTTGTTGACTCGCGCACTCTTGATCCTCAGACTAGCGTGCAATCTCTTCAAGAACTGAAGCCCAGGGATATCCTTTAGCTCGTAGAGAATGCCTTCAAGAAAATCAAACATAGTCAGCATCCCATCAATTGATAACGCGAGGCCGAGAGTGCTCCACTTACGGGCGCCGCCAACCTAACTTAATTCCGCGGGATAAGTCTTTCGTTCCGAATGAACAAAGAATGCGCAAGTATAATCCCTTGCGATAGGAGACTTAACAGCCCAAGACCATGTCCGAATGGCTTGGTTTTAGTGCCCTACCGCTCAATATGAAAAGGTGACTATACTTCATTCCGGAAAAAATGGACAGACCAATGCTATCGAGCGAAAATGCGATTGATGCTGAATTCTTGGCCCTTGCTCACCAAGTGGCAAACGACCCTCAGAACGCTCGTGCCCAATTTGAACTAGGTCGTTATGCGCTTCGTACCCGCGATTGGCAGCGAGCGGTCGATTGCTTTCAAAATGTAACGCAGTTGGCTCCCCAGGTCGAAGCCGGACACTTTAATCTTGGCAATGCCCTATTCCAGTTATCTCGATACGACGAAGCCATTGCTGCGTATCAGTTCGCCTTCGCCTTAGAGCCGTCGGCCGAATCGTTAAATAATCTCGCCAACACTTTTGCCGCTTCTGGTCGCAACCAAAACGCCATCGACACCTTCAGGCAAGCTCTTGGTCTGACCAAACACGTCGCACTGACCGTGCAGATTTATGGCAACCTTGGCAAAGCTTACTCCCAAACGGGTCGATGGAACGAGGCGATGAATTGTTTTAAGCTGGCATTGCTCGCGGACCCAACATCGCAATCGGCGAGGAACAATTATTTGCGAAGCTGCCTCAGGATAAACGATCTAGAGTCGGCGGTTGAGGCATTGAATTCCTCGACACTCTCAAACCCGCTCGACCAAGAAGCACACATGTTGGCGGCGCAAATATATCGTCGCTTGAACAGATTCGGAAACGCGATGACGAGCTTACTCGCCGTACTCGAAACTAATTCCGATGACGAGTCCGTAATATCTGAAATTGCGGCTTTGAACTTTCAGCGAGGACGAAGGACTGAAGCACTAATCTGCTACCAACGCGCTCGTACATTCGTTGCCAATTCCCCGCCTCTACATAGCCAATGGCTCAAACAGTGTAACCATCGTTTCGAAGTAACATCTGGCGAACTGCTCCGTGAGGCAACAGGATGGGTCAGCCGCCACGTTCGCCAGACTGGCGATAACGAGAAAAACGGTTCGGACCAAGTCGCCTCACGCACGCCCGGCGATTTTCAGTTGCATAGTGGCAAAGGCGAGCACGATCGCATTGTGTTAGGCCTGCTTGTCAATGAAGACGAACATCCGGGCAGTTGTCAATGGCTGTTGCCACTGATACGGCACATCGATCGGACAAGAATTTCGCTAGTTGTTTTTGCGGATGGTCTTAGTGGTCCCGCAACCACTCGTCAGGATGCCCACGATTCAGTTACGTGGGTCGAGTCCGCTCATCTGTCCGATGCTGAATTGGAAACTCATATCCGCAGTCGGGATGTCGAAGTCTTTATTGATATGGTTGGACACGGGCTGTGCAATCGTTTGGCGGTTCTAGCTCAACAACCTGCGAAGGTGCAGTTAAACTGGTTAGGCAGTTTGGTTACGTCCGGTTTGCCTCAAGTGAAATATGTGTTGACTGATAGTTGCGTTTGCCCGCAGGATCTGCTGCCACATATGACGGAGACGGCAGTCCGATTGCCGCGGACCTGTGTGTGCTATGAATTTACTTGCAACGAAGTCAAGCAGCCTTCGCGCACTGCATTTCACGATTCAGTTGTGTTCGGATCTGCCGCTAGTCCTGAAAAGCTCAGTGAGCAAGTCATCGACACGTGGTCGCGAATTCTGTCGAAAGTAACATCTTCAACGCTGGTTTTGTTCCACGACGCATTTGGTGACAAATCGGTCCAACAGGATTATTGCACATGGTTCGAAAATCATGGCATCGAATCCAACCGATTGGACTTCGCCAGCGCAATGCACGGGTGCTCTTGGCGCGAAGTGTATCGAACGGTGGATATTTCGTTGGACCCATTTCCCGTCAACGATCCGCTATCCGCAATGCAGTCCATGATGATGGGAGTTCCGGTGATTTGCTGGAACGGCAATCGAATGGCGGGGAGAATCGTCGCGAGTCTGGTATCGAGTGTGAATTTGCCGCGATGCGTGGCTAGTACGCTGGATGAATATGTCGAGCAGGCCGTGAACCTGGCCTGCGATGCCCAGCTACTGGTACGCTTGCGAAACGAACTGCCCGCAACTCTTATGAGTTCCGATGTTTGCAACGCAGCTAAGTTTGTAAACGCATTTCAGGATGCAATCGGTAACATTCTGTTTCAGTCATCGTCGCCAGGATCTAGGTAGCGTGGCCCGTGATCAACAATATCCAAACTCTATTCAGCTCGATTCAAATTGAAGAGGTGAAAGCGTACCTCACGAAAAACGGCTGGGCGGTGCGCGAGTCAACAGGGCGGCTCGACTTTACGAAACAGGTCGACAATTCGGGCGAAACTCGCAATCTATTCTTGCCTGCCGATCCGGCGCATCCCAAATTCCGCAAATTGATACCGAATTTAGTGTTCAACCTTGCCGTGCTGGAGAACCGCGAGGCACTTAATATCGCAAATGACATTGCTTCATCAGTTACCCGCGAATCCACAAGCCAACCAGCATCCAAGCTCACCAATCCAGATTCGCCAACTTCATCGAGACTGCAAATCGGTTTCCGCAATCTCGGACCGAATGCATCTTGCGTCCAAATGTTTGGTTCGGAAGTAGGTCACAAACTAAAACCAGGCGAGGAAGTGCTCGTCGAATTCCGACCGTCTGCACAGAATGTTATTTTTGGATTTTCTGGCACAATTGAGCTGGCCCACGATGCGCCGGACTACGGCGTCATGTTTGGTCCACCAATTGAGCTGTACAGCGGCAACGACGTGCCCCTGATAAGCTGGTTGAAGACCAGGCTGGCGACTATTCCTGGGGAACAACCAGAACGCTTGAATATTGTTGCGTCGATCGCTTCACCGCTTGTCGCTCGATTCCAGTTTGCCGTGACAGGAAACCTGCCGCGAAAAGGTCAAGCCGACACGATTCTGCGCGCGGCTTCGTTCTTGCTTTGCGGTCTTGCCAGCGAATTGTGTGATTGCCCCGAAGCGGCGACTCTAGTTTTTGAGTTAGCGAGACACGCGTTGGCGCCTGCCAAACTGACGTTTGAAATCAAGCCGAACCACGAACTGAATCTGTGGCATGCTGCTCGCAACGATGACTCGAACGCACCGGTTCGCACTCTGGACTGGCTAGAGAAAAACGCCTACTATGCGAGCCTCTGGGTAGATCGAACACAACCAGTGACCCCACAACACTTTGCGTAGGAGTAGATCAATTGGTCGAGACATGTAAGCGAATAACTCGTTCGGAGAAATTTGGACGGCTCATCATTTGCCTCATTGTGATATCCGGGATTCTGGTGGGAATCGAAACCTACCCAAATTGGAGTGAGGCTACCCTTCAGGGGCAGTTACTGCTGTACCTTCAACACGCAATTTTGTTTGTCTTTCTAGCTGAGATCGTAATGAAGATCATTGCGTGCGGCAACAAACCTTGGACATTTTTCTCCGAGCCTTGGAATGTTTTTGACTTCATCATCATCAGCGTTTGTCTGCTGCCGATGGATTTGCAATTCGCGTCGGTCGTACGCATGGCTAGAATTCTGCGCGCCTTGCGCATGATCACGGCGCTGCCGCGATTGAGACTGCTGGTCGGTGCGCTGCTGAAATCGATTCCATCATTAGGCTACATCGGCGTACTGCTGGGACTGCACTTTTATATTTATTCAGTAATTGGGACCGTGGCATTCGGTGATAACGATCCAATTCGTTTTGGCAGCTTGCACACGACTTCCACGACCCTCTTTCAAGTATTGACGCTGGAGGGCTGGAACGATGTCCGCGATACGCAGATTCTCGGATCTGATGTAGCCTACGACGACGCTTGGAAATCCCTCGCCGCCGAAGCGCGGAAGTCAAAGCCGCAACCTCTGGCTGCGACGGCCTATTTTATTTCGTTTATTCTGCTTGGCACCATGATCATGCTAAACTTGTTCACCGGTGTCATTATTAGCAGCATGGAGGAGGCTCAAGAGGAAACGAAAACCGAGAGCCGGGAAGCAAAATTGCACGATCGCGGTTTTCTAACACTTCACGACGAATTGAGCCTGTTGAATTCACAGCTACAGCAGATCACCAACCAGCTTACTGTCCTTCAGCAAAAGGCCCAGGAACTCCCGGCTGCTTTAAAGAGTAGTGAAAAAACCAATTCACCGCTTTCCTAAAATAATATATTAATTGAACTAATCGAGGAGCGAATTTAATGTCCAAGTTTCCACGGCGACAATTGATCAAGGCGGGCGCGGTCGGCGTTTGTATTTCAATGATTTCTGGCAAGCTATATGCGGCAGCCTTGACCGCAACGGACCAAGCCGATTCTTGGTTCGGCCTGAAAATGGGCGTGGCGACATATTCTCTCCGCGAGCTGCCAATCGAGGAAGCGATCCAGGGAGTCAACCGTGTCGGTCTAAAATATGTGTCGATTAAGAATGTCAAGAACCATATCGATCTTTCGCATTCAAGTGAACAGCGCAAGCGCCGCGCACGCATGTTCCGAGATGCCGGAATAATGCCACTGAGCGTCGGCAATGTTCCCATGCGAACTGGCGAAGCCGATATTCGCAAAGCGTTTGAGTTCGCGCGCGACATCGGTGTGCCAACAATTGTTTGCGCCCCAAGTCACGATGCTCTGCCGATTCTCGACAGAATGGTCAAGGAGTTCGATATCAAGCTGGCGATCCACAACCATGGACCAGAAGATAAAGGGTTCTTCCCATCACCGGTCGACGTGATGCGCGCGGTCGAAAAGCTCGACAAACGCATTGGCCTGTGCATTGACGTAGGCCACACCGCACGCGCGGGCGTCGATCCAGCGGAGACTATTCTGCAGTTTCACGAGCGATTATACGATGTCCATCTAAAGGATATTTCAGCATTAGGCAATAAGAACACTCCCATCGAAAGCGGCCGGGGCATCCTCGACTCGAAATCTATTTTGGCCGCACTTTTGAAAGTAAAGTTTCAGGGGCTGGTTGGGTTTGAATATGAAAAGGATGCCAAGGACCCGATCCCCGGACTGTCCGAGTCGGTGGGTTATATCAAAGGCTTGTTGGCTGGAATGATGTAGCCTGGTCCAACGAATTGGCAGCACGGAGGTAGGTATGGCGAATCTCCCACCGGCGTCTGAGCGACCAATTCCGCTGCGCATGCGCCCGGACTTGGTCGTGCGGAAACAGTCTGCTGCTGGGGCGACCGTATACGTCATCAAAGATCCGATTTCGCTAACTCATCACCGACTCTGGGATGAAGAGTTTGCTCTACTACGAATGCTGGATGGAAAGCGAAGTTTGGCGACCATCAGGCGTCTGTTCGAATCAAGCTTTAAGCCCGCGCGGCTCGATGCATCGCTGTTCGAATTACTTCTTGCCCAATTTTATCGAAGCGGACTGATCCTCTCTGAACGAGTTGGGCAGGGTGAACAGCTCTATCACCGCCACCAGCAAGAACGAACCAAGCGATGGTCCGCCAGTTGGTTATCGCTTTTGTCGATTCGCTTGCGCGGTTTTAACCCCGATAAGATTCTGAGCGTATGCGACCGATGGTTCGGTTGGATCTTTTCCACGCGATGGCTGGTGATTTCCGCACTTTTCGAGCTTGGGACGTTTGTGTTCATACTCAGCCAATGGCCAAACGTAGTGCATCAGTTCGGTGCATTGGTGGCGGATAGCGCCGCCGCGGGCGTAATTGGTCTGGCGATGGCTTTCATCATTATGAAAGGGTTGCACGAATTTGGGCACGGATTGGCCTGCAAACATTTCGGTGGTGAGTGTAACGAAATGGGATTAATGTTTCTCGCATTTGCCCCTTGCCTTTACTGCGACGTATCGGATTCTTGGATGATCGAGAGTAAGTGGAAACGGGCGTTCGTAGCGGCTGCGGGAGTGTGGATCGAGTTGCTGATCGCGACCGGCTGCCTGTGGGTTTGGTGGCTAAGCCATCCAGGTTTGGTACACAGCATTGCGTTTAACACTTTTGTGTTGGGAACTGTCAGTACGATCCTGTTTAATGGCAATCCACTGCTTCGGCTCGATAGCTACTTTGTGCTGTCGGACCTTTGCGACACACCCAACCTGTGGCGCGAATCGAGAATTGTAGTGAGAGATTCCGTGCGGCGAGTATTCAGCCGAACACGCATGGAAAATCCGTTCGGGCAGTTTCCCGCGCGCCGATGGTTGCTGGGAATCTACGGTTGCGCATCGGAAGTTTATCGCCTAGCACTTACGACACTGATTGCGTTGGTAGTGTACAAGTTTTTTCAGTTTGCTCGTCTTGAATTGATCGGAACGATCATGAGCATCTGCATAGTGGCTAGTTTGCTCATTCAGCCAATTCGACTCGTTTTCGGCGCGCTTAGTCGGCTAGAAAATCGACGAGAAATGCGATGGAATCGAATTGGTTTGGCCTTCGTAGCGTGTGCAGCGATAATTTGCGCATGCTGCATTCCGCTGCCAACGAAGTTAGTGGTTCCTGGGACACTGCAATACGCCAACATGCAGCAAATCGCCTGTAGAGTTGAAGGCCAGCTCGTCCACGCGGTGCCCGAGGGAACTTTCGTAAAACGAGGAGATGAAATCGCTCGACTGGAATCGCATTCCTTGGAGATGGAGTTAACAGCTCGCCGAGGAGAATTGGAACGCCAGCGAACAAGGCTGTCCGGTCTCGAATCGATGCGCGGCGGCGATGGTACCGTCTCCGGCCTGATTCCATCGGTCTTGGAGTCGATTGAAGGATTGGACCAAGAGGTGCAACGATTGGAGGCCGAAGCGAATCAGCTTGTGATATTCAGTCCGATTGATGGAGTGGTGATGCGACCACCTGTCCATGATGAAAATGCAGAGCAAGTCGAAGAGGAATCTTGGGAGGGAATGCCGTTAAGTCACAAAAACTTGGGATGTTGGATTTCTCGCGGGACACTGCTTTGCCAAGTCAGCAACATGTCGCAAATAGAGGTTATTGCCTGGCTGAGGCAGTCACAAGCAGACTTAGTTGGACAGGGCTTGCAATCACACGTGCGAATTGCGCAGTTTCCCAAGCAGATTCTTGCCGGGTTCGTTACAGACGTTGGATTGCTCAGTGATGCGCGTTCGAAACTAACCACGAATGGGAATTTGATCGACCTGTCGATATCGTCGGACATCCATTTGGCAAAAGAGCCAGTTTTTGCGGCTCGAATTCAGATCGATGCAGTGGATTCCCGTCCGATCAATGGCGCGCCAGCCACAGTGACGATTTTGATTTCGCCATCCTCGCTAGTTACTCGAACATTCAAATACTTGCACGAGATTTTTGTTTTTGATCCTACGGTACAAGGAAGAATAATCCAGTGATTGCGGCGGATTGTACCAATGAGCCTTTGCTATTCAGTGGTGGACGTTCGCGAACGGCGGGCGCGTACCAACCGGCTTTGTAGGGCCAGTGCCAAAAGTAATTTTGGTTCGGATGGTGAACCGTCATTGCATAGGGAAGTGTTGGGATGGTCGCATAGAATCGCATCGCTGACGCAACGCATGATAGGCGACATCGCGACCGGCCATAGCGTTCCACATTAGCTTGCTCGAAATAGAGTGGCTGGTACGAGAATGAGCTTGAAGTGCGTGCCATCGAGGAAGGCAGTGCGGAATGAAACTCGTCCAGCATCGCTGCTGGCACGGTTGGGACCGGGCCGAACGCCAATTCAGCTCCATTTTCCGGTAAAGTGTTGTCACCTGATTTGGACTTTGCACGCACGCTGATACTAATTTGACTGATCGGCAACTGCCTAGGGAAGTACTCGGGAATGTTCTTCAACTTGGGGAGCGACTCTTTAGGTGCATCGGAGGCAATCGCTGGATTCTCCTGCATTACGTCACCAGTAAAAGTTGAACCGCTGTATTGCAGCGCACTAACTATCGAAAACGGCTCACTTGCATGTGTCTTGCCGATTCCAATCTGTAATTTTTGGAACACGCCGCCGACTAAGGCGAGCATTATGATCAATTGTGCCATTCGCTTGCGCAAGGATGCCTTTTCCGACGATGTCATTTGCCAAGTTCCTGAAGTAAGGCGAACGGCAGATGGGAATTTACCAATACAAGCTCGAAGCGCAAGCGAGTGAGTGAGTGAGAGCCTGGATTGACTCGTGCGTGGTTTCGGCACTCGCTTGCGCATCGGGCTTGTATTGGTAAGAATCATTCTGCCGCTCGCCTAAATCCTAAATCGTTTGTTTGCGACGTTATGGGATGCTGCGGCCTGGCGCACCGCAGTTATACTGCAAAAACAGTCCTGTCCATCACTTGAGCACAATCATCGCGGAGTGCATTAGCTTCGTCGAATGTCGGAGGGTGAAAACTCCACACCTTGGCCATTTGCTATTACGTTTGGAAAAGTTGAATAAGTTGAACCAATGCAAACAAATGGACGAACGATAGCACGAATGTCAGAATATCGGTTTCCGTGTCGGTATCGAAGTTGCCGAAGAATCTAGTAGTAACGATTAATATGCTCAGCAAATGCAGCTTACATTGATAGCATGAGCGTATTGGGCGAAATTTCTATTGTCGAGAGTTGCAATCAATTACTCGGCATGCTGGAACTATCCCGTGAAATGCACTCAGCTCCAGAGTTTCGACAGCCCACATTTCGAGTAGGTTTTCATGAGCCGCTTTTTTTCGTGGTTGAGCCGTGCACTGGGAGTTCGCGCAGCTCATCATCAACTGCCTGCATCGCAACTCAGGCAACGATATCCGCGGCTATACAATTCGCGCCTGGAGGATCGACGAGTCCTAAATGCGGCTCCAATGATGGAACCGGTTGCTATGTTGTCATTGGTGTTGAATGCGGCCGAACACGCCGACGATGGACACGCTGACCGCTTCGAAATTGTGCGAGCCAGTTCGGACAGCAATTCTGAGTTTTCTGTGCGAATCAACGATCGATTGTATTGGCACGGGCAATTCAATCAGATCGAAACCATTCGCTTCGAAGGATCGTCCGACGAGGATCTGTTTGTCATCGACGCAACGCTGGAGTTTGCTCATACAGTCGCAATTGAGGGCGGAGGTTCGAGCGGATTAACAGTTGATCAATTGGTGCTTATTAATTCGGATCACCGGAACTTCGACGAAGTTTTGTATGGAATTGCCGACGATTCGACTAACATTCAATTCGGAGCCGATGGCTTTTTTTCGTCGCTGGCGGTTTCGAATGTAGAATTGATCGTCGATGAAATTGGCACAGAACAACGGCAGTTCAAGTTGGACGTAAGCGCGGGTACCTGGCGCTTGCAGGGACAAGATCCACTATCGATTCAAGTGGCAAGAAATGGACAAGTGTTGGAGCTCGGGAGCGATGATTCACGGTTTGTGTTTTTGGCGCCGACGAACAGTTTGATCATCGATACTCGTTCATTGACAACTCAAACGTTGAACTTCGGAAATCTCGAAGCAAGCGCACTGACTCGACTGGAAATCCGTGGAGACTCAGCCGATACCGTTCACTTTGGTGGTCATTCGCGATTGGGCAATTCTCTGACCGTCAACGCAGGTCGAATTGAAATCGAAGGCTTGTTGTGCGGCGGCGACGCAAATTTTTCCTTTGTCGCCAGCGACGCTTTCTCTAGCTCCACGCATTCCGAAATTGAAAACTTTGGTGGCACTGTTCGAGTCGAAGGAACTCGGATCGAACATTCGGGGAGTTTGAGAGTTGGCGGTGACGGATCTGTCATGCTTGATGCTGGTATGAGCGGTATTTTGCAAGTGCGAGGCATCATAGAGGCCATCGGCGATCGCGATCGCTCGGGTGGTACGATCCATTTGTTAGGAAACGAAGTCAACCTGCTCAACGGAGCAACGATTGACGCCTCTGGGCCAGCGTCTGGAGGAACCGTGTTGGTCGGCGGCGATCTGCACGGCAACAATCCTGAGGTTCGCAACGCTAGAATGACCTTCGTTGCCCACGGCGCGATAATTCGAGCAAATGCTCAGTTGGCTGGACACGGAGGTACAATCGTTGTATGGGCAAACGAAACAACGATCGTGTCGCGAGCTGAAAACTTGCAGGCCCGAGGTGGGACGTTGGCTGGCAATGGAGGCGTGATCGAAACTTCGGGTCGGCAACTGTTACGTATAGATGGCGCAGTCGATGCATCCGCTGAGAAAGGCACGTCAGGCCAATGGTTAATTGATCCAGAAAAAATAAGAATTGTGGCCAGCATTCCTGCTTCGCCCGAAGCATTGACAACCTACTTGTTAGCCGGTGACATCGTCACGGCATTGAGCGCGGGTATCAACGTTACGATTGAAACAGACAGCTCGGTAGCTGGCGATGGAGACATCATTGTCGAAGCTCCAATTTCTGTTTCACCGAGCGACCCTGCAATTCTAAGGTTGATCGCTGATCGAGATGTGATTTTTACGAGCTCGGTCTCAGGCAATTCCAATTTGCGACTATCCATAAGCGCAGATCGCGATGTCAATGCCCAAGGTGTCGATTTGGGCACACTCGGGTTTCTCACGATAGCCGCGACTGGAGACGTGCAATTGGATGACGTGACGGTCGGAACCGGTGCTGGCAACGCCGGAGTCTCGCTTCAGATTTCCGCTAATTCCATACTGATCGATGGGACAGTGGAATCTGCGTCCGGAAAAATCTTGCTCACCGCCACCCAGACGTCTGGAAACTCCATTGAAGTGCAAGGGATCGATTCCAACGGAGGTGACATCGAATTTCGGGGAGCCGCGGGAATCGTATTCGATGGCGGCGCGAATTCAATTCACTCCACAGGTGGTAACGGCAGTCTAATTGTCCGAGGCACGACGACATCGACTACGATTGGTCTAGGCAACGGAGCACTGGCCAACGTCATGCTCAGTGATACCTCGATCGCCGCTATCGGTTCAGGTTTTGACGGCGGCATTCAATTTGGAGCTACAGGCCAATCAGGTGAAATCACGTTTGCAGGTACCGGCCACACTTACGACCAATCAGTAGTAGTCAAAGCGGACAGTGGAGCAACAGTTAACATCTTGGCGGATGTCCGAACGACTGAGAATTCTGCCGTTGGCAAGAGCCTCCAAATCAATGGCAGTTCGACATCTACTATTAATTTACAGGCCAACTTGGTTACCAACGGAGGCGATGTTACCGTTTCAGGTGACAGCTTGCTTGTCTCCGGTACGAGTACCAGGCAGATCACGACTAGCAGCTCAACTGCACCAGGAGGCGATGTCGATTTGTCCGGATTGTCGTCGATCGATGGTCTGAGCAGCGCGGCAGAGCTGGAAATCGATACGCGTGGTACAACAGCGGGCGGTACGGTATCTCTGGCTGCTGTGAGGGAAAACCATGCTGGCCTGAATCGCTTGAGCATTCAGACGTCCAGCACAACTGACGGCCAAGTTACTCTTAACGATATTCGGCTGATTGCCAAGGCCGGTGTTGCGCCAACACTCTCAGTCAATCAGGCAGATACCACACCGACCACGATTCGCGCTGCGGGCACAATCGACCTAAGTACCAGCCAATTCGGACAGTCGGGAGGAAACGTAGATTTTGGCAGCAATTCAGTCGGACCGGCACAAGCCAGCAGCACATTGACCATTCTCACTCGCAGCACCAACCTGACTGCCGGCGATGACGGTAGTGACGGCGGCCAGATAATACTCGGAGGCGTCGGAGCGAGCGGTGGACATTACCTGGATGCGGTGACCATCGATACCAGCGCAGCAGATAGCAACGACGCACCAGGCACGATTTTCTTCACCGGTTCTTCGACGATTGCCGTAGCCGTCGATGGCAGTTCGGGTGGAAACGCAAGCCAGGTTGGCATCCAGTTGAAAGGACAAGTTAATAACCCGTTTGTCGCAACGCTGACGGTGCAGACAAATCCGGCGTCGGCGACTGGCTTAAACTCTTTGGCTATCGATTTGCGGCAAGCTGACTTTGTCACGACGGCCAATTTACTGTTTGATACATCAGGCGCCAATCAATCCGCCACCGCGGGTCATGTATTGCTCGGTGATCTGGGTACTGTGCTGCGACCAACCTCGCTGATCGTCGATACTCGGGGCACGAATTCCAGCGGGAGCATTATGCTTGACGATAGTGATGGAAGTGCAACGGAAACAGAATTACATATCGATGGCAGTATCGACCTCAGCCGCGCGACGACCGAACTGGCTGATGCGACGCTGATGCGGACGTATGGTGGCGGCAACATACTTCTGTTGGGATCTACTGTCACCTCCGGCGGCAGTCGGAATCTTACCTTGCGTTCTGATAGTGATATTACGGTCTCGCAAATCAACTTGTCCGGAGGCAACCTGTTGGCAGAAGTTGATCGCGATGGCGACGATTCCGGCGCCTCATTTCAATCAACTGGCTCACTCAGCATCGGCACGTTAACTCTGTATGGCAGCGGCGTCGCGCTTGACGACATTTTATTCATAGAAGGAGGTGCCAATGCCAGCAGTGCAATCGAGTTTGCCAACTGGCAGGACTTGAATCTGCTGAGCGACGTTAGTTCGGGCGCCGGTATTTCGGTTTCCGACATTGCCGGATCAGTCGTTTTTGGCTCCAACGCGGACCTCTTGACGGCAGGTTCGATCGACTTGGCGACGCTGGTCCCCGGTATCATCCTTCAGGGTGACGATGGAACGACCAATGCGATTACAGCGACGGGTGCAACCAGCTTCATCAGGCTGGCGCCAGTGGTCTCGAGTGACACTCATGTCAACCTGACAGTGACTAGCGACTACAGTGTGATACTAGACACGGTAGATCTTCAAGGTGGCACGCTGCAAGTTGAATTCAGCAAGAATACATCATTAGCTGACTCCATCGCGACGCTTGAAACTGTGCAAGCCGGTGGTTTGCAAATCCGTGGCGCTTCCCGAGTGAATGACATGGTCGTTCTGACGGGAGCGGTAACAATCGGTAACGACGGTATTCTCATTGAGAATGTCAATCAGCTTGACGTTGAAAGCAATATCACCGCCAACAGTTCAGTAGCGGTTCGCAATATTTTGGATCGAATACAGATTGCAGAAGCGATTGCAGTTGAATCAAACGGTGACCTTGATCTGCAGACGAACGTTAATTCTATCGTACTGTCGGGTAAGCTTAGTTCCATAAATCGAATTGAGGCTCAGGGTGACTCCAGTACCCTGCGGCTTGCCAATGTTGTGTCCCCTAACGGCGCTAGTCTGCTGCTGGTTTCTGAACGAGACATGTCGATCCAGGCGATTGACCTTGTTTCGCTCGCCACACTTTCCATCAGTTTCGATGGCAATCAGAATACGGTCGGTGCGCAACTGCAAACGAAATCGTTGCGAGCTGGTTTGATTAGCATTCATGGCGGCACCGAAAAAGATGATATCGCCGTAATCGATGGTACAGCGGACTCGCTGCTTGGTGGTCTCGTGATTACCAGCGTGGCCACAATTCAATTCAATGAAGATGTTACGTCGGCAACCAGCATTGTTGTAAACGATGTCAGTGGACGAGTCGTCGTTGGCTCGGACGTAGATATTACTTCTCAGAATGGACACACGGACATGCTCACCGATGTCCAGCAAATTGAATTTGTGGGAGGGAGCACTACGCACAACTCGATTGTAGCGCGACAAGGTGACTTATTTGTGGCCGATTTGTACGCCGAAAATCTAGGCGCGAGCATTGTGCTTAGGTCAGATCTCAATGTTGTTTTGCAATCGAGCCAATTGCAATCGAGCTTGTCGATCGTAGCTGGAGAAGGGATCGGAGCAACTGGTCAAATCAGCTCGCTAGGCATAATTACCGCCGGCAGACTAGACTTGATCGCTGAAACTGGTGTCGGCGGAACTCAACCCCTGCAAACATCGTCGGCCAACATTGCGGCTGTAAATCTCATCAATGGCAATCTAGAAATTTCAAACATGCATGGCAGTGACGTTACCGTTAGTCAGTTGGTCGCGCATGGGGGCGGGAATATCAGCTTCGAACAGTTCGGTGGTGGTGCAGTGAAGTTGCTCGATGGGCAAACTCTACCTGATACAAGTCCAAGCGGCACAGAGTCAAACATCAGCTTGTCCATTCAGGAAGGAAACCTAACCATTGCGGGCCTTGGCGTAACCGCTGGTGGCCAAGGAAACGTTAGATACGAAACGCTCGTATCAGGTAATATTTCATTGCAATCCTCCACGCAAGCCGTTGATAATTTTGTTGCTATTGAATCTGCTGGAGCCATCGAGGGTACCGGAGCGATTCACGCCAGCTTTGCTGTGTTCAATGCGACCAATGGAATTGGCGTTATCACGCCCCTGCAATCAGATGTGCAGGTCTTGATTGTGCGAAACCAATTGGGTTCCATTCGGATTGACAATCACTCGATCGGCGATGCATTCCTATTGAGCGTTGAAACCGTCTTGGGAGGGAGCGTTGAATTTCGACAAGAGGGAATTGGCAATCTGTTGGTCGGTTCAATTCAAACCGGATCGTCCACTGATGATTCCCAGTCCGATTCCAATGACATAAATTTGTACAACGACAATGCCTCGCTAGTTATCTTTGGGACAATAGAAGCCGCTGGCGTTGGTTCGATAGCATTGATTGCTGCACAAGACATTATCTTGACGCCAACTTCGAATCTCATTACTCACGGTGCGGTAGCGAGCGTTGATATACAGGCAGGCGACTTGTTCCAATTTTCAATTGGCTCGACGATTCAAATCGGAATCGATAATTCTCTATCGCGCACTGTTATCACACAGTTGCCACCTGCGTTTAATGCCTCGGCAGTTCGTAATTCGCTCAGCAGCAATGTTGACTATGAAGGATTTGCCACAATTACTATCGGGTTCGGTAGTGCGACACCCTCAGTGCTGGATCGCAATTTTGGATTAGTTATTGATTGGAACGATGGAGAAGTGGATCAATTTCCAGGTGGACCGCGTTCTTCGCGTACGACAGATCCTGGTTTTATCTCCTTTGATGCTTCCACTCAAACTTATGCAATCACTCACCAGTATCTAGGCAATCCTAACGTCAATGATCCAACGGCACAAATCGAAGTCCTCGTCACGGTAACTGCCGACCGATTCGACAGGTTGAGTATTTCAGACGATCATGGCGCATCGGCAAATATCTCCAGAACGATCGAATTTCGGCTGGATGTTCCGGTATCGGGTTTGTTCATTCCAAACTTGCAGTTGCCCCAAGCACCGGAGGTCCAGCAGCAATTTGTCTTTAATCGAGAACAACCAAGCTCACCGGTCAATACTCCACTGCCGGTCACCAAAATCGAAGAAACGCCGGCAAATTCGTTTACTTCAGCCTCCCAACAACAGCGCAAGTACACACTGAGAGTCATCACACCTATTGATGAGGAGGGACACATCGAGTCCAGCGATGACATTCCTCTGGAAGAATCGACTATCAATGACTTAGCGGAATTGTTCCGCAGGCTCAGTGACAACCGATATCGAATTTACGTGCTTCTCCCAGACGGAAACGAACTGATTTTGAGAGACTTCTATTTACGAAACCACATGCCGTTCGAAGTCGCCGAGAATGAAGTAGCACAGACATTCAGTGCTGAAGATCCAGTATTGGATTTGAAGTAATTTCCCAAAGCCTGTTGCACCACGTTGTGCGCCGAAAAGAACGGTTGCTCAGCCGTTCTACCAAATGACCTGGGAGAGTTTGGACATGCAATTTTGTCCTTTTTGCGAGTTTGATCATCGTGAAACAATGCCGCGTGATGGCAGGTGTCACCAATGTGGAGCAGTAATCGCTTGGCCAGAACCGCCACAAAGTCATACCGCCCAACTGACTCCACTCGCACCGAAAATCAATCCCGCGTCGCCGACGATCGCAAATCCTGAAACACATAGCCCTACTTCGATTGAATCAATTGATGTGCCAGAAGACGTTACCTCACCGAGAACTCATGTCGTCAACGATTCTCGCAAAAAATCGGCTTCGGTAAACCAGAACCAGGATAGTTCGGCTTCCGGATCCGCTGAGCAAGCGATCGAGGGCCTTTGGCGATCTTCGCTTACCGACGGTATCACCAACAAATGCACGCTCAAAGGAGAGTCGACTGGAGGTACCGTTTCGGACTCGCATTTGTTCATCAAGGAACGAGATATTCGAGGCGATAGCCAGGATCTGCCATCTGCGGTCGACTATGAATTGCTCGACGTAATAGGCCAAGGAGGTGTCGGCGTTGTCTATTCGGCTCGCCAATCATCCATTGACCGCCAAGTTGCCATCAAGATGCTGCGCCAAGAATACCGTTCGCGCGATGACCACCGCGATAAATTCTTGGCCGAAGCGGTCGTAACCGGTGAACTAGATCATCCGAATATCGTGCCGATATACGATCTTGGGCGAAGCGTTAATGGCGAACTCTTCTATTCAATGAAGAAAGTCGAAGGAACCCCATGGGATCGTGTGATCGCTCAGAAAACTCAGCGCGAGAACCTTGACATTCTGATGAAAGTCTCAGACGCGGTTGCGTTTGCTCATGCGCGCGGCGTGATCCATCGCGACCTGAAGCCCGAGAACGTGATGCTGGGCAGTTTTGGCGAAGTACTTGTTATGGACTGGGGGATCGCATTACCCACTGCCGGATTTCGTAAGTCGTCAAACATCAAACGCAGCCAGGCCATGGGCGGAACGCCTGCGTACATGGCTCCCGAAATGGCGACCGGTCCGATCGAGAATATCACGCAAGCTGCCGACGTTTATTTGCTTGGAGCTATTCTATTTGAAATTTTGGTTGGCCAACCACCTCATTACGGTACGGACGTAATGGAATGCGTCGCCAATGCGTCGAAGAATCTTATTCTGAAGACGGAATCGACCGGCGAACTGATGGATATCGCGTCGTTGGCTATGTCAACCATCCCGCGACGCAGATATCGCTCCGTACAGGATTTTCAAGCTGCAATTCGCTTGTATCAGTCGCATATCGAGAGCATCACGCTGTCAGACAATGCCCAACGCGATCTTGATCAAGCCGAGACAAACAAAGACTACCAAGAGTATTCGCGATTACTCTTCGCGTTTCGCGAGGCCATATCGCTTTGGGACGACAATCTACAAGCTAAAGATGGCTTAAAACAGACTCAGTTGGAGTATGCGAGTCTAGCGCTTGAGAAAGGTGACTACGACCTCGGCCTTTCCTTGCTCGAACCTGAGAATATGCAACATCAGACCCTGTTGCACAAACTCACAGCGGCTCAAAAAGAGCGAGCGGCGCGCCAACTGCGACTAAAACTAGTTCGCAACGTTGCGATCGGTTTGATGGGTTTTATCATCCTCGCCGGTTCGATAGCCTTGGCAGTAATTCTGCAATTATTCAATCGTGTTTCGCTAACCAATGCGGAACTGGGCGTAGCGCAGGCAAATCTACAGCAAGAGATTGTCAAAGTTAACGTGGAGCGCGAACGAGCCGAGAAACAACGGGCAGAAGCGCAAACGCAGAGTACCCTGGCCGAGTCACGCAGGCGCGACGCGGAGACTGCTCGCCTTGAGTCGGTATCGCAGCGAATGCGGGCCGAAGAAAATTCCTACGTCGCCGAACTGGGACTGGCGAAAGCGAGCATTGAGGACAACGGATTCGCGCTAGCCGCTGACGTGCTGTTGTCGCAATCGTTATCTCCTTCCAAGTCAAAATTGCGACACTGGGAATGGGGGCGCAACTGGTTCCTGGTGCAAGGCGGCGCTAGCGATGATCAACATCCTGCCGTATCTACTTATCGTTGCCCGGATGCTGTCAAAGCGATCGACGTTTCGAACGACGAGAAATGGGTCGCTGTGGGAATGGCATCGGGCATCTGTGAGCTTTGGAGCAAAGGCGAACAGCAGGCTCGTTTCAGCTTTCGTCACGGAATCAGCCTAAACGATTTGGACTTCGATTCATCCGGCGAGCGTTTAGTCACGTGCGGCATGCACACCAACCAATCTGCAGACATCAAGATTTGGTCACTGCGCGCTGCTAAGGCTCCTGAGATGGCCAAGTCCATCCCACACAAGGGACCGAATATCGACACTGTCGCGTTTTCCAATGATGTTGCGGCGACATATGTTGTGGCCAACGACAGGCAGCGGATTGGCAGGATTTGGATGTGGCGCGAGCCAACGGAAGTGAGTGTCTTACTGGGGCACCTCGAATCTATCACCTCTGCGGAATTTTCTCCCGATGATCAAATCGTTGCAACGGCCAGTTTGGATGGCTCGGTTCGCTTGTGGCACCGCGACTCGGGTGAACAAGTTCAGCGGTTTCAAGAACATCATGCTCCGGTGCAGAATGTTGTGTTTTCTCCTGATGGCAAGAACCTAGCCTCGGCCGGTGCCGACGGCAGTATTCTGCTCTGGCGTGCCCAACCAAGTGCCAGCAAAGCCGACAAATCCGCCGAAACGATTCGAGAAATTCGCGGAGAAAGAACCGACTCTCCTAGTTTCAGGAAATTATCCGGACATCAAGCAGCCGTTCGTCAACTTGCGTTCTCGCGCGATGGAACGAAACTGGTTTCTTCCGCCAACGACAATTTACTGTGTGTCTGGCCCGTTTCCGAATTCGGCGCCACTGGCCAGCCTGCTGTTAGTCTCGTCGGCGATTCGGAACAGTTGATAGAATCGCCGGAACCGGTGCAAAAATTGCGCGGTCACGGGGGTTGGGTTGGAACATGTTGTTTCCTTCCAGATGCCAGTGAAGTGATCTCTGGTTCCGACGACCATAGTTGGAAGACGTGGCGGTTGGCCAAATACCACGAGACGCTTCGTTTCGGGTCGAGGGGAACATCGATTACCAGCGCCCATTTTGCTCCAGCCGGAGACAAAATTGCTACGGCCCATCTCGACGGTTCGGTTGAGCTGCACGACATTCGGTCTGGAAAGTCCATGGCCATTTTGAAGGAGGGGCACGAGTATCTTTCCAACGATGCCAAGTTCATTTCGGGCGGCAAGCAACTGGTCACTGGTGCAGGCGATAATACTGTGCGATTGTGGGATGTCGAGCGTGGTTCGCAATTGGCCGTGCTGGAGAACACCGGCAGAAACGCCGCTATCGCTCTGTCCAGCGATTCGCGCTGGTTGGCGGCCAGCGGCGATCAATTGGGCGTTGGTCTTTGGGACTTGAGCAACTTGGACCTAAATCCAATTCGCTTGCGCTCATGGGAACAGTCCGATTCCAAGGTTGACGAATCGTCCGAACCGACATCGGTCGCTGTGTCTGACGACGGAGCCACCGTTTTTATTGGAGACAAAGCAGGCAGAATTGAATTTTGGGACACGAAATCCCGGAGCATTCGGCACCAAGTGTTTGGCCATGCGGAGTCCGTAGTGGCGTCGTTTATTCTGCCTACCAAACCAGGCGAAATGCAAGCGGTTATTTCCATCAGTTCCGACGGAACCGCCGCGTTGTGGGATGTCGCCAGCGGGACACAATTGCCAGGTGCGAGATTGCAACACTTTGCACCGGTACAATGCGCTGCCTTGTCATCTGACGGACAACTACTGTGTTGCAGTGTCGCAGCCGAGCGTGGAAATTCGAAAGTTTGGTTGTGGAACTTGGAGACTCGGAAAAGCTTGGCCACCAAAGATCTGCAAGGTGAGTTGGTTCAGGACATCGCCTTTCACAATACGGAACTTCGTGCGGTGTTGCTGACTACCTCGACGGTCGCCAACTCGGCCAAGAATATTTGGGCATGGGAACCGGATTCTGGAAAACTGGCCGCGATTGGAACGAGTGCCATGCGCCCCGAAACACTTTGGGGTGTGCAACCCAATGACGACAGTACCAGTTTATTGACCTATGGCGGACGCGGTGCCCGCCTGTGGAACTTGAAAACTGAATCCGAGATCATGGCGTTTCGACCTTCATCGGCAGTACAGACGATTGAGTTTTCACCTTCGGGCAACTACTTGGCTGCCGGAAATCAGGATGGCACGATTACTCTTTGGAGTTGTGACAATTTCTTATCGCAGAGGAAATTGATGGGTGGTCACCTACAAACTGTGCTTGACATTGCGTTTTCGCCGGATGGAAAGAAACTAGTGTCCACAGGCGCCGATGGTAGATTGACTCTCTGGGATGCAGAGTCTGGGAAAATTGTGATGCGCGTTCGACTGGGCGAGCAACCTGTGCGCGGACTCGCGATCCGGTTTTCGTCTGATGGTGAACAGTTGGTTGTCGCCGGCGATGATCACTCCATTCGCATCCACGATGCGTTGACGCTGAAGGTGATCAAGAAACTGGACGGCCATCGAGCAGCGGTGACCAGTGTAGATCTATCAGTTGACGGCAGATGGATCGTATCAGGCGGAGTAGACAAATCTGTTCGTTTGTGGTCGGTGGCAACCGGTCAGCAAGTTGCCGAAATGCTCGGGCACTCCGCGCAGATTAACGCCGTTTCATTCTCCTCGGACGGATTGCGCGTGCTGTCCGCCAGCCAAGATACTCAAGTAAAGTTATGGGACGTGGACCGATTGGCTAGGACGAACGCAGGCGAATTTCTCCCGAGCTTTGAACGCTCGGAAACTGACTTCGTGGAAGTGTATTCGCTGGACTTCCATGCCGGTGAGGCAACCGTGGCTGAGTTTGCGCCTGATGGCCGGTCCATTCTCACCGCCGGATTGGACGGCTACGCAGTAGTATGGCCAACGGAAAAAGTACCGCCAGCACTACGATTGTCAACAACGGAGCTCAATTATCGAACAGGCACTGGTCCTGCGCGGATCGATCCCTGGGCAGTTGTCAGCCTCCCAGGCACGCAGGCTCTAAGAGGAGGAAAATTGACGGTTACGCTCGTCGGAGAAGAACTCGACTCTAAATCACTCGCTGCCGAACACATCGGATTCGATCAGCGCGACGGATCGATAGTTCTGACCGACAACGCGATCGTGTCTCGCTCGGATAAAAAAAATGACTCAGTGGTCGGCTCGATGAATCGCTTTCCAAGGTCGATAGTTGTTGATTTCGGCGACGAAGTAACTCACGACCAAATTCAAAAAGTCATTCGACTGTTGACCTACGAAGCGACCCAAAGTCAAAACGACTCATTGTCGGGATCGAGCTCCGTTGCGCTTACTCTTACAGACAAAAACGGAAAATCGGGCAATGCCCAGCCCGAATCAATAGAGATACGAATAAGTTCTATGCAACGTTGACATTTAACTTGCCGAAACGGCCGGCCGCGACCCATTATGATAACAAAGATCTTCACGGCAAGTGAATGATCATCGATGCCCGCAGGCCGGGCCCCAGTTCACCCTTTGAGTTGTCGATTTCGGCGAGTATTCGTTGGCGCCCATCGTTTGGGTCAACCTCTGGACTGACGAAAACAACCTTGCCCTGACGGCGAATACTCTGTCGATCAGAACGATCGACGACAACCGTCACCGAAATATCCTTCGCGCCGGGGGCAATTTTTCCTCCAATGGCAAAGCCCTCAACTCGCAATCGGTCGATCCGAATGATCCGCGCGATCGGTTCTCCCGGGCGGACCCAATGACCCAATTTGGCAATTACTTCCACTACCACACCGCTGATAGGAGCTGTAGATCTATACAGTGACAATTCGTGATTGGCAGCAGCCAAATTTGAATCCGCCAGAGACTGGGCCAATTGTGCTAGTTGCTGGTCGGTCTTCGCGCGCTCGGAATGCTGCTGCGCCTGAGCGACCTTTAAATTCAACTCGTCAACTTCCGCTTGAGACGGCGTGTCGGGATACTTTTTTCTCGATTCAAGCGCTCGTTGCAGATTTGCGGATGCAACTTTCAATTCAGTTTCAGCCAGCAGGATCTCGGACAGATTGCTCGCTTTAGCTGCTGCAATCTTATTTTCGATTTCAAACTGTCGAGTCCGAAATAGCGGGCGCTGGTCGTCGATGCGAGCTAACAGATCACCTGCGGCCACTGACTGCCCTTCTTTTATTTGCACGCTGACAATCGGTCCTTCGACGAGTGCGGGAACTTGAATCTGCTCCAGTAAATTCAAGAACACCGGACTAACGGTTACGTCAGCGGCAAGTGAACATTCGCCAATCACTATCCAACAGAATGCCAAACAACTCAACTGTGCTCTACGCTTGATCTTAGGAATAGCTGAGAAATAAGTGTCAGGTACTTTTTGTGCGCAGCACCCGAAGAGCGAGTTCCTCGCAAAAGGTACTTGACACTTATTTCTCAAGCGATACTTAGCGAATCCATGAGCGCATGTCATCTAAAAAAATCTCCAATATCCATGCAGCGAAAAGTAGTCCCACAATCGGCGAGTCCATATGTATCCGACCGCTGCTTTTCCACAGTGGATTCTGGCAACTACGCGAGCGCCAGGCAAGGCGTGTTTCATATCGTCAAGCTGAACGATGGCTTCAACCTGTACATGCGCGGGACGATCGCCTTCAATTCTCACGACCGTGCCGATCCGAGCGACTTGGGCCATATGTTTGCGACCAGGATCGCTAGCGATCGAAAAGCTCACTGCAAGTGGCTGCGATTGGCTCTGACTGGCATCGATAACATGGCGAATGTCCTCGTCCAGTACATTTAACTCCAGAACTCCACTAGCATCCAGCGCGGCCACGCTCATCAACCTTTGTCCCTGTCGCACAGGCCTGCGCTCGAGCGTCTCGGATGGATTCCAGCTAATCACTGATCCGCCGATCGGACTTTTGATATCAAGAGCGTTGATCATTTCCTTGAGGATCTGCAGTTGCTTCTCTTGGTTCACTCGAATCTCGCGCAGTTCACGTTCGGTGGCGGACAGTTCCAGTGCAGCCGCCTCGGTTTGTAGCGACTTTCGATCGCCGATGCGCGCCGCCTCGACGCTGCGTAGTTTTTCAAGCGTCACGCCCATTTCGGTCATCAATTCTTCACGTCGCAGCTCAAGCTCGGGACTGCGCAAGGCTAGCAATGGATCGCCCTGATTGACCTTTTCGCGATATTTGACAGAAACACGTACTATCTCTCCGTTGGCTGGCGCAAATATATGCCGAAGATTGAACGGCTGCAGATTTCCTTGTGCTTCGATATTCAGATCGGAACGAAAAAAAATGGCGCCGCAAATTGCTAGCGCTGTACCAACCACCAACATCGTCGATCGAATTTTGAAAGTGTCTATCCAAATCGCGAGCCACTGAAGTTTTTGCACGAGCGGTCTCAGCGGCAGGCCTTCAATTTCCGATTCGCGCACGAAAGCAGAAACTGCGTGGGGTAAAAACAATTCGAGCCTGGTGGATGACAGTTCGTTTCTCCCAGTCGAAAACTGTTCGATGACGATCGCACCTAAACATACTTTCTGTGGTTCGGATTCTCTGCTTTTCGCGCGCTGATCCAGGATCGGAATTACTCGAATGGACTCACAACCGGTTGAGTCGAGGTAGGTACCAAACTTGCCCTCGACTTCTTGGGGCGATTCGAGTTGAGTCGGAAAAATCCATTCGCGGCGGCTCTGCATTGCCACAGCTACTAGCGATTCAAGTTCGCGTACTTGCTTTGCTCGCGATTCGATCGTTACAACGCTGCTGACCGATAGCAATCGAGCTCGACCGTTAACCCAGGACGCCACGCTTAGGCGATCACAATTCAAATAATTTCGACCCTCATTGGCGATATTGAACGCTGTCTCAGCCAGCCCCGAACTTGCATAAATCCTCAGAACCAATTGCTGAAATTGCCCCAGTTCCGCAGCATTAGATTCGAACTGATCGCTTCTCAGAGGATTCATTGCAAGCATAGTCTCCGTCCCGAATCAACCCTAAAGCGAGCGGCAGATGGGAATTTACCAATACAAGCCCGAAGCGCAAGCGAGTGAGAGCCTGGATTGACTGGTGCGTGGTTTCGGCACTCGCTTGCGCTTCGGGCTTGTATTGGTAAATTCC
>SXGS01730483.1_pt1 | contig 24254 bp, 24 predicted proteins | sample 3174681 | NCBI WGS metagenome assembly SXGS01 (sample SAMN11356861, study PRJNA531348) | freshwater metagenome | isolation source: freshwater sample F1-80 | place: China: Fuxian Lake, Yuxi | collected 2017-12-25
CAGTCTCTCGCCAATCAGGATCAAACGCCTTGAAACAGAACCTGTAAAGAGGATTTGTAGTCCCGACTTTTGCAGCCTGATTTAACTTTTTTCCGGGAAAAACACGGTTTTCATGGTCCCAACTGCGTAACTTGGGTTAAATGACGACAAGCCTTGGGTAAGCCCAATGGTTTCCTGCCAAACAGGAAATGTTTCCACTGAAAAATAAGGGATAGGCAGGCCCGAAAAAGCCAGGAAAATCTGGCTTGGATCAAAACGAAGGGTTCAACAGATTTCTCAATACCTCAGGTGCTGTCGGGGCGTAGGCCCTTGGCTCCATGGTGGAACCGGCCCGGCCCTGGGAGATGCTTCGAACCCGATCCGCATAGTCAAAGAGTTTTGCCATGGGCAAAATCGCCTCCACCACCCGGTTTTTGCCCCGAACAATAATGTCCTGAATCTCCGCTCGCCTGGCATTGAGATCAGCTGTCACCGAACCCAAATGCTCCTCCGGAACATTCACCTCAAGCTTCATCACAGGCTCAAGCAACACTATATTGTCGGCAAAAGCCTTCCGAACCGCATCGGCCGCCGCCACTTGCATCGCCACTTCGTTGCTTCTCGAAGGATCCCATTCAATGGATTCAAGAATCGCTTCCACCTTCATGACCGGGTAACCCAACTCACCACTCAAAAGGGACGATCGAAGGCCCTCCAGGGCACTTTCCACCAAATTCTCCGGAACGCTATCATGCCTGACTTTGTTGATTACACGAACCCCCAATGTATCCACGACAGGGTCCTTGGGGCCTTTGTTTTTAGCTTTGTTTTTGGAAGGTTTTGCCAGGGATTCCACCTCGGCCTCGACCGGCATTGCCTCTTCCAGCTCCAAAGGAGAAAAGGAAACAGAAACTTTGCCAAAAATGGTGGTTCCCCCGGCCAACCGGTCACATTCACCCTGGACCTTTGTTTTTTGACCGATGGTTTCCCGGTAACTGACCCGAGGCTTGCCTACCCGGATTTTCAGCCGGAAATCCCTCTCCATCCGATGCTGTTTGATTTCCAGGTGAAGCATCCCCATGCCACTCATCAGCGTTTGGCCAGTGTCTTTGTCCTGGGAAACGATAAAGGTGGGATCTTCCCGTCTCAAAATGCTTAAGACATCCGCCAACTTGTCCTTGTCGCCGGACGATTCGGGTTCAACCGACCGGCTCACCACGGCTTGGGCGAATTGAATCTTTTCCAGAAGGATAGGTTGCTGCTGATCACAAAGGGTATCGCCGGTTGCGGATTCCTTTAAGCCCACAATAGCGACAATATCCCCTGCCCTTCCCACTTCCAATTCGGTTCTTTGGCTCGGATCGGCCTCGGTATGGAACATTTTGGCAATGGTTTCGCGGCTATCTTTGCCCGGGTTTGCCACCCGGGCCCCGATTTTGATCATCCCTGAGTAAATTCTCAAAAAGGACAATTCGCCATGGGAATCCGCTACGACCTTGAACACCAACCCGCAAAAGGGTTCCTTGGCATCCGGCTTTCGTATTTCCGCTTTCTCTTTCTTTTTCGGATTCATCCCGACGACTGGTGGGCGATCCAGGGGACAAGGCAAATAGTGGATCATGCCGTCCATCAAAGGTTGGATGCCTATATGTTCCCGGCCCGATCCACAAAACAACGGCTGAATGAGCCTTGCAATCGTCTGTTGCCTTAAGAGTTTTTGGATTTGCTCCACCGGAACCCTGCCCCCCTCAAGGACGAGGCTTGTGATGAGATCATGAGGATCATTTTCCGTTAGTACATCGAACAGGTTTGTCCGCCACCTGAGAACCTCGGACACCATCTCCTCCGGAACTTCCTCGGTGGTGATGGTTTTGCCCCAATCGGAGGGACTGAAACGATAGACTTTTTGTTCAATGATATCTATCACCGCTTCAAAGGGTCTGTCACTATCCTTGATGGATCCGCTGCCGAGTGGGATTACCACCGGAACAGGCCGGGTGTCCAATCGCTCGACAATATCGGCCAAAGTGCCCTCAAAGTCAGCTCCGATCACATCCATTTTGTTGATAAAAATACAGCGGGGAACCTGATATTTTTCGGCCTGGCGCCAAACGGTTTCCGATTGGGCTTCAACCCCTTTTTGAGCGTCAAAAACGACCACACACCCATCCAGAACCCGAAGGCTCCGTTCCACCTCGGCGGTGAAATCGACATGTCCGGGGGTGTCAATGAGGTTTAATGTGCAACCTTTCCATTGGAGTGGAATACACGCACTGTATATGGTGATCCCCCTTTGCTGCTCCTCGGGATCGTAGTCGGTTGTGGTATTGCCCGAATCAACCGCACCCAATCGATGGATCGCCCCGGCATAAAAAAGGACATGTTCGGAAGTAGTGGTTTTCCCCGCATCAATATGAGCAACGATCCCAAGGTTGCGGACCAAACGAAGATCAGTCGGAGAACCTGCCATGGCCAAATCCCATAAAAGCGAGCGAACTTGGCCCAATACTCCACTTGTGCCAATAAAAAAAGGGGGCAAAAAGCCCCCTCGAAAGGATTGCCTTCCGGCCTACCATGCAAAGTGGGCAAATGCTTTGTTGGCATCCGCCATCTTGATGGTTTGCTCCCGCTTGCTGACGGCCTCGCCTTCACGACGATAGGCCGCCATCAATTCTTCAGCCAGCCTAAGGTACATGGAACGGCCCGATTTGGACCGGGAGGCATCAATGATCCAACGAATCGCAAGGCTTTGCTGGCGAGCTTTGTTGACCTGCATGGGGACCTGGTAGTTGGCACCACCAACCCGTTTGCTGCGAACCTCAACCGTGGGTTTCACATTTTCAACCGCAATGGAGAAAACCTCAACCGGGTCCAGATCGGGCATTCGTTTTTTGATTTGATCCATCGCATCATAAAAAATGCGGGTGGAAGTGGCTTTTTTGCCATCCCACATCATGCAGTTGACAAACTTCGAAACAAGCTTATTGCCGTATCGGGGATCGGGCTTGAGGGTCGTCGCACTTGCGGTCATTTTCTTGGCCATGGTCGCTTAATGTCCTTGTTGAATCTGTCTTGAAAGATCAGGCAATTTGGCCTGAATTATTTCTTGTCCTTTTTGGCACCATACTTGGAACGGGCCTGTTTTCGGTCGGAAACGCCTTGGGAGTCAAGCACGCCTCGAACAATGTGATAGCGCACACCGGGAAGGTCGCGAACACGACCACCGCGAACAAGGACGATAGAGTGTTCCTGAAGGTTGTGCCCCTCACCGGGGATATAGGCGGTTACCTCAACCCCGGTAGAAAGCCGCACACGGGCAATTTTTCGAAGAGCCGAGTTAGGCTTTTTGGGGGTCATTGTCTTCACCTGAAGACAAACACCCTTCTTTTGGGGACAACCCTGCATCGCAGGATGCTTGGATTTGCTAAACTGGGGCACCCGCGACTTGCGGACAAGCTGGTTAATCGTTGGCATAGAATCCTAAAACCTGATCCGTTCTCCGACCAAAGCGGCGGATAGTCCTCAAAAAGATTATCGTAAAGCGTACTGCCACAAGGGTCAACCTCAAGACCCCTAACATTCCTGGAAAAATGTCAGGGACTTTGGATTTTGGCAATTTTTTGACCCAAATCGATCAAACTTCGTCATCCTCTTCATCATCTTCGTCTTCGTCATCGTCAAAATCATCTTCTTCATCATCAAAATCATCGTCGAGGTCTTCATCTTCCTCATCGTCTTCCAAATCGTCGTCCTCAAAATCATCCTCATCAAAATCCTCAAGGTCTTCCTCATCATCGTCGTCCGAATCGAGTTCATCATCTTCCTCATCATCGTCGCCGTCATCTTCGTCGTCCCCATCATCGTCATCTTCATCCTCGTCCTCGTCTTCATCGCGAGCCATACTCACACCCACCAACCCGTATTCATCAAACCCGAAAACCTGTAGTTTCTCGGCCATTTCCCATTCCTTGCCAGTTTTCCTGAGCCATTTCATCGCTTGCATGATAGTTCCTCTTGGATACCTCGTTAGCCTAATATACTCGGTCTGATCGTGTCTGGTTCCTCGATAAATCTTCGAAAACCCAACCGTTTCTTTTCCAAACCAAACAATACTCTTTTCTGACACAAAACCACCGTTTTGGGAAAGTAAATTCCCGTTATTTTTCCAAAACTTTGATTTTTTACCAAAACCCCACCCCGGCCCCCTCAAATTCATCCTTGATCGGGATAGATTTCAGGCAACCCAAGGGCCTTTCTTTTATCTATCAAAAAGGGAAGGTGATGGGGAATGTGATAATTGATTCCCTTCAAAATTTCTTCCAAAGTAAGTGGGCCCTTTACCATGTGATGGCCCTTTTTTTCCCAACAGGTTTCATCCATATTGGTTAAAATTCGGGCCATTTGCAGGCGAATCGAGCGTATTATCTCCAATTCCCGAAACAGATTTCTGGTCTGGTAATCCAGGTTTGCCGCAAATTTGTCCTCGTCTCCGGGTACCAAAAAAGTGGCGTCCCCGGCTAAAACCCGCTTCATTCTGTCCGCAAACAAGGGTTCAAAATCGGCCAAATGGGATACCAATTCCAGAACGCTCCATTTCCCCGGAACAGGCCTCAATAAAGCGTCAGCATCAGGGATGTCCCAAATCAATTTTTCCAGCTGAAAAACCGACCCAACATACGCACCAATCAGGTTTTGATTCTTTTGCTTCATTGACAGAAAATCCTCATCCAGCCTTGCGGTACATTTGATCGCGCAGATGCCTTATTTTTTCCCGCCGCAACCCATCCGCAGCACCCGGATCGTAATCCAGGGCTTGCCCGGCATAACGACACAGCAACTCATACGCACGGTGCCGGTGGCCAATCCCCGGGTGATCCAAATATTCGAGCATCAAAGGAGCAAAAAGGGCCATTTGGGAAAGGATTTCAAGCCCTGCCTGGGTGTCCCCAGAAACGAATCGTTCAAATAAACCCCTTTGGGAAACCAAATCTGGTCCTACCCCGGTAGGAGGCCTGAAAGGCGGGGAAACAGCCAAAGAATCATTGCTAAAGCTATTTCCAAGGTATTCCTGGATTGCAACCGGATCGCGAATGATTTCTTGGGGAGAACCATGAGTCACCACTTTTCCACTTTTGATCAAGTAGCTTCTGTCCGTAATGCTAAGAATTTCCCGGACCCGGTGGTCGGTCACCAAAATGCCAATCCCCTGATTGCGCAAATCCCTGACAATTTTTTGGATATCCTCGATGGTTTGCGGGTCGATGCCTGTATAGGGTTCATCCAAAAGGATCAAAAGGGGGTCTGCCACCAGGCATCGGGCTATTTCCAACCGCCGTTTTTCCCCACCAGATAGTCTCGCAGCATTGTTTTTGCGTAAATGAAGGAGACCAAATTGATCCAAAACCTTATCCGCCAACTGGATTCGTTCCAATCGGTTGATGGCCCGGCCATAAGTGCGGTGTTTGGGAATCGACTCAAGGATGGCATGGATATTTTGCTCCACCGAAAGGCGCCTGAAGACGCTGGTTTCCTGAGCCAAATAACCCATTCCAAGTCGTGCCCGCCGGTACATGGGAAGATTGGTAACATCTACCCCATTAAAAATCACCCGGCCTCCATTGGGAGCCACTTGACCCGTTGTCATGCGAAAACTGGTGGTTTTTCCCGCTCCGTTGGGGCCCAACAATCCAACAACCTCACCTACATCCACCTGGAAAGAAACCCCATCCACCACCTTGCGACGACCATACCATCGTTCCAGTCCGGTAACCTCTAGAATGGCCATCCTTAGCCCCCATTCCCACTCATTTCTTCCACCAACATAACCTTTTAACCCCATGGACGGCAATTCCACAAGCCCATTCCTTGGGAATTGGTTATGTCGTCATTTGGCCCACCTTTAAATGGTCCATCCCACCTTTGCCAGGAAAGGCTCACCTCTTAAAATCACTTTCAATCAGCTCCCAGTCCAAACCCATCTCCATACCAATCGCAGGGAAAGCCACCTTTGATCACCGTACTCATTCCCGAAGTGGCCATCCAGCAACGAGTTCGTGACTTGGCTTCGGAAATCACTCAAACAGTCCCCGGTTCCGTGGATGTCCTGATCGTGCTGAAGGGTGCTTGGGTATTTGGTGCGGATTTGGTTCGTTCCTTGGGTCGTGTTAATGCCATCCATTTTGCAAAGGCAAAAAGTTACCAAGGACCGGCGACCACCCCAGAAAAAATCACCTGGAATTGGCCCGAAGGGATTTCATCCCAGGCGAATACTTTGTTGGTTTTGGATGATATCCTGGATACCGGAAACACCATGAACGAGGCCAGGGTTTTAGCCCAAAAGGCCGGATATCAGCAGGTCCTTTCCGTTGTCCTAATGCGCAAGGTTCGTTCCGATTGTCCGCTTGGAGAAGCCGATTTTATTGGATTTGACATCCCGGACCTTTTTGTGCTGGGATATGGCCTTGACCAGAATGAACGCCATCGGAACCTGCCCTTTATTGGCTTTGTAACGCAAACTCCGGGGGCCCCTTGAACAAAACGCCCGCCGCCATTTGGGTTGTTACGGATAGCCCCTATTGTCGCCTGGCCCATAAATGGCGATCCGTTTTTTCCCAACTGCCTCCTCTTCAATGGGAAATTCATTGGGGGTATTTATCCCGCCCAAGGGATTTTTGGCGTAGGCAGAATCGCATAATACACGCTCCCCATTTTTGCTTCGTCCAATCTTTGGGTTGGTTTGCAAGTGCTTTCCAAGCTATTTCACAACCCCGAAGTCTGCCCTTGGTAATGGCTGATTTGCCTCACTCTCCCTGTTCGATGACAAAACTACTGGTCAGGCATGCCAGCGCCCAAATACGCTTTCCCACCCCACCAACCGAAAAGGGAATAATGCCATTAAGTCCTGGATTTCAGCTGGTTTGTTTGGCGGACATGGTAGCGGGTTCGGGCGCTTTGGAGGCTCTTTGGGCTTTTTCCATGGTCCGCCTAGCCGGTTGGTCCTGCACCTTGTGGATGGTAGGCGAAGGACCTTTGCTTGAGGAATACAGGCAATTTGCCAAACTTGCTTCGGTACCAGAAGGGATTCACTTCCTTCCCCACTTCCGAAGCGAATCAGGCTTACCAGTAAATCCCGACCTGGTTTTAATACCTAAGCGGTCTTTTCCCTGGCATATTTCCGACCAATTTTTCACCAACCATCCTAAAATCACCTCCCCATCCAATGGAACAAAGGACCATAATTCCACGGTGATTTCATGGAAACCCCACCTCCTTTGCCGCACTATTTTGCAAATCATGGAGTCTCTTGGATCGCCTAAACCCCAAATTCCAATGCCCATTTCACGGCAATCCTTTCCCAAAATGATGGAAGCAATGGCAGCTTTTGTGCACTCCAAATCCAGGGAGCAGGTTCGGTGAGGTCCTGGCAAGTATATTTTGCGGTTTTGGCCCTTTGCGGGTTGACAGCGATCACAATCCCTTGGTTTTATCACAAGGAACAAGTTCTCACCGAAACCGCTTTATCGCATAACAAAGCCCTTTGGAATGCCAACGAACCCCGGTCCTATTCCATCCGCATTTTAATAAACGATTCCGGGGCCAACTCCCAATGGATTATTCGTGTATTTCAAGGTAACATCCTCGCCGTTCTCAGGGATGGGCAATTCCGGCCCAATGTTGAGGGATCCCGTTTCCTTCCCAACAATCTATTTGGGGAATTGGAGCAATGGCTGGGCTACCGGCATAAAGATGAAAAATCCCCATTTGTAGGGGTCCAATTCCATTCCCAACTAGGTTTTCCTCTTAGGGCGGTGCTTCACCGGAAATCCCCGGTTAAAAGGCTGGAAATTCAGATGGTTCTGGAAATATCATGAGTTGAAATTTCCCAAATGGGTCCCAACCCACAATGACTCACCCTGACCGGTAATGGTCGACCCAGCGAAAAATCCCAAAAACGGCCCAGCCATTGGTCTCCCTCCCAACCCACGATGAAATCAATCATTCCCCCGCCAAGCGCCATTTTTAAGTCCAAATGGCTCGGATTCGGTCGGGAAAGGGGGTGAGAGTGATAAGTTCCAACCCAATCAAGCCCCTTCCTCCTAAAGGTCCTTAACGCTGCAAAATGGGAGGCCGGTTCGGACTCGAACCTGTCAGGTAAGCCCAATTGGTTAACAACAGCCACCGATTCCCAAATTTCCGTGGCCTTTTCCCTTCGTATCCCCCCAAAAATACCACAAACTTCTAATTCCCCCCCCTGGGCAGCGTGCTCAAAAACGCCGAAAACGCTTAAAGGCATCAAGATCACCAAGTTAGGATTGAATTTTACCAATTTATTTCCAACAATACATTTTTGACTTTGAACAGGAACAGGTTTTATGACATCGGCTACGGGCAAGCGTGACAGGGTGGTTTTAGCATACTCTGGCGGGTTGGACACCTCTGTGATGGTTCCTTGGCTTGGGGAAAAGTACAACCTGGATGTGGTTGCCTTCACGGTTGACCTCGGCCAGGGGGAAGATATTGAAAAAATCCGCCAAAAAGCCCTCAAAACGGGTGCTGTCGAGGCGGTTGCCATCGACGCCCGCAATCTTTTTGTGGATTGTTTTGTATTTCCAGCCTTGATGGCTGGGGCCCTATACGAGGGCAAATACCCGCTTGCCACGGCCCTGGGGCGACCTTTGATCGCCAAACTCATGGTGGATGCAGCAAGGGAGCATGGGGCGAAAGCCGTCGCCCATGGATGTACAGGAAAGGGGAACGATCAGGTTCGTTTTGATGTTACATTTCAGACTTTGGCGCCGGATCTCAAAATCATTGCCCCGGTTCGGGAATGGAAAATGAGCCGGGACGAATCCCTTGCTTATGCCGCAAAACACAACATTTATGTTGAAGCAACCAAAGAAAACCCCTTTAGCGTTGACCTCAATATCTTTGGGAGGTCCTGCGAGGCTGGAATCCTTGAAGATCCATGGGTCGAGCCACCTTCCGAGGCCTATGCATGGACTGCCGATGTCGAGAAAACACCCAATACCCCGGATTATGTCACCATTGATTTCCTGGAGGGCAAACCGGTCGGCCTGAATGGCAAATCCATGGATGCAGTTCCCTTAATGGAAGAACTCAATCGAATCGGTGGCATCCACGGAATTGGCCGCATTGACCATATTGAGAATCGGTTGGTCGGAATTAAGTCGCGCGAAATCTACGAGGCACCCGCTGGCGTAATCCTTCATGATTCCCACCGGGAACTTGAATCCATGTGCCTTAGTAAACAGGCCCAGCGCTTCAAAACAATCGTCTCCCAGGAATATGCGGACATGGTTTACAACGGCCTTTGGTTTAGTGCCTTCCACCAGGACCTTGCTGCTTTTGTCCATTCCAATCAACGGTTTGTAAGCGGCCAGGTGCGATCCAAATTGTTCAAAGGTTCCTGCACCGCCGTGGGGAGAAGGTCCGAACATAGCCTCTATTCCAAGGATTTGGCAACCTACGAATCGGGGGACCAATTCGACCATGAGGCAGCCAAAGGATTTATTCGCCTTTGGGGCCTCGGACAACAAACTCAGGCCCAACGCCAACTCCTCAAGGATGGTAGGGGGTTCACCCTTCCAGGTTTGTTGGGACCGCAATAATCAATGGTTCAAACCAGACAAACCAAACCCTATGCCACTTTCCGAACAATTTGGCGTTGATGAGCTGGCCAAATGGCTGGCCATGGACGCTCGGGATGTTTCCAAAATGGTTTCCAGGGGAAAGTTGCCAGCTAGGCGTATTGGTGGGGAGTGGCGGTTTCATCGTTCGGAAATCACCCAATGGATTGAATCGGAACTCCATATCAGTTCCTGCGAGGAACTGCTTCGCTTTGAAGGCACACCGATCGCCACCCAATCCCACAAAACTCCGGGCGGGATGATTTGCGATTCAGTCCTTCTGCCTGAATGCGTGGTGTACCCACTTCTTGGAAAAACAAAAGCCAGTGTACTAAGGGAGTTGGTTGCCGCTGCAGCCAACTCGTATCGGGTTTGGGATTCGGAAGCAGTTCTGAAAGCCCTCCAGGATCGGGAAAACCTGGCCACCACCGCCATGGGTTCAGGTGTTGCCTTTCCTCATCCGGGAAAGAGGATGGCGGATGAAATTTCCGAATGCGTAATGGCGATGGGGGTCACCCAGGCGGGTATACCCTTTGGGGCCCCGGATGGTGGGTTGACTCACCTATTTTTCCTTGTTTTGGCTACGGATGATGCAAGCCACCTGGCTATTTTGGCTCGACTTTCCCGATTAACCCGATCCGTGGATACCCTGATCTCAAGGTTAAAGGATTGTGGCAGCCCCCACAACGCCATGGAACTCCTTCGTGAGGCGGAGGTGGGCTTTGAAATTGAAAACCAGGGTTAACCCCGAAAAAGCCACCCTATGATTTCCTCGGATTTCCCACGGAATATTTTGGTTTCCGATTTCGACGGAACCCTAACCCAGGTCGATTTCTTCCAAGCGGTATTAGAGCGTCTTTTAGGTGGTGACTTGTCTATTTGGCATTCGTATTGTCAAGGAAAAATCACTCATTTTGAGGCCTTGGCGGGATATTACCAACAAATTCGGTTGTCAGAAATCTCCCTGAAAGATTTGGTAGCAGGGTTGGGTTTTCCAACACAATTTTCCCTCTTATTGGGTCAACTCAGGCTAGCCAATTGGGATTTGGTCATCGCCTCTGCAGGTTGCGAATGGTATATTCGCCAACTGGTGGACGCCCAAAAACTCGAAAATCCCCCAATGATTCATGCCAACAATGGGACCTATTCCGCGGAATTTGGCCTCATTATGGAATTGCCCAGGGACTCACCCCATTTTGATCCCTCCATCGGCATTTCCAAGGTTTCGGTGGTGAAAAGCCTCCAGGGACCCAATCATTGGGTTGCCTTTGCGGGAGACGGACCAACCGACCTGGCTCCCGCTCTTTTGGTCGAACCCCACCTTCGATTTGCCAAGGGATCCTTGGCCCGGCTATTAGCCGAAAGGGCAGAATATTTCATCCCGTTTGATCATTGGGCGGAGATTCCCTTTCACCTAATCCGTTACTATTCAAAATAATCCTTCCGTGGTAAACCAATCGACAGGCAATGCCCCAATCTGCTTAAGGTGTGTATTTGCCTTTTGAAAATGTCCACATCCCAAAAAACCTCGATGGCAGGATAACGGGGAGGGGTGGGGTGCCTCCAGAATCAGGTGGGAGGGATGGACGATTTTATCTTTGTGACCCCTTGCCTGGTTGCCCCAAAGCATAAAAACAATTCCCCTGTTTGACTCCCCAAGGCGCTTTAGCACGAGCCCGGTGAGAACCTCCCAACCTTTATTTTTGTGCGAAAACGCCAATCCCTCCCTAACACTTAGAACCGTATTTAATAAAAGTACCCCCTGCTTTGCCCATCCGGAAAGGTCACTTGGCACCCTTTTCCCAATCTGGTTGGGATGGGACTGGATTATTTCTTTTTGAATGTTGACCAACGAAGGTGGGGCGGGTACCCCGGCGGGAACCGAAAACGAAAGGCCATGGGCTTGGCCCTTTCCATGGTACGGGTCTTGTCCCAATATCACGATCAATACATTTTCCGGAAGGGTACATTCCAAAGCGTTAAACACAAGGGACCTGGGGGGACAAATGGCCTCTGTCAGAGGAGGGCCTTGTTTTCCATACCAATCCTCCAATTCCATCCACCAAGGCTCATTTTCGGGATAATTCAAAAACTCTGACCAAGCTTTTGGCAAGCTTAAACGCCACTTGGATTGTGTCATAAAGGATTCAAAACCCTAAAACTTCCAATATACACAGCCTGAAGAGATTGGCTCGATGTTCCCAACCCCACCCAAACCTGGCCTCCCCAGCCTGGGTGGGTTATTTGGAATCGCTGGGGATTTACTTTGGGAGAAAACCCAAACCCAATGGAGGAGGGGTTGGCAGGCACCCCTTGTTCCCATTGCCCTGCTACTCACCTTGTCATGGTTGGTTGCGATCCGGATCACCGCACCTCAACCCGGGCTAAGTTTGGGAGCCTTATTATTCAGTATTGGGTTTTTGGTTTCGGCTCAAATTTTTTACCATCGAAAAAAGGTTGAAACACTTTGGCCTCTCCTTTTGCCAGGAGTTTTCTTCGCAGGGGTATTTTGGCATCGAATCCCGTTGGATTTTCCCGCCCCCGGATTATTTTCCCTGACCTCACCCATGGATGTCGAACCCAGGTTGTACCAACTCACGGTTTTGGATCGCCCAGACGAACGCCGTTTTTCCACCCAACCCGGTTGGTATCAAGTTCCCCGAATGCAGTTTCCTTGCGCATTAGCACTCGTTTTAAAAGGGGGAGCCCCCATTCCCGCTTCCGGAATGGTAATGGTAACCAGCCCCTTAGCTCCTTTTCCTTTGGTTCCGGGGGACCACCTTCAACTTTTGGCTCGGTTTCGGCCATTGCCTCCACCCCTCAATCCTGGGGAATCCCCATCGTTTTCTTGGCTAAGGCGAAAAGGTTTTGCGGGGTTTTTGGAAACCAAGCAAATCCCTGTTGCCATGGAATTCGGCACGGAATTCGTCCCTTTAAACCTTGGCTTTCTTCAAAGGATTATGATTCGTGTCAAAGATTTGGCCAGGCAAAGGCTGATCCATATTCTTGGTCCGACTGCAACCGAAACTACTTTAGCTCCTGCCTTACTCCTTGGAGACACCCAATCCGTGGATTATTTGGAATGGGACAAATTCATCAAAACGGGGACGATTCACGCCCTGGCTATCAGTGGCCAACATTTGGTAATTGCAGGAGGGTTGGTGGGGGTAGTGCTCTTAACCATAGGGTTTCCCCCACGCCAAAGTCTTGGTTACAGTACTTTTTTTGTTGTTTTTTATGCCCTGATTACTGGCGCAAGCCCTTCCGCAATAAGGGCTGCCATCATGGCTGTTGGCTTTGCATGGGTTTTGTGGATTCGTCGGCTCACCTCGGTGCTCAACATCATTGCACTTGCCTGGATAATGGTCAGCTTGGTTCAACCCTCGGATATGTCTTCTCCAGGATGTCAGCTTTCCTTTTTGGCTGTGTACCTTATAGATGCATGGCAAAGGCGAAAGGAAGTTCAATTAACCAATGACAATCCTGAAACACCTTCCCAAAAATTGGACCTTTTGGAGTACAGACTCGCCCCTCGTTGGAAAAACCTATTGATGCGTTTTTTCTACGGTGTTTGGGAAGCTTATAGAGTTAACGCCTGGATTTGGCTTGGAATTAGCCCTTTAATTGCCTGGCATACCAATCTGATCAGTTTAAGCGCACTTGTAATTGGTCCTTTGGTCATGCTGACCTGCACCGGGGGTTTGGTATGTGGCCTTGCTGGAATATTGATTCCAATCCCTTACTTGGATCGACTGTTTGGCATGGGCCTGGCCAGCTTTCTGGAGCTTACCGGATGGTTTGCCCATTGGGGGGAAAACCTCCCGTTTTCATGGTTCCATATCCCAAACCTTGGTTTGGTAGGACTTGTTGGTTGGCTGTTTTACCTGGTATGGTTGACAATCAACAAGATTCCACGCATTCAAACTTTACCCTTGGCATTTGGGGCTTTGGGGCTCGTTGGTCTTACTGCATCCACTTATTGGCGCCCATTCACAAATGACCTTTTGGTTCATTCCATTGCTGTGGGTCATGGTACCGCAATTTTGATTGAAGAGCCCTCTGGAAGGGTGGTCCTTTATGATGGTGGCTCCATGTCAGGAGGCCATGGAGCTGCAAAAAAAATCGCTCAAGTCCTTTGGAATAAGGGAATCTCTGCCATTGATGAAATCATCATTTCCCATGCGGATACCGACCACTTTAATGCCATAACCGGTGTTCTGGATCGTTTCCAGGTTTCCATAATTAGTGTTGGCCCCTCCTTTGCCACCCGGGATGACCAGGAAACGGTGGTTTTTTATGAAAGTTTGCAAAAGCGTGGGATTCCCTTACGGACAATTGCCGCAGGGATGAAAGCCGTTTCAGGACATACAAGTTATGAAATCCTTCACCCTGAATCAGACTACACAAGGCCCCCCAAGCAAAACGCCGCTTCGTTGGTCATCCGGGTGGGCTATTTCAATAGGACACTTCTTTTGACGGGGGATTTGGAACCCCCTGGAACCGAACAATTCCTGACTCAAAAGGACCTTTCCCCGGTAACTGTCCTTATGGCACCCCACCATGGTAGCCCCGCAGCCAACTCTGAAAAACTATGGCGCATGTTAAAACCTAAATTTGTCTTTTCCAGTGAAGGCGAGGAAAGGCGGACCAGGATTCCAGGGGGCAGCCTTGGCAAGGAAATACCACTTTGGAAAACCCAGGAAAAAGGTATGATCACCATTCAAATGGGACCGAACCAATTGTCAATCCATGCCTTCCTTACCGGGGAGGTTATGAAATTGGAAAGTGGAATACCCAACGATTAATTGCCAAAATCAGGGTGCCTTACCGTCAATACCGGAGAATTGGCATTACGAACGATTTGCTCTGCCACACTTCCCATAAGGACATGGCTTAGCCCGGTCAGGCCATGGGTTCCCAGGACAATAAGGTCCACCATTTGCTCTTCGGCCATGGCCATGATTTCATCGTAAGGTAGGCCTTCCCGACAATGAACGGTAACATGGATTCCGGCCAAGCCAATTTTTTCCGCTATGGCTCCTAGGTGTTCCTGGGAATGGCGCAAAAATGCAAAGGATCCGGTATGCAAGCCTGCACTGGTAAAGGCCAGGTCTGCAACCAATGGGGGCACTGGTTGAACCACATGAAGCAAATGGATCTGGGAAGAGAACTTTTTAGCCATCAGAATGGCATAATCCAAAGCATGGCCGCTAGATTTGCTAAAATCGGTTGCAAAAAGGATTTTGCGAATATCCATGACGGCTGCCATTAAGGACGCACCAACCTGAAAAACGCCCGAATCAATTTCAAGGTTATCGGGCCCGGGGTCCCCGATCCAATCGTCCGGTTATCACATTTGGTGACCGGAATAATCTCCGCTCCGGAACCAGTAAGGAAACACTCCTCTGCGGTGTAAAGGTCGTGTCTGGTCAGCACGGTCTCCTCAATTGAAATCTGCTGTTCCCGGGCCAAATCAAGGACAGTGCCCCGGGTAATTCCTGCCAGGATTCCTGCGTTTTTGTGCGGGGTTAGCAACACTCCATGGGATACAAGGAAAATGTTATCTGCGGTACATTCGGCGATTTCACCCAAATGGTTTAACATCAACGCTTCGGGTACTCCCGCCCGAATTGCTTCCAGCTTGCCAAGAATGTTATTCAGATAATTAAGCGATTTAATCCTGGGGTTGAGTGCATTGGGGTGATTACGAATTGTGGAGGCAGTGATGATCTCCATCCCTTTTTCATACATCTCGGTTGGGTACAACGAAATACCATCCACAATGATAATCACCTGGGGTTTGACGCATGACCTTGGGTCCAAACCCAGATTGCCAACCCCTCGGGTTACGACCAACCGAATGTAACCATCATCGCGTTTGTTGGCAGCAACCGTTTGTTCGACCGCAAGCACCATTTGGTCCATGGAAAGTGGAATGTCAAGGCAAATATGGGAGGCACTTTCATAAAGCCTTTCAAGGTGCTCCCGACATTTAAAAACCTTCCCCGAATAGATTCGCATCCCTTCGAAAACACCATCGCCATAAAGGAAACCATGGTCGTAAACATGAATAGTTGCTTTTTCGTGTTCAACAAGTTGTCCGTTAATATAAACAAGGCGAGACATAATCGTATTTATTCCACGAGGCAAACTGTTTCCAAGGTCCCGGGCATAACTATTCAGGCCGCCGGTTGCACTTCCTCATTCACTACCAAACCTTTGGACAACCGGACAATCCGATCTGTGTCACGAGTAATTTCGAGGTTGTGTGTAACCATTAGGATAGTGAGGCCTTCCTCCCTGTTAAGGGTACGTAAGAGCCGAATTACCTCGGAACCTGATTCATCATCCAGGTTTCCGGTTGGTTCATCGGCCAGTAATAGCCTTGGCTTGGTAATAAGGGCCCTTGCCAGGGCGGTCCTTTGCATTTCCCCCCCGGAAAGTTCCCTAGGCTTATGATCCATTCGATGACTCAACCCAACCCTATCCAAAAGTCCCTTGGCCAACGAAACAGCTTTTGATCTTGCAAAAAACCAGCCCAAGGGCCCATTGCCAATCATTAAAGGTAAAAGGACATTCTCAAGGGCAGTAAGTTCAGGCAGGAGGTGATAAAACTGAAAAACAAATCCAAAAGCCTCATTACGAATTCTATCGCGATTGGAGGTGGCCAAATTATCAATTCTTTGACCCTCAAAATGGATCTCCCCACCATCAATCACATCCAAAAGGCCAATGAGATGAAGTAGCGTACTTTTTCCCGAACCGGATTGACCTACGAGACTGATAAACTCGCCTTTTTCAACCTCCAGGTTGACTCCGTGTAGCACCGGAACCGAATGAATATGGGTTCGATAGGCCTTTTTCAGGCCATGGACAGAAACCACCGGGGTGGATTGCAATAATTGCGCCTTTCCAAGCCAAGGGGCTACCTCAACGGCATTTGGGGTTTGCCTTGGGGGTAATTCAACCAAATCACTCATATCGCAGAGCCCTCACGGGATTGAGACTAGCTGCTCTAAAGGATGGAATCAAACTAAACGCCACAGCGATCAGCACGGCCCCAATATTTACAAGGAAGACACCCATTGGGTGAACATCAGTAGGAATTTTGTCAAAGTAATAGATGTCCCTTGGGAAAAGTTCCTGACCAGTGATACTTCCAATGATGGACTCGATTTCATTAATATTTTGAGTGATGGCTAAGCCCAATGCCGTCCCCAATAAACAACCCACCAAACCTAACAATAATCCATATCCGAGAAAAATCTGCATGACCCCGAATCGGGATGCCCCCAAGGCTTTAAGGATGCCAATGTCTTTCGTTTTTTCCGCAACGATCATGGTAAAAATGGCCAGGATTCCAAACCCCGCAACCCCGATGATCATAAATAGGAGGATGTTGAGTATACCTTTTTCGACTCGAATAGCCGCCAAAAGGGCTCCTTGTTTTTGTTCCCAGGTTTGGACTTCCACAGGTTCATTTTTGAGGATTTCCTTGAGACGCTTGATGACCTTGGGAACTTGGTCAAAATCTTTAAGGCGGACCAAAATGGAGGTAACCCGATCCTCCATCGTACGCAATTTTTGCAAGTGTTCGATGGGAACAAATACATACATGGAATCATACTCTGACATTTCTGACCGAAAATAATCGGCAACAGCAAATCTGTCCACCACAGGAGCCATCTTTTGCCCACTTACTGTGGTTATGATTACATCATCTCCCGGTTCAAGTGCCCGAATGTCCTTTACCTGCCCCTCGGATCCCTGGGTACGATCCCGAAAATGCGCTATGGCATGACCTATGATCAAACCTTGGGGCTCATGGGGTTTGGAGGGGGGAGGATCTGGGGGGGGCGGTGCGGACGGGTCCATGGGAAGCTCTTGAAAATAGGCTGGTTTTCTGTCCAGGACATGATTTTTTGCCTGCCTGACTTTAGCCTCTTGGGTAAGCTCAAAACTCGGGGTAGTTTTTCTCTCAGGTTGGGTCAGAAACTCGGTAAACCCGCCGACCTTGGCTCGGCTTTGGGCATCAATTCCAATGAGACGAATGGATCTGGTGAAAGGAACATCGTGGTAGGCATATTGAAGCATGGCAAAAATTTCGAGTGTTGGGGCCATCGCCTCAATGTTTTTGGCAAGGAAGGGATCCGCCATGATATTGGCCATTTTGGCTTTGGGATCCTGAAAACCATCGTAGTCATAGGCTTCGATGACAATATCCGAAAGTAATCCGTGAAGGCGGTCCCTTAACTTGGTTGAGAAACCATTCATGACACTATTGACAACGATTAAGGTAGCAACCCCAAGCATTACGCTGACAATGCAAAGCATCGCCAACCACCGCGTTTGAAGGTACCTAAGGCAAAGCAATACTTTGTACAATCCTCACCTCATGGCTGGCTAATTCCATCTCATGGCTGGCTAATTCCATCGGAATTCGTCCAACCCTAGAACTTGGGGAGTTTGATGCCATTGCCAACTAATGACCTTCCTTGGCCTCAGGTTTCAGCAATGGGAACAAGATAACATCGCGTATTGTCTGGGTGTCCGTCAATAGCATTGCAAGCCGATCAATTCCCACACCAAGCCCCCCAGCCGGGGGCATGCCATATTTGAGTGCTGTTAAAAACTCATCATCCAGTTTGGCCATGGATTCCTCTGCCGGAAGTCCGGCAAGCTGCTTCCGGAAAGCTTGTTCTTGAGTAATGGGATCGTTTAGTTCGGTGTAGGCGTTAGCCAGTTCCATCCCGCAAACAAAAAGTTCAAACCTTTCGGCAAGGTGAGGAAGATCGCGTTTTCGCTTGGTTAGTGGGCACAGGGAAGAAGGATAGTCAAAGACAAAAACCGGACCAATCAAAGTTTTTTCCACTTTTTCCTCAAACAACATTTGGACAACCACATCCAAATCCTTGCCTTGTGTTACCATCCCAAATCGGACTGCGGCAGCTTGAATGGAATCGGCATCTCCAATTCTTGCCCCGGTATGAAACTCAAGCAGTTCGCCATAGCTTTGCCGTTTCCATGGGGGAGTAAAATCAATGATTCGATCTCCAAAAGGAACCCTCAGCTGACCCTGATGCAGTTCTATCACACAGGCAACCACCATCTCTTCAGCCAGGCCCATCATGGCTCGATAGTCGCCATAGGCTTGGTAAAGTTCCAACATGGTGAATTCGGGATTGTGCCTGGGGCTAATCCCTTCGTTTCGAAAAACACGACCAATTTCATAAACCCGTTCCATGCCCCCAACCAACAACCGCTTGAGGTGAAGTTCCAAGGCTATCCTAAGGAACAATCCAATATCCAAAGCATTGTGGTGGGTTGTAAAAGGACGAGCCGCAGCACCACCCGCAATGGAATGCAAAGTGGGCGACTCCACCTCCAAAAAACCCCGGGAATCCAAGTATTTGCGAATAGTCCTAACCATCCGAACTCGCTTCTCAATCCGGTCAAGCACCTCCGGGTGGTATGTGAGATCCAGATAGCGGTGCCTCAAACGAAACTCGATGTCAGTCAACCCGGCATGTTTATCAGGATGCGGTAAGACAGATTTGGCCATTATTGTTAAAGATTGGGTGAAAACCGTTAGCTCACCAGTCTTGGTTAGGCCAAAGGTGCCGTCAATTCCGATTAAATCCCCAAGGTCTAACAAGGCCGCCAATTTCCAACCCGTTTCCCCAATTTGTTTTTTCCCCATCATAACCTGAATACGGCCCGAGCTGTCCCTGACATCCAGAAAATGCACATTACCCATAACCCTGCGAAGGACAATTCGACCGGCAATTCGAACCGTAGGGGGAGCATCCGTGTTAGGGGCCAAATTCCTAATGGCTGCAATGGGTTGATGATTGTCCAGGCGACCACCCCATGGATCGATTCCCAAGGCCTCAATGGCATTTAATTTTTCGACTCGAACCGCCTCATGGGACTCATGATTTTCAGACACAATAAGCCTACACTTTCCAAACAAAAACCGTGTATATAAAGGAAAAACTGGGAGAGTAAGGTGAAATCCTTGCTACTTACCTAAACACCTATCTTACGGTTAAGGGGGCAATTAATTGCTGCCTCCAATGGGAATCGGTATACCACCTTCATTCCGAAACCCCGGTTTACCAGGAAACCGCCAACAAAAACCGGTCACGATTGAAATCCTTTCTCAACCCACTCAGGTTCCATTCAACACTTGGGAATGCGTCCCCCCATGGATTACGAAACCCAAATCATTGGAAAGGCCAGGCAACACTAGGCAAAGGGAAAGGGGGACTAGGTCTTATGGGCTATTTCAAAAATCCAAGCAGGTTTAGAATTCTTGCCGCTTGGCAAGGGTGGGGCCGCCAAACGGCAAAAATTCAGTGATAAGATTAGAGTTCAATACGGAAGCACCAAACCAGAAGGGTTTGGTCAGGAATCCCGGAATTCTTAACCCATCCGGATTCCCTTAACTTGGTATCTACAAAATGTGGGCCACTTTAAGCCCTTTGTTACAATAAAAGCGAGCGACCCTTTTTAAGGGTCGCTCTTTGGGCCAATTGGCCCAATGGTTGATATCGCCCCACCGATCACCTCATACGGTCCCTCTCAGATTGAGTAAAGCGGTTATCCGCCTCCAATCCTTTTTGGCGCTGTTGACGCATTCGGGTTGCCTTGTTGTTCATAGCATCAAAGGCATCGGCTACCATACACAAATCAAAATCGGCGGCTCCATCCTGGTCAATTCCCAAATCCTTGGCCTCCGCCATGGCATCCTGGTTGGCTCCAAGGAAAGTGAATTTCCAGTTGTAAACATCCTGTTGATGACGGACCATTTCGTTGACCTTTGCTTTGGTGTATTTCACACTGGAATTTTCTTGACCGTCGGTCATCACTACAAAAATCACCAGGCCCGGTCGAGCTGCTTCAGGCATTTTGTCCAATCGTTTCCCGGTTTCCTTTATGGCCCTTCCCATGGCATCCAAAAGTGCAGTGGATCCACGGGGAACTAACTGATATGGCCCCACCTTGGCCAGGGGGACGCCGTTATGAACAAATTCGTATTCCGAATCGAATTGGACAATGGTTAGGACAGCCTTGCCTGGCAAGGCTTTTTGTTGACCCAAGAAGGAGTTGATTCCTTTTTCAGCCTCTGAACGAATGGAATCCATCGACCCACTACGGTCAACAACGAGGGTGATGTCGGTAAGTTGCATATTCATGGAACACCTCTGGTTAAGTGAAACGGGAAATAACCATTTGACACCCTTATTTCCCATCAAAGCCATGAATATTTCCATTCTCCCCGATTGATTAAAAAATTCCTTATAGGCAATCTTTACAACCCATTAAGCCACGATTGGGGAGTGGTTACCGTGTGAGTGGTACCCGATTCCAACACTGCCTCCAAAAGCGCAATCGTTGCCAAATTGTCCATGCCTGAAGCAAATGGTGAAGAGCCCCGGTCAATCGCTTCCATTAAATCAGCCATTGGCCAAATAAAGGCGTCAGGAAACCAGGCAACACCCCATTTTGGTCGGATCCAATGGCCCGGATGGCTAAGGCAGGAATATTCCAGTGAACTAGGCATGTGTTTGGGCCAATCGGGCCAACCAATGGTGCCTTTTGCCACGCCTTTGGTGCCCTCGAACCGCCAGTGAATTCCGCACGAGGGAGCCCCGCCCTCTTTGACGGGTCCGGCCCAAACATCATCCCATGCACTTGCCCGGGATCCGTTTTCATACTCAAGGATATAAAGATTGATTCCGTCCACATGGTCAAACTCGGTTCTGGGATCCTTCCGGAAACTGGCGAAAACACGGTCCGGGGTGCCCAGCCAAAAGCGAAAAGTATCCAAGTGATGAATGCTCATGATCCATGTGGAAAGCGACCTCATCCCCTTGGCCCATTCCATCCAATGGGGCACCGCACGCATATCAATCGTGGCTAAAACGGGGTCACCCAGTAAGCCTTGGTTCAGGATCTGCCTTTGGGCGTAAACAGACGGGTCAAAACGCATATTCTGGTTGACCGAAAGGACCTTGCCCGATTTCTGGCATAGCTTAACCAACCGGCTGGCCTCCACAAAAGACATTGCAAGAGGCTTTTGAGCCAAAATCCCTTTAAGGTGGGGAAACATCACGGCAGATTCTATTACCGAGGGCTGGATCAACGGTGGAACAGCAATATCAAGAATGTCTGGCTTGGCCTTTGCCAATAGCTCATCCACAGAGTTTGCTACTAATGGAATGGCAAATTGGGATGCAATTTTTTTGGCTTTTTCCTGGTCTCGTCCAACGATTCCACAAATCTCTATTCCAGCCCGTTGGTAAGCCACCAAATGACACTCTCGGACAATGAATCCGGTTCCAATCACCCCGATTCGGAGTTTGGGAAGGGGCCGAATGGCGGGGTGTGGCTCTGGAAGGAACATTAGCAACCTCAATCAAAGGGAGTGCGTGACAAAATGGAGTTTCTAAAATCAAACTATTGTAAAGGCCAAGCTTCAGTCTTGATTATTGTGTTTTTCGTATCAAAAAATCTCAGTTCAGCTTGGGTTTATTAGAAATCAAGGCCTGCTTGGCCATTCGCTTAAACCCAACAGAATCGGCTAATTCCCAACCTGTTTGGACTTGAATTCTTCACGGGCAAAAGAATCTCAATACACTTAAGGAATATTAAAACACCCGGTTCGAAATTGACTAATTGAATAAAGGTTTCTCTATGATTGTGGTTTTGCGCCCGGGCTCCTCGATTTCTGAAATTGACCATGTTGTCGAAGAAATTCGTAGGCACGGTTTATCTCCCAATACCATCGTGGGAACAGATCGGACGGTAATTGCTGCGGTGGGAAAAGAAAAGGAGGGCCTCCAATTTTCCCTGGAGACCTTACCCGGTGTTGAGAAGGTCATTGCCATTCTCGCCCCATACAAAATGGCCTCAATTGAAGGGCATCCTGAGCCTACCGTGATTCGGGTCAAAAATTTTGTATCCGGCGGTGGTCATATTGGCATGGTAGCCGGTCCCTGTTCCGTGGAGGGGCAACAAGAAATCATGGATGTAGCCCACATTATCAAGGAGGCGGGTGCCACAGGGTTACGAGGAGGCGCATTCAAACCACGGACCAGCCCATACAGCTTTCAGGGGCTCAAGGAAAAAGGTTTGGAATACCTTGCCGCGGCGAGCAAGGTGACGGGACTTGCGGTGTTCACCGAAGTCATGGCCCCTGAACATGTTCCCATGGTATCATTTCATGCCGATGTTTTGCAAATTGGTGCCCGAAATATGCAAAACTATCCTCTTTTGGAGGCGGCGGGGGCCCAACCCAAACCTGTCCTCCTCAAAAGGGGAGCTTCAGCAACAATGGAAGAGTTTCTCCTTGCAGCGGAATACATTATGAAGGCCGGTAACCCCAATGTACTTCTTTGTGAGAGGGGTATTCGGACCTTTGAAGAACACACTCGCTTTACACTTCCACTAGCAAGTGTTCCCTATTTGCAGGAAAAAACCCATTTGCCTATTGTGGTCGATCCCAGCCACGGAACAGGCAAAGCCTCTTTGGTAAAGTCGATGACTTTGGCCTCCATTGCGGCTGGGACTGACGCCTTGATTCTGGAAGTTCACCCGAATCCTGAAAAGGCCCTAAGCGATGGTTCCCAGACCATTAGCACATTGGCTTTTGGTCAGCTGATGAAAGATGCCAAAGTATTGGCAAACGGTTTGGGGAAATCTTTGGGGTAATGTAACCCCCGCCTGGTTTTTCCGTCCGGGTTAGTTTAAAGTGAATTGTGGTCTGAATTAGGCTTTTTCTAAGGAACCGGAACGGACTTGGCGGATAGGAGCCTCTGTAGGTGGAATTATTACCTCAACCCAATGCCCCAATCCCCATTGTTTTTTATTCATCACCCCATGACAATCAATAGGACAAGGTTTCATTTGAAATTTAAGATTGGCTTTGTGGGTAAGGTTTCTTTGACCTGTTATTGTTTCCTGTCTCTGGGCACTTTCCTTTCAGGAGTTTCCCATGTTTCTTTCAAACCGGTCCGTTCGACATGGTTTTACCCTAATTGAGCTCTTGGTAGTGATTGCCATCATTGCCGTTCTCATTGGTTTGCTTTTGCCCGCAGTTCAAAAAGTTCGGGAAGCTGCAAACCGAATGCAATGTTCCAACAATCTCAAACAAATATCTTTGGCCTGTCATGGCTACCATGACGGGACGGGGTGCTTTCCCAAGGTCGAAGGATTCACTTTGGGTTGGGGAGCCCTTCCCCTGCTACTTCCTTACATTGAACAGGATTCCCTTTACAAACAAATCCTTTTTTCGGACCGGGTAAGCTGCCTCTCCATGGCTTTTCTAAGAAGTGCCTGCATTAAATCCTTTCAATGTCCAAGTGACCCCGATGTCAACCGCCTGCATAGTGACCGGACTTTGCCAACTGGGGGATGCTTGGCAAGCGATGGCACTCCGGATGGGGTTGGTGGCCGCTATTTGGGTTATGCATCTTCCTATGTAGGTATGGCCTACCGCAAAGGTTCTGCTACAATAAGCAGCTGACGACAGCTGCAAGTTTGGCAGGAGGTAAAGGGGCATGGATGGTTGTGGATATTCTACACCTGATGTGCGTGTTCGTGCAGTTATGGCGGTCCGGAACG
>SXGS01371984.1_pt1 | contig 24252 bp, 18 predicted proteins | sample 3174681 | NCBI WGS metagenome assembly SXGS01 (sample SAMN11356861, study PRJNA531348) | freshwater metagenome | isolation source: freshwater sample F1-80 | place: China: Fuxian Lake, Yuxi | collected 2017-12-25
AAGGCTGGGAGCCGGTTGACGCCGGCGGTGGCAATGCAGGGTTTCCAGCAGGTAGCCGAGCACGGGGCGCTGCTGGAGCTTGCAGGTCTGAGTCACGGTCAGCAGGCGGGCCAGCGCCATCTCGCCGGTCGCGCTGCGGTGCTCGAATAGGCGGCCCAGCGCCGAGTGAATGGACACGTCGCCCGCCATTACCTTGACCGCCGCTTGCAGATAGGGGAGAGCCTCATCGGGCCGACGCAGGTCCACAAGGATGCGCCCCAGGCACGCCTTGGCGTCGCCGGAATTGGGATCGAGGTCCAACTCCTCGCGGCACGCCGCCAAGGCCTCCGGAATGCGCGCATTGAGCATGTGGAAATCCGCCAAGGCCAGCCGGATTCCCGTCTGCCGCGGATTCGCGGCGATCGCGGCTTTGTATTCTTCCGCCGCTTGCGGCTTCTCTTCCGCGTCCAGGATGCGCGCCCTGACGAAATGCGCGCGCGCCGAATTCGGATATTGATCGATCAGCCGTTGATACTGCGCGCGCCCTAACTGTTCAAAGATCTCCCAACGCAGCATCTGTATGGCGGGATCGGCTTGCGCCGCCATCGCCGGGCTGTTCAATGCAAGCTCCGCCTTGACCAGGTCGTCATTCCAGAGATGGGCCTGGGCAATCAGGTAGGTGGGCAACCAATCGTTCGGAGCCGTTGGAAGCCCCCGCAGCGCCGCGATCGCCTCCTGGGCCTGCAATCCGGCCAATTGCCGCACCACGGTTTTCCATCTCCCGGAACGATCGGTGTTGAGCCGCTGCCGCAGCATTTCATTGACGGTCGCCGGCAGCAGCGGCGCTGGCGGCGGCTTGGACGGATCGGCGGCGGGCAGCGACCGGATTTCCTGCTCGAAGTCGGTGTTCCCGCCACTCGTGGCATCCACTGCTGGCGGAATCACGGATTCGTCGAACCGGCGGTCTCGCTCCGCTGGAACCAACTGGCGGTAACGCTCCACCAGCAAACCGGACGCGGTTTTCCGCCCGAGCAGAGCCAACACCCGCGCCATGCGAAGGACAGTCGCCGCGTTCCAGGGGTCTTTCCGGATCGCCTTCAAATAGGCTTGCGCGGCGACATGATGAAACTGCTGACTATCGAAGATTCGGGCGACCACTAGGTTATCCCATGCCGTGTCCGGACGCCGAGCGATCAAGTCCTCGGCCGATCCCTTCGCGAGCCGAAGGTATTCCTCGCCCAACAAGTAGAGCGCTGTTTCCTTGTCGTCGCCCGTTTCCAGCGCCATCCGCAGGTATTGGATGGCCGCATGCGACTGCCGCAGCAGGGAATACGCGATTCCCAGTTGCACGGCCGTCTCGCCCGTGGGCTGGAGCCGATGCGCCAGCAGAAACTCCGGGAGCGCCTTTCGCGGATCTTGCAGGCACATGTGGGACATGCCAGTGAGCAGGTGGGTTCCGCCCACGCCGGGCTCGAGTTGCGCCGCCCGGCGAAGGCTCACCAGGGCGGCATCGCACCGGCGGTCGAAATACAGGGCCAGGCCCAGATTGTGATGCACCCGGGGCACTTGCACCGGGAACTTGGCCAGGATGATTGTGTACTCTTCCGCGGCCTTCTTGAAATCCTCGGCGGCCTCGGCGCTCTTGGCGGCGCGAAAATGAGTCTCGATCATGGCCCGGTCGCTTTCGCTCAGTTCCGCCGGCCGCTGGGCATGCGCCCATCCCGTCATGGACGCGATCCCCAAAACAAGTCGCGAGAATCTCATTGTGGAGCGCCTCCCACCGCGCCGCTTCGCCGTACTCGCCAGATGTCCACGGAACCAGCGCCAGCCCCGAATGCACCCGGCCGGATCCATAGCGTGCCCGCGATCACGGCGAGCGATCCGTCACCGTCGATATCGCTCGCCTCCAACGCCGGGTGAAAGGCCGCGTCGTCGGGAAACGGGTGCGCCTGGAACGCGCCGGGCGAAATCTGTTCGTACCAAACAATGCCTGGCGCCGTCATCTTGCGCTGGTTGATCAGATCGGAGCCCGGAAGAAAGGACGAGACCAGGATGTCGAGATCGCCGTCCCCATCGAGATCGATGGCTTTCGGAGCATACGCGCCGTAGCAGAGACCGATGGCGTGGAATTCGAACTTCATGCCGCCTCGGTTTTCGAGCCAGCTAACTCCCTGGTATGGCTTGAAGTGCACTCCGTCGTCCACCGTGTCGCCGTGGGTGACGACGAGGTCCATCTTCCCATCGCGGTTCATGTCGGCCGCCGCCATCCCGGAGAATCCCCAAGCCGGGTGAGGAGCCGCCCACAGTACATGGCGCTCGAATCGCCCGGCGCCGTCGTTCAGGAATCCCACCACGGACTCCTGTCCCTGAGCGATCACCGCCGCGAAATCAGGCTTCCCGTCACCGTTGAGATCGATCACGGGCACGTGGATGGCCCCCGCCGCCTTCATCAGCACGGTTTGGCTGAACCGGACCTTTCCACCAACGGACTGGTTCTCGAGATACAACACCTGCCCGGCTGTATACCGGCCGAAGTCGGCCGCCACAAGGTCCGGCTTTCCATCACCGTTAAAATCGGCCGCCCGGACGTCGGAGACCCGGCCCAACCGTGTCGCCAACGGAATCTTCTGGAAGCTCCGGTTGCCCGTGCGGCGCAGCCAGACGACCGCTCCCGCTTTTTGATCTGTCGCCACGGGAGTGCCCAGATCGGCGGCAATCAGGTCCATGCGGCCATCCCGGTCCAGATCCACCGCCTCGACATGCGCCGGGTTTGCCAAGCGGACAATCTTGTGCAAGCCGCCCGCCCAGTTCCTCGGATCCGCCCAGAGAACCCAGCCGGACATCATGTCCGTGACCACCAACTGCGGGCCCGGGACGTCCTCCCACAACCGCATGAGCCGCACATGCGAAACGCCCGGGTGCGCACTCTGTCCCACCGTGGCCACGCGTTCCACCTTCAACGTGGCCGCCGGAGTCCCGCTCCAGGGCTTCGCGTTCAGGTCATCCGGCGCCCGTTCGGTGAAGTAGGCCAGCAATTCGTCGAAGCGGACGTTGTCAAGAGGCCGGTCGAGCTGGCGTGGACTGGCCAGATCGAACATCAGGTTGAGCATCCCCAGCCAGGCCGTTTTGGGCAAGGTCTCCGGCGGGGGAAACGCATGACACTGGGAGCACGCCTTGCGGATGACCGGCTCCAGTTCCGCCGTCGATCGTTGCGCCATCAGCAAGGAGGCTGTCGCGGCTACTAGCGCCGCCTGGATCCGGTTCATGCTTTTTTCCGCTGACCGAATGTCTCGGTCCGAACGATCCCGTGCCCCTCCTTCACATAGACTACTTGGTTGCCCGGAACATCGCGCAAGGTCTCGGTCAAGCCATTGGGCCACCGGATCACCACGGAGTCCGCTTGCGTGGCCGCGCCCAAGCCGAAATGAAGGCGGAAATCGTTCACCGAATAGTAGCTGCTTTGGCTCTGGACCTCCTGCGCCTGAATCCGCCGCCCGGCTTTCACGGTTACTTGGGCGCCGATCGCCGACCGGTTGGAGACGGTTCCGGTCAGCTTCACCTTCAGCCAGTGGTGACCGGAACCGACGTCGGCTCGCAACAGGGAGGGCGGCTCGTTCTGGTTCATGATGAGCACGTCCATGTCGCCGTCGTTGTCGAAGTCGCCGAACGCGCATCCATGGCTGGCGTGCGGAGTGGTCAGCCCCGGTCCACACTCGGCGGTCACATTGACGAACTTGCCGTTGCCGAGGTTGCGAAACAGGAAGCGCGGCCCCTTGAACGGATACTCGGGATGCGCTTTCTCGAGTTCGGGGAAAACGTGCGCCGTGACATAGAAGAGGTCGGGCCAGGAGTCGTTGTCGAAATCCACCAGGCCGGTTCCCCACTGCACGTACTTGGTGACTGTATTCAGTCCGGCCGCGGTCGACACCTCCTGGAAGAACCCGCGCCCCATGTTCCGGTACAGCGCCGGGTAGTTGTCCGAGAACTGCGTCTTCACGATGTCCACCAACCCATCGCCGTCGTAGTCCGCCACCGCGACACCCATGCCCGACTGCTCTTGCCCGTTTTCGTCATAGGCCACGCCGGCGCGAACTCCGACGTCGGTAAACGTGCCGTTCTTGTTGTTGCGGTAGAGGACGCTCGGCGTGGAATCGTTGATCACCAGGATGTCCACGGCGCCGTCGCCGTTGTGGTCAATCGTGGTGGCGGACATCCCGTAGTATCCGCTTGGAACCGCGATTCCGGACTTGCGGGTCACGTCCGTGAACGTTCCATCGCCATTGTTGCGATAGAGAATGTTGGAGGTCCCCTTCAGTCCACGAGGGCCGCAGTAGACCGGAATGCCCTTGTACGTGCAATTGGTGCCGGCCCCAGGCACGGGAAGTTCGGCCATGTCCACGTCGACGTAAGCCGAGACGAAAAGGTCCAGCTTGCCGTCGCGGTCATAATCCACAAAGGTGGCCCCGGCGTTCCATCGCTTGGGATCGCCCCCCACTCCAGCACGTTCGGTAACGTCGGTGAAGGTCCCGTCGCCGTTGTTGTGGTACAGGACGTTCTTTCCCCAATAGGTGATGAACAGATCGTCGTTGCCGTCGTTGTCGTAGTCTCCGATGCAGCAGGACCCCGCCCAGCCGGACCGCGCCAGTCCGGCCGCGCGCGTCACATCGGTGAACGTGCCGTCCCGGTTGTTCTTGTAGAGGTGATTAGTCGGCTCCTGGCCTTTGTCGAATCCCCGCAGCCGCGAGCCGTTCAGCACCAGAATGTCGAGCCAGCCATCGTTGTCGTAGTCGAAGAACGCAACGCCGCATCCGTTGACTTCGACAATGTACGTCTTCCGGTCAACGCCTCCGTAGTAGACGATGTCTCGCAGTCCGGCCCGCGCGGCGATATCCACGAACTGAACCGGGTAGCGGGGCTCGGAAGTCCCAGCCGTGGGAGCCAAGGCAGATGCACCCAAGACCAGGGACCGGGCAAAAGTCCGGCGTGACACGTGCATGATTCACCAGCCTATCAGCACCCGCAAGGGCAAGGGACGCTCGGGGAGAGGCACAATTCGTCGAAAACAGGTTCCGGCGGACTCTTCCGCTTCTTCTCGATGCCGAAGCCGGTGGCCGCCGTGGCGATCCTGATGCTGGCCCCGCGTCGTAACCGCGTATCATCGCGCCGGCCGGGCAAGAGCTACTTCTCCGGCGCGGGCGGCTTGGCGTCCACCGGGGCGGTGTCCAGGTCAGTCGTCTGGCGGCCCACCCGCCACGATCCAAAATCTCGCGGGGATCGACCGGTGCTCGGTCGTTGGAGGGCTCCGAACACTCGGACCAGCCACGGACTAGCTTGGCTACCAGCCCACAGCCATTGACATGCGTCGCGGAAATGGGAGTTCATTTTCCTGCCCGGTCATCCCTTTCGAAGCGGCGTTGGCCGTTCCGCAACTACCCCCAAAAACCTGCAACTCGATTTCCCGTGTTTTCAATCGAATAGCGCCATCCCTCCCGCGACACCCGCGGTCGTTTTCCAGACTTGCCCATGGACGCCGCCTACTATTGGACCTCTGGGGCGCTCCGCGCCTACAACTGGCGGGCACGGATCCCGGCCGCGTGGTCCGGTCTCCAGGACGCTGGCGCCAGGTGGACTCCAGTGAACCAGGTTGTCCGCGTTTGTCCGGGTTTGTCCGGGTTCGCGCGGCCTCGATTCTCCAGGAACTCGTTTAATATGAACTACATACGATTTTTTACGGATCAACCCGGACAAAAATCGGCTGTCCTGTCCGGGTTCGTCGAGTCGGCGGGCCTCCGGACTCCAGGTCGGTCCGGTTGTCCGCGTTTGTCCGGGTTTGTCCGGGTTCGCGCGACTCCGACATTCCGGGAACTCCTTCCATATGAACTACATACGATTTTTCCGGACCCAACCCGGACAAAAATCGGCTGTCCTGTCCGGGTTCGTCGAAACTCGACCACGGCCTCTCCCGCGGCCTCACCGAAAGTTATACGATAAGGAAACGAAATACATGAGAATCCATGCTGGGTGGCTCCTCGCGGCGAGTTTGGCTGCCGCCCCGAACGAATCCGTCTTCGAACAGAAGCTCGCGCCCGTGCTGGCGGCGCACTGCGGATCCTGCCATGGCGCTTCCGCGTCCGGCGGCTTGAGCCTCGCTGACTGGAAATCCGCCCTGGAGGGCGGCAAGCACGGTCCCGCGATCGTCCCGGGCAACGCCAAGGCCAGCGCCATCGTCCGATACCTCCGCGGTGAGAGCCAACCGAAGATGCCGCTCGGCGGATCGCTCCCCGAAGAGACGATCGCCGCCATCGCCGCGGCCATTGACGCCATGGAGCCGGCCCCGCGCGCCGTCACCGATAACCACGCCGCGTGGCTCTACAAGGCTCCGTCGCGGCCGGCCGTTCCGGCCACGAACGACAAGAAGTGGATCGCCAATCCCATCGACGCGTTCGTCCTCTCCAAGCTCGAAGCGAAAGGGATGCGGCCCGCGCCTCCGGCCGCGCCGCGTGCCCTCCTGCGCCGCGTCTACTTCGACCTCGCCGGGCTCCCCCCGTCGCCGGACCAGATCGCCGCCTTCGAGCGCGATCCCTCCCCCGCGGCATATGAAAAGGTGGTCGACGACCTCCTCGCCGACTCCCGCTACGGCGAACGTTGGGCGCGCCACTGGCTCGATCTGGCGCGTTTCGCCGAAAGCGACGGTTTCGCCATCGATGGCGAGCGTCCCAACGCTTGGCGTTACCGCGACTATGTCATCCGCGCCTTCAACGCCGACAAGCCCTATGACGTCTTCGTCAAGGAGCAGATAGCCGGTGACGAGATCGACGACAAGCGCGGCGGCGCAAAGGACGAGAAGTTGGTGGCGCTTGGGTTCCTCCGCATGGCCACCTGGGAGGCTGACGCCAACTTCAAAACGCAGCTTCGGCAGGACTTCCTCAACGAGGTCGCCGGCACGACCTCGCAGGTCTTCCTCGGCCTCACCGCCGGCTGCGCCCGCTGCCACGATCACAAGTACGATCCCATCCCGCAGCGCGACTTCTACCGGCTCCAGGCCTTCTTCGCGGCCACGCGCGTCGACGACCGCCCGGCTCCGTTCCTCCCCGTCGAGGATCCCAAGACAATGCGCCGCCTCCTGCGCGAAACCGAGGACGAGATCGACGCGGCCAACGAAGCGCTCGAGCAGATCGAAAAGCGCCTGAAGGAAAAGCTGCCCGCCAAGGGCGACCTCCAACGCGCGCTCCGCGACAAGAAAAACACCACGCTTGGCGAAGAGGACCGCAAGGCGCACGAACTGGCTCGCAACCGCCAACGCCGCGCCACCGATGCGCTCGGCCGCTACCGCCCCGTGGCCTATGCGGTGAGCGACGTCACGCCACCGCACGTTCCGTCGCTCCCGGCGACCTACGTATTGAAGGGCGGGGAACTCTCCGCCAGGGGCGAATCCGTCGAGCCCGGTTTCTTATCGTGCGTCACATCCAAAAGCGAGGACGCAAAGATACCGTTCGCCGGCGGGAGTTCGGGCAGGCGGCGCGCGCTCGCGGAATGGATCGCCAGCCCATCGAATCCGCTCACCTCCCGCGTGATGGCGAATCGCGTGTGGCAGCACCACTTCGGCGAGGGCATCGTGCGCACGCCGTCCGACTTCGGCCGCAACGGCGACCGTCCGAGTCATCCCGAACTCCTCGACTGGCTCGCCGTCGAGTTCGTCGAAAAGGGCTGGAGCCTCAAGAAGCTCCACAAGACGATGCTCCTGTCGAACGCGTACCGGCAATCGACCGCGAGTCCCGATTGGAAACGCTACAACGAGGCCGATCCCGCGAATCTGCTGCTCTGGCGAATGAACTGGCTGCGCCTCGAGTCGGAGTCGATCCGCGACACGCTGCTTCTTCTCAGCGGACAGTTGCAGCCGTCCCACGGCGGGCCGGGAGCGTTCTTCGCCATCGGTCAGGACGTCGCCGACGGATTCGAGTTCTTCAAGTGGTTCGCGTCCGGCGAGAAGGAACAGGCTCGGCGCACCGTCTACATGTTCCAGCGGCGAAGCGTGACCATGCCGATGATGGAAGTGTTCGACGGAGCCAACATGAGCGAATCGTGCTCGCGCCGGAACGTAACCACCGTGGCCCCGCAGGCCTTCACGCTGCTCAACGGAACCGCGACCACCGAGGCCGCCTCCAAGCTCGCCGCGCGGATCGTGGAGGCGGTCGGGCCGGACCGGGACAAACAGATCCGGCGCGCGTTCGAGATCGCGTTGGGCCGCGTTCCCTCGGAGAACGAATCCGGGCGCGCCGCCGCGCTCTACGCGAAGGCGGCCAGGCCCGAGGACGCGCTGGCCCGCCTCAACGCGGTGCTGTTCAACCTCAACGAATTCCTCTACCTGGAGTAGCAGCCATGCAACATCGCCGCGACTTTCTCTACAACACGTTGCTGGGCGCCGGGCCCATCGCGCTGGCGCACGCGCTACAAGCGGCCGGCAACGCTCCACTCGCGCCGCGCGAACCGCACCACCGGCCCAAGGCGAAGTCCTGCATCTTTCTCACCATGCTCGGCGGCGTGAGTCAGATGGACACCTTCGATCCCAAGCCCGCGCTCGACAAGTTCGACAACACGGTCATGGACTGGAGCAAGGAGCGCGCCACCGATCAGGTCAGCCTGTTCGCCAAGCCGCGCTTGATTCTGCGGTCGCCGTGGAAGTTCGCCCGGCACGGGCAATGCGGCATGGACGTCTCGGAGTTGTTCCCGAATCTGGCCGGCTGCGTCGACGACATGGCGTTCGTCAAATCGATCCAGGCCGAGAACGGCAACCATCCGGCGGCCGTGTTCCTGATGAACACCGGCACGGTGATTCCCGGATCGCCATCGGTGGGCGCGTGGACCACCTTCGGCCTCGGCACGCCGAACCAGAACTTGCCCGGCTTCGTCGTGCTGCCCGATTTCCGCGCGCTGCCGTTCAGTGGGTCCCAACAGTGGGGCGCGGGCTATCTGCCCGCCAGCTATCAGGGCACGATGCTGCGCTGGAAAGGCGAGCCGATTCGGGACCTGAAGCCGCCCGCCGGGATCGGCCCCGAACAACAGACGGCCGAGCGCGAACTGCTACGTTCCATGAACGAGGATCACCTCGGCAGGCACTTCACCAATCCGGACCTGCAAGGCCGCATCGACGCTTACGAACTCGCTTACCGCATGCAGACCGAGGCGCCGGGAACGCTCGATGTCGATGGCGAGCCGGAGAGCGTGCGGTCGATGTACGGACTCGACAACGAGGTCACCGAGTCGTTCGGACGCCGCTGCCTGATGGCGCGCCGGCTCGTCGAAAAGGGCGTGCGGTTCGTGCAGCTTTACACGCCGAGCCAGTCCTGGGACTCGCACACCGAACTGCTCACGCGGCACAAGAAGAACGCCGAAGAGGTCGACAAGCCGATCGCGGCGCTGATCGCGGACCTGAAGCGCCGCGGTCTGCTCGACTCCACGCTCATCGTGTGGATGGGCGAGTTCGGCCGCACGCCGGACAATCTCGCCGATCAGCGCGACAAGGCCGGCCGCGACCACAATACGCGCGCCATGACCATCTTCTTCGCGGGCGGCGGCGTCAAGCCGGGAGTGACCGTGGGGCGCACCGACGATCTCGGATTCAAGGCTGTCGAGAATATCTACCGGATTCGCGACGTTCACGCCACCATCCTGCGCTTGATGGGGCTCAGCGACATGCGGCTCACTTACTATCACGCGGGCCGCAACCGCCGGTTGACAGACCTCGGCGGCAACCCGATCCAGGAGATCGTCGCGTGACACGGCGGGGCTTCGTTTCGACGCTGGGCGCCGCCGCCGCGCAGGCGCCGCGCCGCCCCAATCTGCTGCTTCTGATGACGGACCAGCAGTCCTTCGGAGCCTGGTCCGGCGCGGGGAATCCGTGGCTGCGAACGCCGGCCATGGACTCGATCGCCAAGGCGGGCACGTCCTTCGGCGAGGCCTACTGCGCCTATCCGGTCTGCTCTCCTTCGCGCGGGTCGATCTTCACCTCGCGCCTGCCACACGAAACCGGCGTGCGCGTCAATGGCAAGGCCATCGCGCCCGGCATGGCCACGATGGGTGAGATGTTCCGCTCGGCCGGATATCGCACCGTTTACGGCGGCAAGTGGCATTTGCCGAAAAGCTTCGACGGCATGACGGGGTTCGAGAAGATCGCGGGGGGCGATCGTCTGGGCGCGCACATGGACGAGCCTCTGGCCGGCGCCTGTTCGGAGTGGCTGCGGACCAAGGGGCGCGGCGGCGAGCCGTTCCTCATGGTGGCGTCGTTCATGAATCCGCACGACATCTGCGAGTGGATTCGCCAGCATCCCGGGCATCGCTCGCACCCCGGCCTGGCTTCGTTTCCGCCAGTGCCCGGCAACATGGCGGTGAGTGCCGCCGAACCGGAGTTCATGCGGTACCACAGGACCGCGGGCTACGATCAGATGTCGAAAGGGGTCGGCATCGCTTCGGAGTGGCGGCGTGACGACGTGCGGCACTACCTCCACGGCTACTACCGTCTGATCGAGGACGTAGACCGGCAGATCGGCCGGGTGCTCGGCGCGCTCCGCGAGACCGGCCTCGATCGCGACACGCTCATCGCCTTCTGTTCCGATCACGGCGAGGGCATGGGCGCGCACCGTTGGGTGCAGAAGGCGGCCTTCTATGAGGAGTCGGCCCACGTGCCTCTCCTGTTCGCCGGGCCGGGCGTGCGATCCGGGCAGGTGGATCGCGCGAGCCTCGCTTCGCTAGCCGATATCCTTCCGACATTCTGCGACTACGCCGGAGTCAAACCTCCGGCGGACGCTCGCGGAGTGAGCCTGCGCCCCGTTCTCGAGGGCGGCAAAGCGCTCGACCGGCCTTGGGTCGCCGGCGAACTGCGCTATGGCGACGCCTCGCGTGAGGGCCGCATGATCCGTTCGGAGCGCTTCAAATACGTCGCCTTCAACGGCGGCGCCGATTCCGAGCAACTCTTCGATCTCTGGCTCGATCCGGGCGAGACCTTCAATCTCGCCCCGCTCGGGGGGCAGGATCTGGTGGCGCACCGCGAGATCCTGGCGCGCCAAGTCTCCCGAACGGGTGACGACTTCAAGCGCGCTTAATCGACGCGAATAGACCCGGCGGACCCTCCTCGGAGGAGTTGTGCCCCGTGGGCGAGGAGCACTTGTGAGAGCCCGCCATTGGGCCGTTTCATAGGATTTAACCGCTTTGCGGAGCCGCTGTCAAGGCGGAATGTGTTATTTTTTCGCCCTTTTTTTCGCGCGTTTTCCTAAAGGATCGAGCAAGTTCCATCGATAGAGGCGTTTGAGGGGAATTCTATCTAGTGATTCTCGATACTCGTTCTCACGCCGCTTTTCGCGATCACGCGCGGGCGTGGCTCACTCTCATACCCCACTATGGGGTAGGGTCGACGCGGGCCGTCGAGCTCGGGTCCCAACGCGCTCTCGTCGGCGAGGGAGTGCTCTGCCGGGACGGAATGTCGGTGGAGTCCCTGATTCTGGCTCGGGGCGACTTCCACGCCGGGAACGGCTGCCGGTTCCAGAGCCCCGTGTATGTCTCCGGCAACTGCCATTTCGGCAAGAACTGCCAGTTGGACGCGATCACCGTCGAGGGCGACCTGATCCTCGGGCCGAACTCGCGGGTCCGGCGATGGGCGGAGTCGGGCCGCACGATGGACCTCCGGTCTGGCAGTTTCGCGGGACAGGCCGCGATCGCGGGCAGGTCGTTGCAGGTCGGAATCGACGCGGGGGCGACGGTGCTGACCGCGCCCGAGATCGCCACTACCGGGCGAATGGTGGACTGCGGCGACATGCCACCGGTCCAGCAATCGATCGTGATCGGTCCCCCATCGACGGGCGAACTACCTCCTCTCGGGTGGGTGCGCGGATTCAAGATCGAGAAGCTGATCCCGCTCGGAGCCGAAACTTGGGCGTATGACGGATCCTTGCAGTTCCCCGCGCCCGTCTACCTGCGGTCGAAACTGGTGGTGCGGGGCTCGTTCTCCTGCCCGCCGGGCAGCATGCTCGAAGACGACGTGAAGTCGGGCGATTCGCTCCGCGTCGGCCGGGGATCGATCTGCAAGGGGATTCTCACCGCTCGGGGCGAGATGGTGCTCGAACGCGACTGCCTGTTCGAAGGCGATCTGATTGGAGACCGCACCATCCGGCTGTCGAGCGGCGTTCGCGGCCTTCGTGCGCCGGGATTGGTCCGCGTGTCGGCGCGGCAGGGTCTGATCCTCGAGCCGAACGTGGTCGTACGTGGACAGCTATCTTCGGGCGAATGGGTGAGAGGGGCCGAACCGGCCCTCGAAGGCGGACTGGAACTTTTGCTGGCTGAGGGGTAGGCGGCTACTGAAAAGCCTTTCGAAGCCGCTCGGACTCCTTCTCCCGCCTCGACGCCTGGTAGAGGTCCGCCAGCGCCGAGGCATGTAGGCGCGTCTGTGGGTGGCTCTTGCCGAAGGCGCGCTCGGAAATCGCCAAAGCTTGCGAGTACAGCTTCTCCGCTCCCTGGGACTTACCCTGTTCGACGAACAGCGAGCCGAGGTTGTGGAGCCCGCGCGCATAGGCGGGATTGCTTGCCCCGGAGGTGAGCTTCCAGATCTCGAGCGCGCGGCGGTAAAGCGGTTCGGCTTCGGCGTACCGGCGCTGTCGGCGGCGAAGCTGCGCGAGGTTGTTGGCGTGCGCCGCGACCGCCGGATGGGAGTCGCCATGGGCCCTCTCGGCGGTGCGAAGCGTCCACTCGAGGAGCGGCTCGGCTTCCTCCAGCCGGTCAAGACCCAGCAGGACGCTGGCGAGAGCTGCCTTGGGACCGAGCAGCGCGATGGCGGAGGCGCCCTCGCGCTCGAGGATGGCGACGGCCTGATGCATCAAAGGGTACGCCTCGTCGAGCCGTCCCTCGTCGGCGGCGAGCGCGCCCCGGCTTTGCAGGATGGCGGCCGCGACCTCGGGAGTCGCCCGCAGGCGTGAGGCTGCCTCGAACGCGGCCCGCGCGCCCTCGAAGTCGCCAGCGAGCCGCAGTGCTTCTCCCAAACCGTGGCTGTACGCGGCGGCATCGGCGAGCGCCACCGCTTGGGCGGCTTGCTTTCGGGCCTCTGCCATGTTCGCCTGCGACCTGTGGAGCACGGCGAGATTGTGGTGGGTGCTGGCCTTCCCGGTCCGGTCCGTCCAGAGGTCCAATGCCTGCCTGTAGGCGGCCTCCGCCTCGCGATACCGGGCGCAGGCGTAAAGCGCCGCGCCCAGGTTGTTGCGGATCCGGGCGTCACGCGGGGCCTCGGACGCGGCTTGACGCAGCAGATCCACCGCTTCCCCGCAGCGGCCTTCCCGGTACGCGGCCAACCCGGCTTCCGATGGAGCGGCCGCCTGAGCGAACAGCAGGAGCGCTAGTTTCATAAGAAAATATTGCGCTTCCGCCGATCCGAATAGCAGTAAGGTTGGGTAAGGATCCACCGCCCTTACCGTAAGGACCGCCCCCCGCCAACGCGTTTCGAGGCCCCCCGGGAATGGCCGGCCGATCCATTGTCTTTGCGGCGCAAGGACATCTATACTAGAAAGGATTCGGCGATGAAAGCGCTACTCGAGGCCCTCCGACCCGGCGATCCGGACCGCGACGCGGCGCTCGCCATAGATCCCGCCCGGCTCCCCGCGCACCTCGCGATCACCATGGCCGGCAACGGACGCTGGGCGCGTCAGCGGAGCCTTCCGAGGGCGGCCGGGCACAAGGCCGGGGTCGATCCCGTCCGGATGGTGGTGGAGAACTGCGCGCGGATCGGCGTCGGCGCGCTGACCTTGTACGCCTTTTCAGTGGAAAACTGGAAGCGGCCGCGGGCCGAGATCGAGACGCTCTGGCGCCTGCTCCGCTTCTATCTGCATCGCGAACTTCCGCTGCTGCAGGAAAACGATATCCGTTTGAACGCGATCGGCCGGATCGAGGGGCTGCCGGGGATCGTGCGCGACGATCTGGAGACCACCTGCGCGGCCACCGCCGGCAACCGGGGGATGCGCCTCAACTTGGCCATCAACTACGGCGGCCGGGCCGAGATCGCCGACGCGTTCAATCGAATTCTGGACCGCGCCCGCGCGGATGGAACGCTGCCGGTGCTCGAAATCGACGAGGACGCCATCGGCGACGCGCTCTACACGGCGGGTCAGGCCGATCCCGACCTGCTCATCCGAACGTCGGGGGAGATGCGCATCAGCAACTTCCTGCTTTGGCAGATCGCCTACGCGGAGTTGTACGTGACCGACACGCTCTGGCCCGACTTCCGGCTGACCCACCTGCTGCGGGCGATTCTCGACTATCAGAAGCGCGACCGCCGGTTCGGCGGTCTGGCGGCGGCCGACTCGGTCGAGGAGCAGTTGGCGGTGGCCGGGCTCCGGAAGGCATGAACCGGATCCTGGTAGCGGCGGCTTTGCTGCCGCCGGTTGGGTATCTGGTTCTGTGGGGTCCAGGCTTGGCGTTGGCTGCCGCCGCGGCGCTCGTCGGTGTTCTTTGCTACGTGGAGTTCGCGCGAATCGCCGCCGGGCATGGCGCGCATCCGCCGGTGGCGGTGGGATGCGCCCTCGGAGCGATCCTGGTGTTCGCGCCCGGCGCCCCGATGACGCAGTGGATGACAGCGCTGGCCGTCTGCATGGGGCTGATCCTGTTCACGCGACCCGTGAAGGAGGTGCTGCCGGATTCCGGCGCGTTCGCGTTGGGGGTCGTCTACTGTTTCGTGCCTTGGCGGTGCGCGGTGGAGTTGCGGGCGGTCGACCCCAACTGGCTGGTCTTCGCCCTGGCGGTTTGCTGGATCGGCGATGCTGCCGCGTTTTTCACGGGCAAGAGATGGGGAAGGCGAAAACTGGCTCCGGCGATTTCTTCCGGCAAGACCTGGGAGGGGGCGGCGGGATCGATCGCGGCGTCGGCGGCGTTCGGATTGGCCTTTGCCGCGCACGTTGCTCCAGCGGCTCCGCTCTGGGAGGTCGTCATGCTGAGCGCCGCGGCGAATATCGCGGGTCAAGTGGGAGATCTGGCCGAGTCCGCGATGAAGCGGGGCGCGGCGTTGAAGGATAGCGGCGGCATGCTGGGCAGCCACGGCGGGTGGCTGGACCGGGTGGATGCCAACTTGTTTGCCCTTCCCGTGGTGCATTACTGGATCGTAGTAATCGGGGGAAGAACGTAGCCCCGCTACGATTTTCATCCTCGCCCTCTAAAGCGCTTCGCTCATTCGGACGATCCCTCAATCGAGGTAAGGGATGTTCTCATCAACCGCTCGATCTCAGGGCTCACCGACGGTAGAGTCGTTCGAGTCGCCTGGCGGCTCGGACCCGCAAGCGCAATTCGTCGTAGGTAGCCGCCAGTTGGCAGCCACGGCATTCGTCATCATTTCGGTGGTCACGGTGGCCGCGACCATCGCGTACATGGCCGGACGCGTGACCAGCGGAGGCAAGTCCGCCGAGGCCGCGTCCATTCCATTGACCAAGCTTCCGGTGCGGGGAGCGGTGGTAGTCGAACTGCCGTCGCCCAACTCGCGGCAGCCTTTTCGATGGGCCTCTGGTCGGGTATTCCGCGCGGGTGGTAGTCGAACTGCCGTCGCCCAACTCGCGGCAGCGGGCGAACGTGGCCGGTGCTCCGGCGGTCCCGATCCAGGTGGAGGCCGCCAGGGCAACACCGGAATCCAAGCCGAGCCCTCTGGCTCCAGCGCAACTGGTCCCGTCCGCCGCTCGAAACGGTCTCATCGCCGGCGCGCTCTATCTGCAGGTGGCGGCCGTGGAGAAGAAGGCGACCGAACTGATGGTGGCCAAGATCCGGGCGACCGGACAACGTGTGACGGTCGCACCCGGTCCGACAGACGAGATGATCAGGCTGCTGGCCGGTCCGTACAAGGAACGGGCCGAATACGAGAGCGCTCAGCGGGTCTTGGAGACTGCCGGTTACAAGCCGTTCCTCAAGCGCCACTGAGACTGGAGTTTCGAGGTGCGGGCGCCGTTTGTTTGGTGATGAGGGGTGATCGGCGCCCGCTGTCGTAACGGGGATAACGGGAAGGCGCGGCCTAGTAGCCGCTCGTTACACGCAAGCGATGTTTTTTGCGAGTGCTCTCGGCTGGGGCGAAGAAGTGGCGAAAATTCCTCTTGACGGAGTGGCCGTCTAAGGTATATTCTGGAGGCGAACAAAGAGCGAACAAGAGGTCTCCGCCATGCCGTCTCCATTCTCCCAGACTGCTGCTACGCCGATCCTTCGGGTTGGCCCCTCCGGATGGGATTACCCTCATTGGGAATCGGTGGTCTATCCCCGGCCGCGACCGCGCGGCTTCCATCCACTGGAGTTTCTGGCCAGCCGCTTCGATACGGTCGAGATCTCGCAATCGTTCCGCGAAGCCGTTCGGCCGGAACTGGCGAAGTTGTGGGCGGTGAAGACCGGTCATAACCGTCAGTTCCAGTTTACGGCCCGGCTGGACCGCCTGTTCAGCCACGAGCGTATCTTGGAACCGGCCCGGATCGCCGAATGGTCGGCCGGATTGCGGCCGCTCCTCGAAATGGGGAAGCTGGGCTGCGTCGTCATGCAGTTCCCCTCGTCATTCCGGTTCACCGCCGAGAACAAGGACTTCCTCATCCGGCTGAGACGGACATTCCACGAGTTTCCCTTGACCGCCGAGCTCCGCCACGTGAGCTGGACCGTCCCGGAGGCGGTGGGTACGCTGATCGACTACCACGTCGGCTTCTGCAATATCGATCAGCCGCCGACGGTCCGCTCCACGCCTCCGACCTCGCTACTGACTTGGCGAGTTGGCTACGTCAAGCTCCACGGCCGAGTCACCGGGGCGGCTCACGACGCGTTCGACGACCGCGCCGAGCGCAACAGCGGCAACGACTACCTGTACTCGCTGGCCGAACTGGGCGACTGGAAGGCACGGATCGAAAAAATCCTTCCTTTCTCGCAATCTACCTTTGTAATCTTCAACAACGACATGAATGGGAAATCCGTCGTCAACGGCCTGCAGATGCAGGGTCTGATGCGGCAGCCCTCGTACCGGATCGCCAAGCCATCCGACCGCGCCGAGTCCGCCGGTCAGGCCGCGTTGTTCCAAGCCGCTTGATCAGCGCGCGGCGTCGTCGGCGCGCTCGAGCCCCTCGATGCTCGTCACTGTCGATCCGAGCAATCTCGCGTGGAAATGGCCCTCCGCGGATTTGCCCGCCAAGTCCGTTTCCGAATCGAGTTCGAAAACACACCCCGTGAGCTTTCCCTCGAGCACCGCGCGGTAGGCCTTGAAGTACTGCCGCGCGGATTTTTCGTCTTCCCACGCGGATCCGTACGACAGCACCGCGCGCCGGTCCTTCTTCCGTTCCCAAAGCCGGTACGCTCCGCCTCTCCATTTCGACGCCAGATCGCCCTCTCCCTTGGCGTACTGTTTGACGAGGATCGAATGATCGAACTCGCCGGCCGTTCCTTCGGCCTGCTTCTTCCACCCGCGGGAGTTGGCGAGTCCGGGGAGGGTCACCGGTAGGGGCTTGACCTGATCGAAGTAGGCTTCCGGATGGAGAATTTCCCGGGTGGTCGCGGGCGCCCTTTCGAACACCTCCCGGTAGGCCCTCTGTCCGTACTTCTCCACCGCCTTGTGCTGAAACAGCATCCCCTTCGAGTAGGGAAACACCAACGACTCCCGCATGTACAGCGGCACGCTCTCGAACACCGGGAAGCCGCTGCCACCGGAAGCCGCGGTCCGGCTCATCATGTCGACCATCATCGGCGAGTCCTTCAGCGACTGTCCCATCTTTCGGGCCATGAACTCCGACATCAGATAGGTCGCCTGGCCCTCCATCACCGCCGTGCGCGCCATCGCGGAGTCGTCGCTGGTGGATCCCTTCCTCAGGAACCGCTCGAGTTGGAAGTGCTGATCGGCCAGCGCGTGCGCCAGTTCGTGGATCAGCGCCATCTCCTGCATGGCGTCGCCCCCACCGGCCGTATCGAGCAGCACCATTTGCTTCTTTCTGTAGTCGTAGAAGGCGGCGGCCTGCTCGGCCATCAGGTCGATGGTCGATTTCTTCAGGTCGAAGTCCTTGGGCGCGAATCCGAACATCCGCAGTACCAGTTCCTCGATGCGGATCTCCTCGGGCTTGACCACTTCCTTGATCCTGGCCTCGAAGTACGCCTTCAGTTCGGCGCGGGCCATCGTCTTTTCGGCGACCGGTCTCCGCACCGCGAGGCCAGTGATCTCCGACAGCCGGCCGAGGATCTCCTGGCGCGACTGCGCGGCGGCGGAGACCGCGGCGAGCAAAAAAACAAGAAGTTTCATGATTGTTTCATTCGGCGGGACCAGAACAGCGCTGCCGCCAAGGCGAGCAAGGCTCCTCCACAGACCGTGGCCCGGGGTCCCGCGACATCGGCGGCCACTCCGGCCAGCAGATTGCCGAACGGCGCCATTCCCACCACGCTCATCGAATAGAGTGACATAACGCGGCCCCGGTATTCATCCTCGATCGAAGTCTGCACGAGCGTGTTGACGGCGGAGAGCGTGCGGAAGATCGAGAATCCGCAGACGCCCATGGCTCCGAGCGCGATCTCGAAGGTGGGAGCGGCGGCATAGGCGGCCAGCCCGGCGAAGTTGGTGAGCGTGCTGCCGAGCACCACTCCCGGAAGATTGCCGCCGCGCCGGGCGAGGAACGCCGTGCCCATCACCGCTCCCAGTCCGAGGGCTCCGGTGAGCATCCCGAGGCCCGGAGCTCCGCGTTCGAAGATGCGGCCGGCGAACACGGGCCCCAGCAGGTTCGACGGCGCCATGGCCAGATTCGCCAAGGCCGACACCGTCAGCAGCGCTCTTACGCGGGGATGGTTCCAGGCGTACGAGAAGCCTTCCCGCAGCCGCTGCCACGCGGGATCGTGTTGCGCGGTTTGCGTTTCCGGCGAGCGCATCGACCATAAGGCGGCGATCACGCCCGCGAATGTCGCCGCGTTCACGGCGAAGCAGACACCTTCGCCGAACAGAGCCACGAAGAATCCGGCGAACGAGGGCCCGACGATGCGCGCCGCGTTGAAGGTCATCGAGTTCAACGCAATCGCGTTCGGCAGATCCTCCGGCCCCACCATCCGCACATACAGCGATTGCCGCGCCGGAATGTCGAACGCGTTCACCGCGCCCCAGAACACCGCCAGCCCGACGATCAGCGGGATCGTGATGGCTCCGCTCAGCGTCAGCGTGGCGAGGGCCGCCGCTTGGAACAGGAACAGCGACTGGGCCGCGATCACGATCTTGCGCCGCGAGTAACGGTCGGCCGCGACGCCCGCCAGTGGCCCCAGCAACAGCACCGGCGCGTATTGACAGAAGCCGATGGCGCCCATCAGCAGTGTCGAGTCAGTCAGGCGGTAGACCAGCCAGTTCTGCGCCAGCCCCTGCATCCATGTGCCGGCGAGCGAAACCACCTGACAGGCGAGGAACAGACGAAAATCGCGGTGCCGTAGCGCGCGGAAGAGCGGATCCAAGGGGCTCAGTTTCTCCGGAAAGGCGACTTCAGGTAGCCCTCCGCTTCCTTGGCGCGGTACGATCCGGGGGCGTAGGCGATGCAACCGCGGTAGGCCTCGAGCGCCTTGGGACGGTCGCCCGTCAGATCGTAGGTTTGTCCGAGCCGCATCCACGCCGTGACGCCGGTGTTCAGGTCGAGTTCGGCGGCCTTGGCCGTCACCCGCTGGAAGTTGGCCAGGGCGGCGTCCAGGTCGCGATACCAGAACTGCACGGTGGCGCGGAAGTACCAGATCTTCTCAACGGGCACATTCTTGTATCCGGGCGATCCGGCGAGTTTCAGTTTGTCCACGGCGTCGATGGCCTCGAGCGCCTTGCGCGGGTTACCGAGGTCGGACTGCATCTGCGCCAGTTCGAACTGGAAAAGGTAATTGCGCGGGAACTTTCGCAGCAGGGACTCGAGGAGAGGAACGGCTTCGGCGGGCCGCCGTTCGCGCCGGTAGATGGTGGCGAGCAGAATCGCGGCGTCGTACTTGTTGTCGTCTCCCCTCTCCCAAACCATTTGCAACGTGCGGATGCCTTGTTCCTTGTCGCCGCGAAATCCGCCGAGGAACCCGAGCGCGCGATAGATCCACGGGAGGCTGCCGACCATGTATTCGTGCGCGCCCTGAACCAGCCGGGTATCGGCGCGGCCGGGTTCGAGCGCCGTCAGGCGGTCGTGCGCCGTGCGGGCGGCGGTGGCGTCCCGCAACGAGTCGATCCACGCCTTGCGAACCAGGAAATTGTAGTTGGCGCGGAGTCCATGGGCGACGCCGAGCGAGTACAGTCCCGGCTTGTCGCTGGGATTCGCGGCCAGCGCGGCTTTCGACAAGCGGATCGCTTCGGCGATGGAGCTGTCGAACAGGCGCGCGTCCTCGGCGCTAGGGTTCATCTTGGCGCGCCGGAGGAACGCGTTGCCGCCCGTGACGAGTTCCGTCTCGAGTGCTCCCGAGCGCAACATCTCGCGATAGAGAACCGACTGCGCCAGATGATTGCGGGCCGGAGCCGACGCGGGCCGCGCCGCTACGAGGTTGGCGAAGGCGCCCACGGCCTCGTCGAACTCGAGATTGTAGAAATGGTCGAAAGCGCGAGCCGTTTCGACGTCGATGGCGGCGCGCAACGGCGCCAGCATCAAAGGGGTGCACGCCAACAACCGGCCGAATCTCACTCCCTTCATGGTAGCGTTCCCGGCGCGGTACACTGCGACGAATGAGCCAACGGCACGAAGAAGCGATCGAATGGGCGGACCGGATCGAAGGCGCCATGCGAGCGGAAGGCATGTGGAGCGGCGATCCGTTGCCGGCCGAGGCCTACGAATTCAGCGAGGCGTTCGCGCAGGACACCATGGCCTACTCGCAATGGCTTCAGTTCGTGTTTCTGCCGCGGGTGCGGGAGATCGCGGCGGAAGGCGGGTCGTTCCCGTCGAGCAGCATGGTGGGCGCGCAGGCGGTCCGCGAGTTCGACGGCCGGCACGAGTTAGCGGATCTGGTGAGCGAGCTCTGCGCGTTCGACGCGTGGATCGAGCACCGGTAACGGGGACGGCCGCCGTAGCGGCCAAGCGGCTACTCGATCCACATCCGGTTCAACGCGCCGCCACCGGCGGGCAGAGTGGCATTCCCCGCTTTGAAGCCGTTCCCTTCCAGGATGTAGGCGGTGACATCCGCGTAGGTCCGGTCCGGCAACGAGGCGGGCGAAGCAGGGGGCATGGTCTTCGACTTATCGTAAAATGCGCGCACTGAAGTGCCGGCCCACTTGGACCTGAAATACTCGCCGGCCAGCGGCGTACCGAAGGTGCCGTTGGTCATCGTGTTGCCGTGGCACACCGCGCAGTGCGATTCGTACGCCTTCTTCCCGGCGGCGGCCTGCTTGGCGGTGACTCGCGGGGGAATCGCCGCAGCGGGGCGGGGAGGCTTGGGCGCCGAGGCGGCGGGCGGTTGGCTCCGGGCGGCGGCGGTTTCCGGGGCGGCGACTCCGTCTCCTTCGCCTTCGTAAGTGAACGCGAGGATCGCGCCCTTGTCCAGCATGTTTGTCGTCGCCCCACCGGAGGCGGACTCCGCCAATCCATCGGAATCGGTGGCAACATAGATCGTCCGGCCATCGGGATTCATCGCCGTGTCCCGGTAGCGGTTCTCCGACTGGAAGTAGCGGCTCATCTTTCCGGCGGATTTCTTCCGGTCCGGCGTGAGAGGCAGCACGTAGAGCGATCCGCGCTTGAGCGTCCCGATCAGCAGGACCGCGTCCCATCCGGGAATGCCGCCGGCCTTGGCCGCGTGGAACTCCACGCTCGAGATCCCGACCGTCGGCCAGCAGATGTAGTTCACGCCCTTGCAGGCCGGATCCTCGAAATTGAATCCGGTGGGAACGGTGAATAGCGTGGCGATGGGTTCGACGAGCGCCTTGGTGAACGCCGTCTCGGGTTCGCGCGGGACATCCGGATGGATGGCAAGGTCGCTGAACCGGAGCTGCGAACATGGCGTCTTGGACTCGGCCCAACGCGCGTACTCGTAGGCCTTGTTGTCCCGGAGACCGGCCACGTGCGGCCAGCCGTAGTTGGAGCCGGACGTCAGGACGTTGATTTCGTCGTCCGTCTTGGGGCCGTGTTCCGCCGCGTAGAGCGTCCCGTCCGGCCCGAAGTCGATCCCCTGGATGTTGCGGTGGCCGTAAGTATAAACGTGGCTGACCACGCCGCCGAGCCGGGGATTGTCGTCCGGGATGGAGCCGTCCAGATTCAGCCGCAGCGACTTACCTTCGTAAGCGGCGAAGTCTCCACTTCCGATTTCCTTTTCCGTGGGAAGGCGCTGGGCGAGCACGGGGAGGCAGAAATTGCCGAGTTGGTTGTTCCCCTGATCTCCGGTGGTGAGGTGGAGCTTGGGGCCGGGTCCGATCTTCAACCGCATGCCGTTGTGGTCGTTGCCGGCCGGCAGCCCCGAGACGATCGTGGTGGGCTGGGAAAGCGCGCCGGACGCCGGATTGTAAGTCATGCGCACGATCTTGGCGTAGAGGTTCCGGTATGGGCTGGCGGGGTCGCTGACGCGGGCGTCGGGCGCCTTGTTCCTGTCGACGTAGGTGTAAGCGGCGTACACGTGGCCAGTTCCCTTCAGCAGGCCGGGATGGAGCGCCAAGCCCAGCAGACCATCCTGTCCGCCAGGAGCCGACACCTCGTCGAGGGTGATCGCCGTGTGACGCTCGCCCGTGGCCGGATTTACGCGGACGATGCGCTTGCCGGTGCGCTCGGTTACCCAGAGCATGCCGTCCGGCCCCCAGGTGACTTCCCATGGCCCGGCGAGTCCAGAGACCACCACCGTCTTGCGGAACTTCTTGGTTCCACGAATCACCGATTCGGGCCCATCCTGGGCGGACAGCAAGGAGGCGAGAGCGAAGATGCAAATGAGACGCTGCATGAGTGAATGCTCCTACCATGCTATCGCTTGCGCTCCGCGCGCGGGAGGCAGCCGGCGTGCGACGATAGCGGCATGCCCGCCCCCAAACTCGACGATCTTCGGGCTGAGTACGAGCGCATGTTCGAGAACTGCGATCCGCGCCGCGAACGCGCCGCCGAGGTCAACCGCACGGTGTCGGCGATCAACGCCAATCGTCCCCGGTACGAGACGGCCGCCCGCGAGGCGAAGGTACCGTGGCACTTCGTCGCGCTGGTGCATTGCATGGAGGCAGGATTGAAGTTCGACCGCCACCTCCACAACGGCGATCCACTCACGGCGCGAACGGTGCGCATTCCCGCGGGCCGTCCGCTGACCGGGGAGCCACCATTTCCGTGGGAGGCGAGCGCGGCGGACGCGCTTCGGCTGCGCAAGCTCGACAAGTGGGCGGACTGGTCACTGGCCGGGACGCTCTTCCAGCTCGAGGGATACAACGGCTGGGGCTACCGGCTCCGGAAGCCGTCCACCGTATCGCCCTATCTTTGGTCTTACTCGGGACACTACTCCAAAGGCAAGTTCACCGGCGACGGGAAGTTCGATGCCGAAGCCATTTCGCTGCAGTGCGGCGCGGCGGTCCTGCTGCGGGAACTGGTCCGGCGCGGAGCGGTTACTCTCGCGCCGCCAGCCAGCGAAGCATCGCGCCCAGGGCCTGTCCGCGGTGGCTGACGGTCAGCTTTCTTTCGGCGGAGGCTTCGGCCAGGGTGCAATTGAAGGGAGGATGGTGGAACAGCGGATCGTAGCCGAACCCGCCGGAGCCGCGCTCCTCGTCGAGGATTAGCCCTTCCACGACGCCGTGAAAGGCGGCGAGCGGCTGGCCGGCGCGGGCGATGGCCACCACGCAGCGGAAGCGGGCCGCGCGATTCTCCCGGCCTCGCATGCGCGACTTCAGCAGTGCGTTGTTGGCGCCGTCGCCGGCGTGTCCACCGGCATAGCGCGCCGAATAGACGCCCGGAGCGCCGTCGAGTGCGTCCACCTCGAGGCCGGAATCGTCGCAGAACAATAGCTCGCCGGTGTGTTTGGAGTAGTAGCGCGCCTTGAGGATCGCGTTCTCCTCGAAGGTCTCTGCGGTCTCCTCGGGCGGTTCGATCTCCTTCAGCCCGGGCAGTACGCGAACGTCCCACCCCTCGCCGAAGCTCCGAGCGGCGCCCTGAAACTCGCGCAATTTGCCAGGATTGGTGGTGGCGCAGTAGAGGATCATGCGCCGGACAGCACCCGCTTCTGAATGGCGATCAACGTTTCTATGCCGCCGCGGGCGAGCTGAATCATGCGGGCGAGCTGGCTGTCCTCGAAGGTCGCCTTTTCGCCGGTTGCCTGAACCTCGATGAAGCGGCCGGCGCCGGTCATGACCACGTTCATGTCGACGTGGGCGGC
>SXGS01396932.1_pt1 | contig 24243 bp, 26 predicted proteins | sample 3174681 | NCBI WGS metagenome assembly SXGS01 (sample SAMN11356861, study PRJNA531348) | freshwater metagenome | isolation source: freshwater sample F1-80 | place: China: Fuxian Lake, Yuxi | collected 2017-12-25
CTGGCTCGCGCTCGCTCACCCCGCGCTGCGCCTCGACCCCGACCTGCTGTCATACTTGACGCACTGGCGAGACTGGCGCGCCGGCGTGCCCGCGAGCTTCGGCTACACCGTGCCGAAGGTCCTGCCCTTCCTGCTCTTCGGAGCAGCCGGGAGTCCCGAATTCGCCCAGGCGCTCTCGATCCTGTGCGCGGCAGCGGCCGGTGCGGCGCTCGTGGACGTGAGCCGGCGCAGTTTCGGCATCGCCGCAGGTCTGCTCGTCGGGCTCTTCTATCTGCTCGATCCGCTGCGGGTCGTGCTGATGCTGCGCTCGAGCGCCGATCTGCTGGTGGGTGTCGGGCTGATCCTCGCCGCCTGGGCGTGGAGTCGGGGCCACGTGCGTGCAGCTGGCCTGGCGCTGCTGGTGGCGGCACTCGCCAAACCGATGGCGGTGCCGTGCGGGCTCGTGCTCCTTCTGCCGCAGGCGGCTGTTCCGCTGCGGCGGCGTTGCTTCGCCGCGGCTCTCCCCGTTCTTGCGCTTGGCGCGAGCGTCTGGCTCGAGGGCGCGCTCGCCGGACGTGGGCTCGCCGCGATCGTGACCTCTCCAGTGCTGCCCACGCAGCACATTGGTTTCGCCGCGCTCGCCGCCGGTGGCGCCCGCGATGGCGTAGCGGCGTTGCGGCTCATCGTTGGCGAATGGATGGGTGGGCTCCTCTTCGCGCGCTCATGGCCGCTGATCGTGGCGGGGGCGGTGGTGCTCGCGGCGCGCTCCTGGCGCGGCGAACCCGGAGCCCGCGCCGCGCGGGTTCTCGTCGTCGCGCCGATCCTCCTGGTCGCGACTTACGCGCTGCTCGCCTGGCACCAACCGATCGCGGTCTACACGCGCTTTGCGTGGCCGCTCACGGTTGCGGCCGCGGTGCTGGCGGCGCTGGCTCTAACGGCATGTGGGGCACTCCTGGCGCGACGTCCGACGATTGCGCTTGCGGTCTCGGCGGGGCTGGCCTGCCTGGTGCTGCTCGATCGCGAGCAGGACTGGAAGTGGCGGGCGCCGCTCATGGTCGCACCCTGGGAAGCCAACGCCGCGGCGGTCGAGCAGGGGCTCGCCGAAATGGCCGCAGCACCGGGCTGCGCCGCCGGGGCCGTGGTGCCACTCGCGTATCTGCCATTGGCGCGCTGGCGGCTCGGCGATGGTGCTGGTGGCCGGACACGATTTTGTGCGCTCGAGGACTGGGCCGAAGGACGCGGTTGCAACACGGCGCAGTGCGCGCTGCTGGTCGCGGGTGCCCCGACCACGCCGGCCGCACAGGCGCGCATGTCGGCGTTGCTCGCAGGCGACTCCTCGCCCCGCGTGATCGATGGGCGCGTCGCACTGGTCGCGATTTCCCGGCCGGGACCCGGTCAACGTCGGCCCTCCGCTGCCCGATCGCATGCGCGCGTCGCGCTGGTAGAGGTTCCGCAGCCGGGGCATCGGAGCGGCGCGCTCTAGGGAGCAATCGTGACTCATCCACCCGTAGAGCGTTCTCGCGAACCGCGACCAGCCCTTGCGCTGTGCGCCGCCGTCGCGATCTGCGCGGCTCTTGGTGCGTTTCTCGAAGCTTTGGGGCGACAGCTCGGACAACCACCGCTCTGGTCGGTGCGTGTCTTGCTGCCCGGTGTCGTTCCGGCGCTTGCCGTGCTCGGGCTGGCCCGGCTCACGACGTGGGGCCGGGGCCGGCGCTCGGGCCTGCCGATCCCGGCCGGGGCCGGTGCGCCCCGCACGCTGGTCGTCGATGCGGGGCTCGTCCTGGTATCGAGCTTTATCTTTGGCTTGCTGGCGCAGGGGCGTCGCCTCGCACCCGCGGTCGAAGGGGGGTTGTACGACGCGCCGCTGTGGCAGCTCGATCGCAGCATCCACGGTGGTTTCGAAGTCGGAGTGCGGCTCGGCGAGGCGGTGCACGCGCTCGGGCTCGTACCGCTGCTGGATTCCGTCGCGCCGGCGTTGCCCACGTTGGCGTGGCTCGCGCTGCCGCTGCTGCTCGCCCTTCCGGCGACGCGCACGCGGGCCGCGCGTGCCGTTGCGGCCTTTGCGCTTTTCGCTGTCGTCGCGCTGGCGCTCATGCTCTGGCTGCCCGTGCTCGGTCCGGCGCAGTATCGGCCGACGCGCTTCTTTTGGCTGTCCGATGCGCCGCTCAGCGAGCATCTCGAATGGGTGCGGCTTCAGGACTACGCGGCTCTGCGGCGCGATCCCGCTGCGTTGAGCACACACCCCGATCCCGGTCTCTCCGGATTTCCCGCGATCGAGGTGGGATGGCTGGTCCTCGTACTGCGAGTTGCGCTCGCCCGGCGGGGCCCGGTGCTGGCGTGGGCGCTCATCCTCGCAGTGTTTGGCGTGGGCTCGCTGGCGTTGGGTCGCCAGTACATGCTCGGCATCGAGGTCGCGCTGGTCACGGCCCTCGCGGCGGACGCGACGGCCGGGCGTCTGCTGGCGCGACGTCCGGGACAGGTGCCGCGCCAGCGGTCGCGCCCGCGAGTCGCGTGGCCGCGGCGACCCGCGCGTGGCATGGTCCCGGGATGAACGCGGGAGAGCTGCCGCCGCTCGTGCTGCTGCCGCTCGCGTTTGCGCTCGGTGCCGCGGTGGGCAGCTTTCTCAACGTCGTCATCCACCGGGTTCCGCGCCAGCTCTCGGTGGTGTCGCCACCCTCGCACTGTCCTGCCTGCGACGCGCCGATCCGCTGGCGGCAGAACGTGCCGATCGTGAGTTGGCTTACGCTGCGCGGGCGTTGTGCGGCCTGCGGTACCCGCATCTCGGCGCGATACTTGACAGTGGAGCTGCTGACGGGCCTGCTCGCAGTCGCGCTGGCGCGTCGCTACGGCGTGTCGTTCGAGTTCGTTTCGGGCTTTGTCTTCGCGGCGGGGCTGATCGCGCTGACCTGGATCGATCTCGACCATCGCTTGCTCCCCGATCGCATCACGCTCCCCGGAATCGTGGCGGGGCTGGCCCTTGCTCCGTTGCGCAGTCACGGCGCTCCGCTGGACGGCCTCAGCGCAGCCGCGCTCGGTGTGCTGGTCGGTGGCGGTTCCCTCTGGCTCGTGGCCTGGCTCTACGAGCGCATGACCGGTCGCGAGGGCATGGGCGGCGGAGACATCAAACTGCTCGCGATGATCGGCGCGTTCCTCGGCTGGCAGGGCGTGCTGCTCTCGCTCTTCCTCGGTTCCGTCGTCGGCTCGGTCATCGGCGTCGGCATCATGATCGCGCGCGGCGCCGACACCAGGCTGGCACTGCCCTTCGGGCCCTTCCTCGCGATCGGCGCCCTGACGACACTCCTCCAAGGCGAGGCCTTGATCGCCTGGTACGTCGGCACGCTCGGCTGAGCGGGGGCCCTTGCTCCGTCGCGGCGGGCGAGCTGTCGGTCGGGCGCAGCTCTACGTCGGCAGAGTCCGGGCGCTCACGGCATCGCGGTGGGGCTTGCTCCCGCGCTGGAGGTTTGTGCGCTTCGCTTTCCAGCGACGTCGCGCAACGGGTCCGAATGCTCCCGCGTTTCCGCCATCGGGCATACCGACACCGCGCGTCTGCCGATGGCGTCGCGCCGTGTGTTCGAGTTGTCCGTGGCGCATTTCGGTTGACCGATGCCGTGGGGCCGCCCTTCCCGGAGCACGGGGTGCGTGTCCGGGTTCTCCGCCGCGCATCGCAGTAGACTTCTTGCGCGCGCCGTCATGGGAGTGCTCGGGGCGCGGCGCTAGTCGGGGGGCGTGCAGATTCGTCGACTCGAATCCTGGCCCGCACGGGTAGCCGGGTGGGTGATGCAAGATCGCGTCGCGGGCGGGATGGTCCCTCGCCGTGATGCGCGGCCTGCTCGCGCTTCTCGTCGGGAGGGGTGGACGTTGATCGAAGTCGTTCTGATCTTGACCCTGTTCGGGATCGTCACCGCGGCCGCGGTGCCGTCGATGGTCGCGGCTCGCACGGGCGTCGAGCTGCGTTCGGCGGCGCTGGGGCTCGTCGGCGCGATGGTGCGGGCCCGTCGCGGTGCGCTGGCCGAGGGCCGTTCGTGGCAGGTGCGCGTGCGCGATCGCCGGGTCGACCTCATCCCCGCCGGCGTGTCGGGATCGAGCGAACTCCTGGCCGGCGGAGCAGAGCTCGCCGGGGCGACCTCGGGTGGTGACGTGCGTTTCTTCCCCGACGGCCTCGCCGAAAACGCGACCTTTACCCTCGAGTTACGCGGCCAGCGCCGCTCGGTGATTGTCAATCAGAGAGGGAGGCTGCGTGTCGAATGAGGGCCACGTGGGGCGCTGGCAGGACGGCTGGACGCTGGTCGAGGTCGGACTCGCGCTCTGCTTCGTGTCGGGTCTCGCCATGACGGTGGGCGCGTCGGCGGCAACTCTCCTGCGGCTTGCGGCCGAGGCGCATGCCGAAGCGATCGGGCTCGCCGCGGCGGCGTCCCGGCTGGAGGAGTTGCTCGCCACCGACCCCGAGCGGCGTGCACCCGGTACCGACGTGGTCACGCTTGGCGGCACCGAGGTGACCCGGATCTGGCGTCCGGTCGCCGACGACCCCGCCGCGGGGCTGTGGCGGATCGAGGTCACCGCACGCTGGGAGCGCCCGTCGATCACGGGTCTGACACTGGTCGGGGTGGGGCCATGAGCCTCTCGCGCGAAGGACGGACCAGACTCGTTGCCATGCGTGACGCGCGGCTGGTCTGTGGGATGACCAGATTGACGTCCGTGGGTCAGCTGGTCTGCGTCGTGGGCGCTGGAGCGGATTCGCTCCGATGGGCGGCACGCGTCGACGCGGCGAACGTGTTGCTCGACGTGCTGCAGGCTGGGGTGGAGAGGGGGGCGGAGAGTCGCTTGCGTAGCGGAGGGCGGCTGAACACGGGTTCGCAGAGAGTGAGGACCGGATGAGTCTCCTCGAACTGCTCGTGGCGATGACGAGCGCGTCGCTGGTCGGGGCCGCAGCACTGACCCTGCTCGTCACCCATGCCGGAGTCTTCGGGCAGATGCTCGAGCAGACCCGCGCGATGGCCGATCTTGCCTTTGCCGCCGACGTGGTCGGGCGCGACGTGCAGACGGCGGGGGGCGATCCCGCGTGCAGCGGGGTCGTTGCGCTGGAGAGCGCGGGCCCGACCGGCCTGCGCTTGCGCGCGGACCGAGACGGCGATGGCGCGATCGACCGCGAGTCGCTCGAAGAGATCGAGATCGCCGCCGGCAGCGGCCGGCGGCTGGTGCGGCGGATCGGCCAGCAGTCGATGGCCATCGCGAGTGATCTCGCCCACGCGACCATCGATTTCGGGGAGAGCGAAGCGTCAGCGCCCGCGGCCGGCGAACCGGCTGCGTCCGGCGTGGGCGTCGCCGCTCCCGCGCGACGCGTTGATCTCGACCTGGCCCTCGAGCGGAGCTGGCGTGGACGCGACATCGATGTCGCAACACATTTGAGCGCCGCCCTGCGCGGCGGGTGCACGCGATGAGAGTGTGCAGCGCCGAGGACGGCACCGTGTCCAGCGGTGGGACATGCAAAAGTCCAGGGGTGGGTGCGATCGGGGGGCGACGCTTCTCGCGTGGCGGGGCGGCCATCGGCGCAGACCCGCGCGGGTGCGGGCGATGAGGCTGCGGCACGCCGAGGGCGGGGTCGTGTTGTTGGCGGTCCTGTTGGTTGCGGCACTCCTGGCGACGCTCAGCGCGGTTGCTTTGCGGCTGCTTGGCGACGAATTCTGGGCCATGGGCCGCCGACGGGCCGCGCTCCAGGCCCGCTACAGCGCCGAGGCTGCGGTCCATCACGTCGCCGCCGTGCTGGCTCCCGGCCGCGCCTTGCCCGAACCACTAAATCCCGCGGACCTCGTCGATCCGCTGCAGGCCAGCCCTCTGCTCGATCTCGGCGGTGCGGCGGTGCCCTTCCCCGGCGAGCCCTTCGGCTACGAGGCGCGCCTGATCGAGGCCCGGCCGGCGGGCGGCGGGTCCATCCCCGCGGCCGCGTCAGGGAGCAATTTTATCCGGGTGCTCGGCCGCGGCTGGTCGGTCGCCGGGACGCGCCGTGGCGTTGCAGGGGCGCTCGGACGGGCGCGGCAGCCCTATCTGCCCGCCGCCCTGGTCGTGACCAGTGGGGAACTCGTCACTTTGCCTGCGGGTCTGCGCCTGAGCGGCGAGGGGGCGGCGCGCGAACTGGCGGCGCGGGGCTTCGTCGAGCTGGAAGCGGCCGGCCGTGCGCTCGGCTGGGAGGTGCTCGAGACCGAGCGACGGGGGGCCCTCGCTCGCGTGTTCGATGTCGCGGCCTTCGCGCGCACGTCTGGACTCGAATCCGTCGGCCTGTCCGCGGGCGCGCCGATCGTGCTGGCGGCCACGGCCGCACGCTTCCGCGGTGGGTCCGCGGGGAGCTTGACGGGGCGGGGCGTCCTGCTGGTCGAGGGCGATCTCGCGATCACGGGAGCAATCGACTTCGCGGGAGCGCTTCTCGTCTCCGGGACGCTGCGTCTCGAGGCCGAGCCCTGCGCCGTGCACGGGCTGGTCTGGGCGCGGCGGGTCGAGGTGGCGGCCTCTGTGCGCTGCGATCTCTTCGCTTCACTCGAGGCACTGCGCGCGGCCGACGCGGCAGCGGCGCTACCGCGCGCTGTGGTCGTGCGCGGTTTCGTCGACACCGAGCTCGTCGGCGAGCAATCCGGCGAGGATCCGGTGGCCCTCGGCGGTTAGATGCTTCCAGCCGGGGTAGTAGGGCCGCTCGCCGCGCGCGAGTCCGGGCAGGGCGTCAATCACAATCAGGCCCCGCGCGCTCTTGCACCGCCACGGCGGGGCTGTCGCCGATGCCTCGATGTCTGGGCCTGGTTGCCGGGCGAGAGTAGCGCCGTCGCGCTGCCGAGGCGTGGTCAGCGCCGATGGCTCACACGTCGCGCCGTCGGTTCGAGAATCCAGCGGGGAGTCGCAAAGCCGGGTCGCGGCTCGGGCCGATGGCCCGTGGTCCTTCGCGCCGCACAGGGCGGCGATGATCTGGCGCTGGGGTCGGCGCCAGTCGATCGCGCGCCGGGCGAGATCCCTCTGCCAGCTCGGATCACGTGCGATCTCGACCGCGCCGAGTTCGGGAATCAACACGACGAGGGGACGCGCGCCGGCATCCGCGATCTGCTTGACCAGTGCCCGCAGGAGGAGAGCGGTCAGCTCCAACGAGGCGCGGCTTGTCGCATCCGGGGTGGCGGCCCAGATCTCGGCGAGTGGCTGGCCGGACGATTCCCACCAAACCCGGTCGCGGCGGGCGGGAACGTCCGGTTCGGCAGCCCGGGCGGCGAGCGTGTTGAGCAGCGCCGAGTGGCGCATCAGAGCCCGGAACAGCTCGATCATGGGCGTGACGAGGGGCGGCCGCAGCGCCGGGCTACCCGTGAGACGGAGGCCGTCGCTGGCGTCGCGCACGAAATGTGGCTTGGGGTACTGCCAGGTTCCGGAATCGGCGTTGTCGCGCAGGTCGTTGCCGAGGTACACGGCGACGATCACGACATCCGGCGCGCTGGCGCGGACGTCGCGCTCGAAGAGGAGCATCTCCTGGTCCGTGCCATAGCCCGGGACGGCATGGTTGCGGACGACCACGTGCGGCCCGTCGAGCAGGGCGGCGAAGGTCTCGTCATCCTCGACGCCGTCCCCGAAGGCTTGCGAATCACCGAGCACCGCGACGCGGAGACCACCGCGAGTGTCCCGTGCCGCATGGCTTACCGGGTTGCGGGCACCAGGGGCAGTCCATCCCTGAATCCGATCCGGCCGCGCCGGGGGATCGCGTCGGCCCTCGCTGTTGAGGGTCACGCGGGTCAGGAATTCGTCGCCCCCGTACGGCCCGGCGAAGTTGCGTCGGTTGCGCCAGCCGAGCAGCGGGTCGGGTTCGGCGAGGTAGACGCGGTTGCGCAGGTGCGGCCGAAACGATCGGCCCGCGAGTCGCAGCGTGACCTCGCTCGCCAGCACTCCGGCCGCGAGCCCGAGTAGCACGACCAGCACGCGCGCGCGGTACTGCCGCCCCGCACACAGCCCCGCTCGCCACGCCATGGCGGCATCTTCGCCGATTCAACGTTCCGCCTCGACCCCATGCGGGATCCACCTTGGCGAGGTCACGCCGTGGTCCGAAAAATGGGGTCCACCTCAGTTGCGGCGGGGCAACTCGCGACTCGCCGAGCTTGGGCGGAAGTCACCGCCGCCGGCGAGCGGCGTCGGTTGTTGCGGCGGAGCAGGGCGCGACCCGGCCGGAGCGCCGGCGAAACCCACCGCCTGCTTGGCGTCGTTGCGCGGTTGTTGCGGCGCGGCAGGGCGCGACCCAGCCGGAGCCGCTCGCTGAGATGCTCCGGGCGCCGGGTCGGCCGTGAAGGAAGTGACGGCGCGGCGACTCTCCGCCGGCTCTGCCACGCGGCGGCGGCCGGGCGGCGTCGCATCCGCGCTGGCGTCCGCCCGAAGGTCTCGACGCCCGACCGGGCTGCCCGGAGTTCGCCGGCCGGCACCCGGTGGGTTCTCCGGCGAATGTCGCTCGATCGATCCAGAACTCTGCTGAGTCGTATCGGGGAAGTCCCCGGTTTGACCTCGCCAACCCGACCGGCCCACGGCTTGGGCGTTGACGGGCAGGAGCCCGGAACGCGGCTTGCTGTGTCTGAGCCTTGGTTCGGGTGGAGTCGCGCGGCGACTCCGGCCGTGGGTGGGGTGGAGGTGTGGTGGTGAGATCGAGGAAGACGGAACGGCTCGGTGAGTCGGGTTGGACTCTCATGGAGCTGATGGTCGTGCTGGCCATGATCGCGATCCTGAGCGGCATCGCCGTGCCCCAGTACTCGCAGCTCACCAGCCAGATGCGCTCGAGCGCGGCCGCGACGCAGTTGCTCGGCAATGTCCACTGGGCGCGAACCATGAGCCTGCGGACAGGCGTGCCGCACTACATTTCGACCGGCGCGGGTGGCGGAGTGGTCTATCAGGTACGTCGCGCCGCCGTTCCGCCCGCGATCGATCCGGATTCGGACCCCGTGATCCGCAGTGTCGACCTGAGCCAGAGCATGCCGGGCATCTCGTTCCAGACCAATGGCGCCGCCAGTGATCCCTGGGGCACGCCGCTCGCGGGCGCGGTACCGAGCACGCCGTTGGCCTTCAACGCCCGCGGGTTGCCCTCGACGTCGGGAACCTTCGTGGTCTCCACCGCCGATGGTGCCTTCGGCTACGCGGTCGCGGTGACCGGTGTCGGCCGCGCGCGAGTCTTCCGGCAGAACGGAGCGGGCGGCTGGCAATGATTCGCTTGCGGGACGAGAGGGGTTTCACGCTGATCGAGACGCTGGCGGCAGCGTTGATCATCGCGATCGCCTTTCTCGGCCTCGCGGGCACGCACGCCGTCGCCAGCAAGGCGCAGTCGCTCGGCAACAACCAGGGACTGGCCACGCTGCTTGCCGAGGAACACCTCGAGCGGATGCGGCGCAGCTCGTGGGCCCAGATCACGACCACGGCCGCGAGCGAGCAGCGTCAAGGTGAAACATTCATCGCACTCCGGATCGTCAGCGATGTCGGTCTGTCGCGGAAGGTCGATGTTGCGGTCGTCTGGGACGATCGCTTCGGGGTACATTACCTGGCCCTCTCGACGATGGTGAGTCAGGTAACAAATCCGTGAGCACGCCCCGTCCCGAAGCTTCCGGGTCGCCCTGCCGCCAGCGCAAGCTGCGACTTGACGCCTCCCGGCGCGCGAGCGAGGCCGGGTTCACCGTGATCGAGCTGCTCGTGTCGGCCGCGATCGGGCTCGTCGTGCTCGGTGTCATGTTCGGTGCGGTCGCGGTGCAGGGGCGCAGTGCCGCGAGTCAGCGCGGGCTGGCCGACGCGCAGCAGACGGGTCGGCATCTCGGCGAGATCCTGCGCCAGGATCTCCGCATGGCCGGCTACGGAATGCTCGGTGTGGGTGCCGACGCCGACTTGCCGCCGCTCGACTATACGACCAGCGGCGGTACCGGCACGCTCATCCTGCGCGGCGCGTTCTCGAATACCGTGACGACGCTGGCCCAGAGCGCTGCTGCCGGCAGCAACACCCTCGTCGTCGCCCCGCCGCTCGCCGGCGCTTTCCTCAGCGGTGCCCGGATCGTGGTGGACAGTGGGATGTACTCGGAGGTGCGCACGCTCACCGCGGTTTCGGCTGCCGGAGCGAACATAAGCCTGACGCTGAGTTCGCCGCTCGGCCGGGCCTATCCGGTCGGGCCGAGTGTGAGCCAGATCGAGGAGGTCACCTACGTGCTTTCTGGCGGCCTGCTGACCCGCGGCGGCGTCCTGCTTGCCGACGAGGTGGAGAGCGTGGCGCTCAGCTTCGTGGCCCAGGACGGCACGGTGAGCGATGTGCCGGGCGACGACCTGCGCGGCATCGTGCTCGACCTCACGGTGGCGCAGCCCGACGCCCTTCCCGACAGTGGACCGCCGCGGACCCGCGTGCGGACCGAGGCCCAGGTGCGGAACCTCGCGTTCCGCCAGGGGATTGCATGATGCGCGCCGGGCCCTCGCGTGCCCCGGCCTGCCGGCTCGCCGACGAGCGCGGCATGGTGATGATCGTCGCCCTCGGACTCATCGTCGCGCTCTCGGCTCTGACCCTCCAGGTGGCGACTTCCTCGCAGATGTCGGCGCTGACCGGAGCGCTCGCCCGCGACGCGGCCCAGGCCTTTCATACCGCCGACGGTGGCGCCTCCTTCTCGCTCGAGGATGATTTGAACTTCGTGCCCGACATGGGCCCACGCGCGGTCGATCTGACGGGCTCGGCGGCAGCACTCAAGGCCACGGTGCTCGCGTCCTACGTCGGCTACCGGGCGCTTCCCGGGAACCTGCTGGTGCGGACTACCGATGGCCGCGTGCGGGCCGCCCAGTTCGGCCAGAACGAAGGACTCGGTCGGATGCACGTCTTCGATCTCGATTCGCGCCGAAACGTCCAGACCGCGGGCGTGGATCCGGCCAGTGGCGTGCATCTCGAGGCCGCCAAACCCGGTCCGTGCGCGGACTGTGGTGGCTGAAGGCCAGGACGGGGATCGCCCGAGCGACGCGAGGTTAAGGAGGTAGACCGAGATGGCAGCAGGGGAGGAAGGGACGAGCCGCGCGCCGCGCGGCCGACAGACCCGCTGGGCGATGGCGCTCGGCTTCGCGCCCGCGCGGGAGTACCGGGCCAAGACAAGCATTCCATGGCGGCCCCTGGACCGGGTGGCGACGGCGCTCGCCCTCGGGTGCGGGCATCGGCCACGGACAAGCATCCCAGGACGGCCCCTGCCCCCCCGGGCGATGGCGCTTGGGCTGGCACTCGGGATCGTCCTCGGCTCGGCGGGGTCGGTCCTGGCGTCGGCCGAGACCCGCGTGGGCCGAGGCGCCATCACCTTCGTGGATGAACGCTCCGTCGAGGTGGACGGGCTGCGTGGCCGGAAGACGCCCGAATCGACTGTCATGAGCGAAGGACGCGCCGTGTCATGGGGGTCCCTACAGCGCGGGCGACCGGCATCGATCGAAATCGACACGGCGGGCCGCCTGATCGAGCTGAATGTGGGAAAGGTCCTTGAATAAGGACCAATTTGGGAGAATATTAGGTGTGGGCGACACGCCGGAGGATCCGGGAAGCGGTGATCCGGTCAGCAGGAAGGGCGAACGCCACCCCCTCCGAAAACCGTAGCCGTCCAACTGGACCCACAAAAATCTGGCAGTGTTGCTCGGACCGGCGGTCGAGGCCGGTGGGGTTCCTCCTCTCCCCCGCCGGTCTCCCGCCGGTTGCTTGTTTCAGCCGAAGCGCACGACGCCATCCTCGCCAAGCGTGCGCGGCACGGTCCCGCGCACGGCCAGCAACTCGAGGTGGGCGATGGTCTCCATCACGGCAGCCCCGATCTGGAAGCGGTTGACGCCGTCCTCGAAGACCCACGCGAACGCCTGACGGGTGACCTCGAAGGCACTCTTCGGGCCGGCCTGCAGCAGGTCGGCCATGACGCGCAGGCGGTGTTCATGGTGCGCCACGAGCTGGCCTGCGCGGTGGCGGTGGTCAGCATAGACCCCGCCGTGCGCCGGGCAGACCAGCGCCACGTCGAGGGCTGCGACCTTTTCCTGTGAGGCCAGGAAGTCACCGAGAGGATTGGGCGGGCTGGTCGCGAAGACGCCGACGTGCGGCGTGATCTTCGGCAGCAGATGATCGCCCACGAAGAGGATCCGGCTCTCCAGGTCGAGCCAGCAAAGATGGCCCGGCGTGTGCCCGGGCGTCCAGATGGCCTGGAACCGCCGCGTGCCCAGTTCGAGCACCTCGCCGTCTTCCGGCAGATGATCGGGTTCGGTCGCGGGCTGGAAGCTGGCCGCCCAGAGGTCCATCGGGCTCGGCGCGCCCGTGGGCTGTGCCGGGATCGGCATGCCGTGGCGGCGGCCGTGAACGAGCATGTCCTCGGCACTGGCGTTCAGCGCGTAGGCCACGCGATCGCGCTCGAGAGCGCTCAGGTGGATGCGCGTACCGCGGGCCTTGAGCCACGCCGAGGCGCCGAAATGGTCGGGGTGGTGGTGCGTCGCCAGCAGCTCGGTCAGCGCCTCCGGCTCGATGCCGCGGCGCGCCAGGGCTTCGTCCAGAGCGGCCCGGCTCTCCTCGCGTCCGGTGCCGGTGTCGACCAGAGCCCAGCGTTCGCCGCCGAGCGCGATCAGGAAGACGTTGACGATCGAGGGCTTCGACGGCAGCGGCAGGAAGACCTCGAGGACCCCCGGGGCGACCTCCCGCATCCGGGCCGCATCCGGGACGGGCTCGGTCATTCGTGGATCCGGTCGCGGATTTCGAACGCGACGCGCAGTTCGACCTTCCATCCGTTGATGCGCCCGTTTTCGACCAGGGCCGTGGTCGATGTGATCTCGGCCCGGCGGATCCCGCTCACCGTGACCGAGGCGCGTGAGAGGGCCATCTGTACGGCCTCCTCGATCGAACGGCTCGAGGTGCCCGTGAGTTCGACGATTTTCTCGACCATAGGACGATCTCCCCTTGGGTTCAGCGTCCGATCAGTTCGACCGGACAGCCCTCGCAGGCCTGCTCGAGGTCCTCCTGGAACGCGACGCAGAGTGCAATCTTGTCGGTCTTGCCGCGCGCCCTGGCCACGGCCAGGCCCTCGCGCGAGAGGCGGAGGGCATCGTCGCGGCGTCCGGCGATGTTGTAGGCCTCGGCCAGCTCGAGCCGTTTGCCCACGCCGTCGGGGTCGAGCGCGACCGCACGTTCGAGAAAGGTGACGCCCTCGTCGACATCGCCGCCGAGCAGTCGCGGCAGCTTGACCAGCATCCCACCCCGGGCCGCGAGCCCGTTGGCATGTTTGGGGTCGAGTTCGAGCACCTTGTCGAGGCGCCGGTTGAGCGAGACCAGTTCGAGGGCTGCGGCCGCGAGACCATCGAGCTGCGCGAGCCGGCCGGTGGCTCCGAAAACCAGGAAATGGGCCTGAGCATTGTCTGGCAAGAGTTCCACGGCTCGCTCGGCGTGCTGCAGCGATTCGCGGTAGATCCGGGCCTGAGCGTCGCGGTCGGTGACCCGCTCGCCGGCCCCGAGGAGTTCGTCGGCGCGGGCGAGTTCCCGGAGCCCGTCGCGGCGCGGGTCCGCCACGCTAACCGCCGCAGCCCGACGGGCGGCGGTAGCCGGGGCTTGTGGGTCGGCCGCCGAGGTGGTTGCGGGCCTGGCTTCCGGCGCAGGCCGGTTCGCGGCGGCGGCATCGGCTGCGGCCGCGCTGGGCAGGCCGGCGCGATGCGCCAGCGCCAGCAGCGCGAGCCCCACAGCGAACGAGAGGCTGGGGCGGGTCGCTATGGCAACTCGTTGAAAAAGCATTGACCAGCGCGAACCAAGGGCTCTAACATTTCCTTTGCCGGCGACCATCAGACCCCAATCTCAAGCTCGTCATACATGGGAACCCTCACATGAAACTCGACACCACCGCCAATCGCAATGCATCGCTGGAGAAAGCGCATCGGATCCTGCTCGCCTTCTCCGACCAGGAGCCCGAGCTCGGTGTGATGGAACTCTCGCGGCGGGTCGGGCTCAACAAGAGCACGGCCAGCCGGTTCATCGCGACCCTGATCCAGCTCGGCCTTCTCGAACGAGTGGATGGGGGCCGGCGCCTGCGGCTCTCGCTGAAGGTCTTCGAACTCGGCATGGTCGCGATTCGCCGCTGTGCGCCACTGGCAGAGGTTCGGCCCGCGCTGGCACGGCTCAGCCAGCAGATGGACGAAACCGCGGCCTATGGCGTGCTGATTGACGGCCACCTGGTCTTCGTCGAGCGGGCCGATCCGGCCAGCGGGTCGGCCGCCGTGGAACTGGGACGGCGGTATTGCGCGGAGACGAGTGCTGCCGGGCAGATCCTGCTCGCGGGGATGATCGGGGGGATGGGCTTGGCGGGCGTGGGGACGCCCTGCTTCGGCTTCAATCCGCCCAGCGCTCTGGCCGAGGAATTGGGAGCGGTGCGGGCAGCGGGCTGGGCGATCGATCGCGGCGAGTGGCAGGCTGGGCTGATGTCGGCGGCGGCCGCGGTTTTCGACCGAACCGGCCATACCGTCGGTGCGGTCACACTGATCGGAGCCCCGGCGCGCATGGCTCGCACCGGATCGCCGACGGTACTGGCGGCACTCACACGCACGGCCAACGACATCTCGCGGCGCTTCGGCTGCCACCGTGGCCGGCCGTCGCCCGCGGCAGCGCCAGCGCTGGCGACGCTGTCGCCGGTGCGCGTGGCGCTGCGCAGCGCGTAGCCCGATCTGCCGCCGGGCCATTTTTCAGCCGCTCTCCCTCCCCGTGGTGGTCGAGCCTTCTGGCGTGGGCCGACGACCTGCTGCCTGGGCAAACGTCGCACCACGCTCCACCCTCAGACGTGGTCGAGTGTCCCCGCGACATGCGCCGACAACGAAGCTTGCGACGTCGCCCGCCGCGGGCGCGGGAGCCGTCGTTTGCCGGCGAGCCCGATCTGGGCGAAGGCTGAACCTCTTGTCGAGGAGGATTGCCGGATGCCTTTGCCCGCATGGTTTCACGAGGTCGCGCGCCGCGTCTCGAATCACGGTCGGTGGGGAACCGACGACGAACTCGGGACGCTGAATCTCATCACGCCCGAGGCGACCCTGCGCGGCGTGCGCGCCGTGCGGCGCGGCGTGTCGTTCTCGCTGGCGATCCCGCTCGGCAGCGACGGTCCGCAGACCGGGCGCATCCCGAACCGCATCAATCCGGTGCATGCCATGGTGAGCATCAATACGGCCTGGACGGGCGATCCCGCCGCGACCTGCATGAGCGACGATGTCATCACGATGGGCCTACAGGCCGCGACCCACTGGGATGCGCTGGCCCACGCGAGTTACGACGGACGCCTCTACAACGGGCACCCCTCGGCCTCGATCCGTGCCGAGACCGGCGCTGCTAAATGTGGCATCGACAAGGTTCGTACGGTGGTCACGCGCGGCCTCTTGCTGGACGTGGCGCGGGCGATGGGGCGGGAGCGCGTGCCGGGCGGGCACCCGATCGGCCCCGCCGACCTCGATGCCGCTGTGGCCCTCACCGGACTCCGGGTCGAACCGGGGGATGTCCTGCTTGTCCGCACGGGCCAGATGGAGCTGCTGCGCGCCGGCGACAAGGAGGGCTACCGCATCCCGAGTCCCGGGCTCTCCTGGAAGGCCGTGCCCTGGCTGCGCGAGCGCGACGTCGCGGCCGTCGCGACCGATACGTTCGCCTTCGAGGTCTGGCCGGGCGAGGACGATCAGGCGCTTTTCCCCGTGCATCTGCTCAATCTGGTCGAGGTCGGTCTCCTGCAGGGGCAGAACTGGCACCTCGACGATCTCGCGACCGACTGCGCCGCCGATGGGGTCTACGAGTTCTTGCTGAGCGCGACGCCCGAGCCCGTCCAGGGTGGCGTGGGCAGCCCGGTCAACCCGGTCGCGACCAAGTAGCCTGCGCGGGATTGCCCCGTCGGGGCTCGACCTTGGCGGTTTCGGTTCGGCGTCGTTTTGGCCGAACTCGCCGCGAAGACCGACCGGCTCGGTCGCAAAACTCGCCGCCGTTCCGGTTCTGGCGTCGTCTTCGGCGACCTGGACCGGCTGCCGGTCGAAGCTCGAGTCTGGGCCGTTTCGGTTCTGTCGCGGCGGCAAGGCTGCTAATCGACGCCCATGTCAGATCGTGGTGTCGAGCGTCGGATCGTGAGTCTCGGGGCAGCACTGCTCGTGGCGGCCTGTAGCCCCGGTGGGGGCGGCAACCGCCTGCGCGAGCCAAGGGTGATCGAGAGTGGTCGCGGGGGGGTCCTGCGCGCCACGCTCACCGCCCGGGCGACAGGGGTGCGCGTCGGTGGTCGCGTCGTCAAGTCAACGGTCTATGATGGCGAGCTGGCCCCGCCGACGCTTCGGGTCGCGCCCGGTGACACGATTCGCCTCGAACTGCGCAACCGCCTGCCCGAGGACCGGACCAATCTGCACTACCACGGCATGAGCGTCTCGCCGCTGCCCAATGCCGACGGCCTGGGCGACGATGTCTTCGTCGATGCGGCGCCCGGTGGCGACATCCTCTACTCGATCGCCATTCCAGCAGATCATCCGGCGGGAATGTTCTACTACCATCCCCATGAGCACGGCCTGACCGAGGCCCAGATCGGTGGGGGCATGTCGGGGGCGATCGTGGTCGACGGTCTGCTCGAGCCCTTTCCGCAGCTCGCGGACATCCGCCAGCGCGTGCTGCTGCTCAAGGACGTCCAGATCCTGCCCGACGGCAAGGTGAACTCGCCCCCCGACACCGGCGAGCCCACGACCCGCACCGTCAATGGCCAGGTGAATCCGCGCATCGGGATCCGCCCCGGGGAGATGCAGCTCTGGAGCGTGGGCAACGTCGGTGCGGACCTCTACTACGATCTTTCGCTCGACGGCCATGTGCTCTACGAAGTGGCGCGCGACGGCAACCGTCGCACCCAGCTCGTGGCCCGCAACCACATCATGCTGCCGACCGCGGCCCGGGCCGAGTTCCTTGTCATCGGCGGCCCGGCGGGAGCCTATGCCCTGCGCGCCTTGCCGCAGGGCAACCGGCCGCCGGGCTACGATCCGTTCTTCGACGGCGGGAACCCGGTCTACGACGGTGGCTCGTGCGCCGACGCGAGTATCGACAACACTGTCGGGTGCGACAGCTCGGACCCCGAGACGTGCATGGGGCCGCAGTCGGATTGCAATACCGGTGGCGTGCTGGCGACGCTGATCAGCCACGGTTCGCCGGTCGAGACGCCGGCACTCCCCGCAGCCGATCAGTTTCCGCCGGTCGACGATCTGCGCGATCGTCCCGTCTGCCGCCAGCGCACTTTCGATTTCGAGGAGAGCGTCACCGGATCGCCCTTCTTCATCAACGGCCGCCAGTTCGACATCGATCGGATCGATACCGTGGTGCCGCTCGAGCCCGCCGAGGGCTGTGTCGAGGAGTGGGTGATCAACAACTGCACCGGCGAGAACCACGTCTTCCATATCCACCAGCTCGACTATCAGGTGGTCGAGTCAGACGGTGTGGCGCTGCCGTTCGTCGGTCATCAAGACACGGTCAATCTGCCGTTCCGGGACTGCGAGCGGAATGCCGGCGGATCGTGCGTGACCCGCGTGGTCGAGGGCCAGGCGTGGCCCCTCTATGCCTGTCCCTCTGCGGGGTCGCCGCAGGGGCAGGTGGTGCTGCGCGTGCCCTTCGACAATGCAGTGATTGCCGGCAAGTTCGTGTACCACTGCCACATCGGCGAGCACGAGGACAACGGCATGATGGCCGTGATCGAGGTCTGTGACGGCCAGCAGGTACCGTGCCCACCCGCCGGCGGCGGGACCGAGGCCGGTGACCACGGGGGGCACGGCGCGCCCGCAGGCGGGCCCGGCTGAAACGTTTGCCGTCCGGTCTCTGGCAGCGCTCCTGCTAGCGCTGGTAGATCGCGACGACGCTGGCGCCGCCGAGTCCGACGTTGTGCTGCAGCGCAACGCGGGCCCCATCGACTTGGCGCTTGTCGGCGCGGCCCATGAGCTGGCTTACCAGCTCGAAGCATTGCGCGAGCCCGGTCGCGCCGAGAGGGTGGCCCTTCGAGAGCAGGCCGCCCGATGGGTTCACCACCCACTTGCCGCCATAGGTCACCTGACCTTCGTCGATCAGCCGCCCGCCCTGACCCTCGGGACAGAGCCCGAGCGATTCGTAGGTGATGAGTTCGTTGGTGCTGAAACAATCGTGCAGCTCGATCACCTGCACGTCGTCAGGCCCGACGCCGGCCATCGCGTAGGCGTTGTTCGCCGCCCGCTTCGACATGCCGACACCGATCAGGCCCAGTGCGCCGAGGCCGAAGTCCTCGAGCAAATCGGTCTGCATCGAGATGCCGCTGATCTTGACCGGGTTCGGGTGGCCGTGGCGGTGGGCGTAATCCTCGGAACAGAGGATCGCCGCCCCGGCGCCATCGGACGTCGGGCAGCACTGCATGATGGTCAGCGGGTCGTAGACCTCGCGCGAACCCAGCACTTCCTCCAGCGTGACCGCGTCGCGGTACTGCGAGCGTGGATTGTTGACCGAGTGGCGATGATTCTTGACGCTGACCCGGGCGAACTGCTCCCTGGTCGTGCCGTGGAGTTCCATGTGCTGGCGGCCGGCGTCGCCGAAGAACACCGCGGCCTGGGGGGGCTTCTTTTCCGATTCCTTGAAATCGTCCTTGAGGCCGGTCAGTTGGGAATCGAGCGAGCCCTTCTTCATCTTCTCGAAGCCGAAGGCGAGCACGCACTCGCTCATGCCCGAGGTGATCGCCTGCCAGGCAAGGAAGAGCGCGTTGGAGCCGGTCGAGCAGTAGTTGTGGACGTTGTAGACGGGCAGTCCGCCGAGACCCATCTCGTAGAGCGCGCGCTGCCCCTGAGCGCTCATGCCCTCGACGTAGCCGCAGTAGGCCTGCTCGAAGTCCGTGGGGGGCACGGCGGCCATCTTCAGCGCCTCGTTGATCGCTTCGTGGACCAGCTCGACATAGCGCTTGTCGCAACGCTCGAACTTCGTCATGCCGACGCCGATGACACAGACTTCACGCATTTTCTTCATGACCGACGCTCTCCCGTGGTGGGCGGCGTGGCTCGCCGTCCGCTGCGGCTCCCTCTAGGGGACGATGGAACGGGGAGCGAGGGGCGGGTGGGGTGCACCTGCCGCGACGCGTCGGCCGGTCACCCCACGCGGATCGAGCGAGGGCGCGATTTGCGGCTCAGCTCGGCACTGGCGGCGGTGTGCGGGCGGGAACCCCGCAGGGCAACGGGCAGGGGGGCGGGCCGCCTTGAGAAAAACCCAGCGGATCTCGCGGCGGGGGCGCCGCTCGCCCCAAGGCTCGTCCTGCTCCTGTCCGGGGTCGAGGAATCGCCCAGCGGATCTCGCGGCGTGACCGCCGGGAGATCCGCTGCGCCGGGACGGATCAAGTCAGGTCAGGTCAGGGCGCGTTTTGCAGACCGCCGTTGGCGGAGTCCCAGTTGAAGGTCTTGTCGCCGCTCCCGTGCGTGGAGGTCGCCGTGAACGAAGTCGCGCCGGGAGCCACGGAGATCGTCACACCGGGGGACTGCTTGAAGCCCGTGAGCTGGGTGAGCGTCGCGGTATAGGCCGCGTTGGCGGCGAAGTAGGCCTCCTCGGCGGTGGCCAGATTGCGCAGATCCGACGACGCGCGCGCGTTGAAACCTTGCGCGCGGTAGGCCGAGAATTGCGGGATCGCGATCGCTGCCAGAATGCCGATGATCGCGACCACCACCAGCAGCTCGATCAGCGTGAAGCCCCGCTCGTCTTTTCTCTTCACCGATTCCATCCTCATCCTCAGCATCCCTTCGTGCCGATTCCTGCGGGCAGCAACGCGCTGCGAGTGACCGGCCCACGGATGTTCCGCAAGTCGCGTGCCGGTTTTCCCCGACGCGCAGTCCAGCGAAAAATGTACGGCCCAGGCTCTGCGCTCCGCGCTGGCCCACGCCCACTGCCTCCGTGGCGACGGGGCCAAGGGGCGGCGCGGGAGCGGACGCCTGGCGCGCCCCACAACGGCCGGCGTGCGCTCGTGGCACAGCCGGGTGCGCCGGGTGTGCCGTTCCGGCAAAGGGATGCCGTCGCCGAGCCGGCGCGACCGCCCCGGCCGGTGCGCGATGCGCCGAGTCCCCGTGCGCCAGCCCCTCATCCCCGGGGATCGCCGGCGAATGCCCGGGCCGGTGCGCGGTACTCCGGCTCGAGTGGCGCCCCGTCGTTCTCTCAATCAACGAGAACGCGGCATCGTGTCGGCGGGGACAGAGACCTGGAGGAGAGCCGTCAGGGGTGAGATCCCGACGATTCTCCAGCCCCCCGGCCCGTTCTCGCGCAAGACGACGTCGATCGGCTGCGCGCCGGCGAGCAGCGTCAGCACGGCCTCGTCGCCCGAGCGGCGCATGTTCCACCACGCTCTGAGCAGGTCGAGAGGGCCGACGCGCAGGGCCAGCTCGGGGGCGTCGAGCACGGTGCCGAGGCGGCCGCCGCCGAGGAGCGCCAGCACGGCCTGGCTGGCATCGCGGGCGGGATTGGCACTGCCCAGGATCTCCGTGGGGTTCGAGCTGAGTTCGCTCAGCGTCCGCAGCGCAAGCGCCGGTACGTCGACGAGTTCGACGATCGCGTCGGTGTCGTGCGCATCGGCAGCACGCGCGAGTCGCAGCAGCGCCCAGGTCGGCGTCGTCGGCAAGAGCGCCAGGCCGAAGCCCATCCCGATCGCGACCAGGGCGCCCAAGGCGACGCCGGCGTAGAAGCTCCGCTTCACGCAGGTCTTCTCGCTCATGCCACACGAGAAGGGAAGGGGCCGGGACCACTCGCTCCTGCGCGCGAGCAGGGTGCTCAGGCAACCGAGCACGAGAAGGCCAGGCGCCGGGACCACTCGCTCCTGCGGAGAAGTGATTTGACCGCTCGATTTCGACAAGGGATTTGTCCGCTCCGGCCGCGAGCGGGAGCCCGTGGTCCGGACGGGTTTGCGGATCCTGGCGGCCGTCCCTAGGCTGCGGCGCGATGCGCATCGACCGGATGCTCGCCGCTGCCGACCGGCCGCTCTTCTCCTTCGAGTTCTTCCCGCCGAAGAGCCCGGCGGGTCACGAAGCACTGCTGCGCACGATCGCTGAACTCCAGCCGCTCCAGCCGGGCTTCGTGTCGGTCACCTATGGTGCGATGGGATCGAACCGCGGGCAGGTGGTCGAGCTGGTCGACCAGATCCGCAACCAGCTCGGTATCGAGGCGATGGCGCATCTGAGCTGCACCGGTCATACGCGCGAGGAGATTGCCCAGGTGCTCGAGCGGCTCGCGGCTGCCGGCATCGAGAACGTGCTGGCGCTGCGTGGCGATCCGCCCAAGGGTGAGACGTTCAAACCCGCGCCCGGCGGCTTCGCCCATGCCAGCGATCTCGCCACGTTCATTCGCACGCGCTGGCCCTTCTGCCTCGGCGGCGCCGCTTATCCCGAGATGCACCCCGACGCACCCGACGCCGAGACCGATCTGCGGAATCTTGGTGCGAAGGTTCGCGCCGGTGCCAATTTCCTGGTGACACAGCTCTTCTTCGACAACGCCGACTACTTCGCCTTCGTCGAACGGGCTCGCGCCGCCGGCATCGCCGTGCCGATCCTGCCGGGGATCATGCCGATGGCGGACGCGGCACAGATCCGCCGCATCGCCGGGATGTGTGGCGCCCGCATCCCGGAAATCCTCGAGCGACGATTGGCCGGGGCCGACGGCGATGCCGACGCGGCCTTCGCGATCGGCGTCGAGTGGGCGCTGGCGCAATGCCGCGGCTTGTTGCGCGACGGCGCGCCGGGCGTGCATTTCTACACGCTCAATAAAAGCCCCGCGACGCGACACATTCTCTCGGCGTTGCGCACCGGCTGAAGGGCTGCGCAGCCGCTCAGCGCGCCAGCACGGTCATGGTGACGTGCGAGACGATCTCGAGTTCGCCGGCGGTAATCGGAACGGGTGGGGCCGTCTCGGCCATGGCGGCGGCGCGCATCGCCAGCGCCGGGCGGGGCACGAATTCGGTGCCGGCCTCCTCGATCGAGAGCACGCGCACGACCGAGAGTCGGGCGCCGGCCGCGGCGGCGTCGGCCCGCTGGCGCGAGTCGGCGGTGGCCTGGCGCAAGGCCTCCTTCTCGAGACCGGCGCGGTCGGAGGTGTCGAAGCGGATGCCAAGCGCGGAAGTGGCATTCGCCTCGACGGCGAGAGCCAAGATTTCGCCGCTGCGGCCCGGGGCGTCGATCCTCACTTCGATCGTGTTGCTGGCCTTGAAGCCGAGCACACGGCGCTCGCCCTTGTGCCAATCGATTTCCTCGTCGAGCTGGTAGCCGAGCGTCCGCACCCGATCGTCGCCGAGTCCGGCGGCGCTGAGCTTCGCGCGCACCGCCGCCATCGCGACGGCGTTGGCGGCCTGGGCCTTGGCGGGATCGGCATCGCGCGATTCGACCGCGAGCGAGAGGAAGGCGCGGTCGGGAGCGACCCGCACCACGGCCGACCCGTGCACGGTGATCTTCGCTCCGTGCCGGAGCCCGTGGTCGCGGTCTGGCCGGGCGCCCGGCGCGGCTTCGGCGCTCCCCGCTCGGTGGAGGTGACCGGGTGCGTCGCCCGGCGCGGATGGTGCACCGCGGGCGGGGCTCGCCAGAACCACGCACGCCAGCAGGGCGCGGCCGACGGCACGGCGCAAGCGACAGTTAGTCTGCGCGTGCGCGTCGCTGGCAGGGGCAGCCCACTCGGCCCGTGGCTGCGGACCCCGCACGAATCTCCACCGGATCATGTCGCAGGGAATCACAAGATGCATGCTCTCTCCTCCCCGCGGACCCCGCACGAATCTCCACCGGATCATGTCGTACCCCCCTCGGCGCGGGTCGCCGTCGCAAGACCGAAGCGCCGCGGCGCCACCAGTCCCAGTTTCGCCAGACGGAACGAGAGAGCCGTCGCGAGACACCCGAAGCCATATTTTACACTGCGCACGAAGTCGATCGAGGAGGCGTCCGGGGCGTAGCGTGTCGGGCAGCTCACCTCGGCGACCGTTTCCCCGAGCCAGAGGATCTGCGCGATCATCTGGTTGTCAAAAACGAAATTGTCGGAGTTCTCCTCCAGCGGGAGCCGCACCAGCAGCTCCCGCGAGAAGGCGCGGTAGCCAGTGTGGAACTCCGACAGCTTGGCCCCCATGAGGGCGTTGCCGATGGCGGTGAGGAAGCGGTTTGCGACGTACCGCCACAGCGGCATCCCGCCCTGGAGAGCGTTGCCGCCCAGGATGCGCGAGCCGAGCGCACACGAGTAGAGACCGTTGCCGATCAGGGCGGCAAACGCCGGGATCAATTTTGGTGTGTACTGATAGTCGGGGTGCACCATCACCACGATGTCGGCGCCCGCTTCCAGCGCCAGCCGGTAGCAGGTCTTCTGGTTGCCGCCGTAGCCGCGGTTTTTGGGGTGGACGTGGACCAGCGTGTTCGGGAGCCCGCGAGCGACAGCGACGGTCTCGTCGTGGCTGGCGTCGTCGACCACGATCACCAGATCGACGATTTCCTGCGCCATGACCTCGCGCCAGGTGCGCTCGAGGGTGTCGGCCGCGTTGTAGGCCGGCATGACGACGACGATTTTCCTGCCCTTGAAAATGGAGTGTTCCCCCGGAGGTGGCCGGGAGCCTGCCTTGCACCGGGTCCGCTGTCGAGGGATGAAGCGCCCCATGAGCACGACCGAGACGAGCGGGGCTGCGGTGACACCCTTCCGGATCGAGGTGCCCGACGCGGTTCTCGACGATCTCCGCCTCCGCCTGCGGGCGACGCGCTGGCCCGAGCGCGAGACCGTCACGGACTGGTCGCAGGGCATCCCGCTCGGCTGGGTGAAGGAGATGTGTGGCTACTGGGCTGAGGGATACGACTGGCGCGCGCGCGAGGCGCGGATCAATCGCCTGCCCCAGTTTCGCACCGCGATCGACGGGCTCGGCATCCATTTCCTCCATATTCGCTCGCCCGAACCCGGGGCCCTGCCGCTTGTCCTGACCCACGGCTGGCCGGGCTCGATCGTCGAGTTTCTCGAAGTGGTCGGCCCGCTCGCCGATCCCGTCGCACACGGCGGCGCAGCCGCCGACGCTTTCCACGTCGTGGTCCCGGCGCTGCCCGGCTACGGCTTCTCCGACAAGCCGCGCGAGCCCGGCTGGGGGGCTTCGCGGATCGGCGCGGCGTGGGCCGCGCTGATGAGCCGACTCGGCTATGCGAGCTACGTCGCGCAGGGCGGCGACTGGGGGGCTATGGTCACGACCGCGATTGCGCAAGCCGTCCCCACGCACTGCGCCGGCATCCAGGTCAATCTGCCGATCGCCGCGCCGGTTCCGGAGACGTTGGGCGAAATGACGCCGC
>SXGS01049908.1_pt1 | contig 24233 bp, 17 predicted proteins | sample 3174681 | NCBI WGS metagenome assembly SXGS01 (sample SAMN11356861, study PRJNA531348) | freshwater metagenome | isolation source: freshwater sample F1-80 | place: China: Fuxian Lake, Yuxi | collected 2017-12-25
AGCAGCTTCAGCCCAGTCAATCGGCACCCGCGCCACCGCTCACCATACCGGTGCGCCGAGTCGCGTTCCCATGCATAATCCAGGTGATATATTCCTGTCGCGGAGGTTCAACACCCAAACATGCCAGGCGCCGACATACTTCCCACCGCCCTCTCTGCCGCCGCTTTTTGTCTCTCGGTATACGCAACGGTTACGGCGCAACGAAAGTCAAGTGATGAGCGGCGCCGTACCATTCGCGGGCAGTTGACCGACGTCCTCGGAAAACTCACCGCTCTACAACTTGAAGGCGCGAAACTCCAGCACGAGGCCAAATCCGACCAGGACTACCTGGCTGCCGTGAGCGGCGTACTCGCGCAGCAAAACGGTTTTCTGCTGGATCAAGCCGTGTACTTATCGGACGAGATTCCAAGTCTGGTCAAGACCTACGAACTCAACACGATCGCCGTGGCGAACGCGGCCGCCGGTAATTTGCTTCTGGCCGAAAAATACTACAAGAGCGCAATAAAGGCTTCGCCCAATCCGCTCTACAAGTCGCAAGCGGTTCGGAGTTATGCGATGTTTCTTTACCCGCAGGGCCGGCTGAACGAAGGCCGCGAACAGTTCCGGAAAGCGTTGGCCATCTTGAAAGGCGAAGATAACCTCGTGAGATCGACGAACGGCCAGACCTATCAAATGTGGGCTCTTTCCGAACTTCGCTTCGCACGCTCCCCGGAAAGGGCGAACGAGCACTTTGAGAACGCACGTAGGGAGTTTGTTTCGATTGACGCCGAAGCCGTCCGGAACATGTTCCTCGCGTCCCTGAACGCCGCACGGGTCTCATCCCCCACCACCATTAACCCGGAGGCGCGGACGCCCTAAGAGGTGCTGGGTTGGCCCTCTTTCGGATTCGCATCTACAGGCTTCCCGCCGCACCGCCCGATCCCGGACTCGCAGCCTTTTGTGTTTCTGCGTCACTCCACCTCACGCACACAAGGACAGCCTGTTCGGGTGTGCCACAATCCGCATTTTCGGAATCCCGCGTTGCGCCGGATACATCGGATTGGTGTAACGGACCGCGATCTTTGCCGCCTACGGTGTGACGGTGCCGGGGGGCGGTCGTCAAGTTCTTTCCCCCACCTAACCCGGCGAAGCCGGAACCAAACATACCGAAATCCGAAGGTTGGAGCCCCCAAAAGCACACCAAAAGGGCGTATCAACATTGGCTCCGGCGCATACCGCGGAAGATTTCCTGCCAGAAACATGCAGAATCCAGATGTTGAGGTACTAAGTTCATCCGTGGGAACGGCCCGGAGCGGTCAAGGGCGTGCCACCAGGCTCCGCGGGAACACTTGACGACGAGGACCGTTCCAGATTCCTGGGTCGCAATACGCCCGGGTCGGAGGAAGGGTCGCGGTCCGTTACAGGATTTGCCCCATCCTGGACTCGCAGCCGCCCTGTGTGTTTCTGCGTCGCTCCACCTAAAGCACATAAAGACGGCCTGTTTCCGTGTGCCACAATTCGCATTTTCGGAATCCCGGGTTGAACAGGTTACATCGGATTGGGGGCGCGTGTGAATGCGGCTCAGGACGGGACCTCTTGAGCCGGTGTTCGTCAGGCGGCCTTCGGCGCCGCCCGCCGGTTCAGGTCTGGGAACAAATTTTCAGATTGATTTCACGGGCTCCAAAAGCAATGGCGACGCTTCCCGCCACGTCCAGTCGTCTTGCAATCCGAATGGACGTCAACGTGAGCGATTCGGCCCGGCCAAGCCCGGTCATCGCCCTCCCTGGTAATCTGAGAATGCGAAAAACAATAAAATATTTCTCTGCGTCACCTCCCCAATAACTGCATGATAAAAGGACACTTACAAGCTGATCTCGGCGTATTTTCAGGCGGGCTTGGCGCGAGTCTGGCCTTCGTGAAATCGCGCCGCTTGCGTTGGAAGCGGGCCGTGAACGCATCTCGCGCCCTCATTCCCAAGGGAGTTGATTGCCACTTGGCGCAGAAGGGCGGAAAAGGGGTTGGGCAGGATCGGCATTCACCTGAGAAATCCAGCCCTCGGGTAGTGATATAATTATTTCCACAATTACGCCTCCCGATTTGCGGGGGCATGGAGCAATTCATGAATCGTGCTACGAGAGTGGTTGTTTCCGCGTTTGTCTTCGCGGCCGTTGTGCGTCCAGCAGAACTTCAGAAACAGTTTACGCCTCAGCAGCGGCGTTGGTGGTCTTTCCAGAAGGTCGAATCCACCGCGCCTCCGAAGGTGAATGACCGCGCTTGGGTCGCAAACGAGGTGGATGCCTTCATTCTGGCGAAACTAGAAGAAAAGGGTCTGAAGCCTGCGCCGCGAGCCGAAAAAGTTACGCTGCTCCGTCGCGCCACGCTCGACCTCACGGGTCTGCTTCCCACGCCTGAGGAAGTGCGGAGCTTTGTCAACGATACCTCTCCAGGCGCATTCGCGAAAGTAGTCGACCGGCTCCTCGCTTCGCCCCACTACGGCGAACGATGGGCGCGCCACTGGCTCGATCTCGCACGCTACGCTGACAGCGAAGGCTTCAAGAGCGACGAAACGCGCCCGAATATCTGGCGCTACCGGGACTACGTCATCAAGTCGTTCAACGACGACAAGCCTTACAACCGCTTCATGAAAGAACAGATCGCGGGAGACGAACTCTACCCCGGCGATCCTGCATCTCTCGTCGCGACGGGGTTCAACCGGCACTTCCCCGACGAAAGCAACGCGCGCAACCTGATGCAGCGCAGGCAGGAGCTACTCAACGACATTACCGATACGGTTGGCTCCACGTTTATGGGGATGACGTACGGCTGCGCCCGCTGCCACGACCACAAGTTCGATCCCATTCTGCATAAGGATTACTACCGCCTCCAGGCGTTCTTTGCCAACACGCGTATCGAGGACCAGGCTGTTCTTGAATCGAAGGAGCGCCGCGCTCAATACGGCGAACAGTACGCGGCGTGGGACGCGAAAACGAAGGATCTTCGCGCCGAAATGCAAAAGCTCGCCGAGCCGCAACTTGCGAAGTTGTCAAAGGATAGCTTCGATAAGTTCCCGCCCGAGATTCAGGACGCCGTAAGCACGGAGCCTTCGAAGCGCACTCCCATCCAGTGGCAGATGTACTACAAGGCGAAGCCGCAGATCGAGATCTCGATTGACGCTGCCGCGAAGAAACTGAGCGGTGACGAGGCTCGCCGCTGGAAAGAACTCAAGACGCAGCTTGCCGCATTTGAGCCGGAGAGACCCGCTGAAATGCATGTCGCCCAGGCGATGATCGATAACGGTGTGCAGTCGCCAAAGACTCACGTTCTTGCTGTCGGCGTATACGACGCGCTACTGGATGAGGTCGAACCGGGCTTCCTTTCGATCCTCGATCCGTCCGCCGCGAAGGTGGCGCCCATCGCCGGGGTCAATTCCTCAGGCCGCCGCACGGCTCTCGCCAACTGGCTGGCGGACCCTGCGAATCCGCTCACGACGCGCGTGATGGCGAACCGGATCTGGCATTATCATTTCGGACAAGGGCTTGTCGGAACTCCCAGCGATTTCGGCGTCATGGGCGAGCGTCCCAGCCACAAGGAACTGCTCGATTACCTGACGGCGAAGTTTGTCGAAGGCAGCTGGAGCGTGAAGAACATGCATCGGATGATCATGCTGTCGAACACATACCAGCAGTCCACCCGATACGATGAGGCGGCAGCCAAGGCCGATCCGGGGAATAGACTGCTCTGGCGCTACCAGCGGCGGCGGCTCGAAGGCGAATCCATTCGCGATGCCATGCTGCAAACCGCCGGTGTGCTTAACGCGAAGATGGGCGGCCCGGGCGTTTTCCCTCCTTTGCCCGCTGGTGTAAACCCTCGTGGCGGATGGAAGACCGCCGAGGATCCCTCGGAAACAACACGTCGCAGCATTTACACCTTCGTTAGAAGGAACACGCGATATCCCATGTTCGAGGCATTCGACATGCCGGATACACATGAGAGTTGCGCCCGGCGAAATATCACGGTAACCGCTCCCCAGTCGCTCGAATTGCTCAACAACGAGGTTGTCTTCGATTGGGCTCGTCATTTTGCGAGCCGTGTCTTAAACGATGGGGGGCTCACACCGGACGCGCAAGTGGACCGCGCTTATCGCCTGGCCTATTCGCGAACTCCAACGGCCGAAGAACGGGAGAGCGCCCTCAAGTTCATGGAGCGCCAGATCCCGATAATCGCGCGGCGTGGAGACAAACTGCCCGCTCTGGAGAACCTCCCGGCGGGCGCCGACCCCACCCTCGCCGCTGCGCTCGTCGACCTTTGCCATATGCTTCTGAACTCGAACGAGTTCTTGTACGTGAATTAGGAGCCAGCCAATGCTTCGAAACATGACCCATAATTGGCCTGTTTCAAACCGCCGCGAGTTTTTTACTCGTGCCGGTAGTGGCCTTGCGGGGATGGCGCTCGCGTCCATGCTGGGCGAAGACCGCGCTCTTGGCGCGGTAACGCACGCCGATCCATTGGCGCCGAAAAAGCCCCATCATCTGCCGTCGGCGAAGTCGGTCATCTGGCTGTTCATGGAGGGCGGACCGAGCCACCTCGACCTGTTCGACCCGAAACCCAGGCTGAACGAAATGCATGGGCAGCCCATGCCTGCGTCCTTCGGAAAACCCATCACCGCAATGGGAACGGCGAGCAACACGCTCATGGGCACCAAGCGGACATTCAAGCAATACGGGCAGAGCGGTATGTGGGTTTCCGATTGGTATCCGCACACTGCGGAGCACGTTGACGATTTCTCCATCATCCGCTCTTGCTGGGCTGACGGCTTGAATCACGTTGGCTCGGTATGCCAGATGAACACGGGGTCCATTCTGGCCGGGCGTCCGTCGCTCGGCGCCTGGGTGAATTATGGGTTGGGAAGCGCGAACCGCAACCTGCCATCCTTCGTTGTGCTGCTCGACGACCGCGAGCCTGTAGGCGGGCCAAAGAACTGGAGTTCGGGTTTCCTCGCCGCAACCTACCAAGGCACGCAGTTCCGCCAGGGCGACACCCCGATCCTTCACCTGAAGCCGCCTGCCGGGACGACTGACGCGCAGCAGCGGTCGAAGCTCGAATTTTTGAAGTCCCTGAACGACCGTTATTCGGCGGACAAGAGTGACGACACCGAACTCGACGCGCGTATTGCCGCATACGAACTCGCCTACCAGATGCAATCGGCCGCGCCTGAAGCGGTTGACATCGTAAAGGAATCCGAGGCGACTCGGAAGCTGTACGGCCTTGACGAAGAGGCAACCGCAGCCTTCGGAGCGAATTGTCTGCTGGCGCGGCGGTTGGTCGAGCGCGGAGTCCGTTTCGTCGAACTCTACGCCGGATCGGGCAGCGGATGGGATGCCCACGCCGACATTGAAAGCAATCATTCGAAGCGGTGCCGGGCCTCCGATAAACCAATTGCCGGACTGCTGGCGGACTTGAAGTCCCGCGGTCTCCTAAAGGACACGCTGGTCGTCTGGGGTGGCGAGTTTGGCCGCACCCCGTTCAACGAAAAGGGCGACGGCCGCGATCATAATCCGTGGGGTTTTACGATGTTCATGGCTGGCGGCGGTGTGAAGGGCGGCCAGTACATCGGGACCACCGATGAGATAGGACTTCGCGCGGTGGAGCGTCCCGCACATGTCCACGACATTCACGCCTCCATCCTCCACTTGCTTGGCATGAATCATGTCAATCTGACGTACATGCACAACGGCAGGGCGGAGCGGCCCACCATCGTGGGCGGAACCGTCATCAAAGAACTATTCGCATGAACCTGTTGCCATTTCTCCTGGCGATCCGCGTTCAGGAGAATGACAAAGGGCTCGTTCTTCGATTGAAGAACCGCGATCCGGAAGCGATGGCGGAATTGTACGACCGTTACGGCCGCCTCACCTACTCGCTTGTACTACGCATGGTTCGCAATCAGGCGCTCGCCGAGGATCTGGTTCAGGAAACGTTCTTGCGGGTCTGGAACCGGGTTCAGGCGTTCGACCATGAGAAGGGATCGATCGGGACGTGGCTTATTGCCGTCGCCAGGAACCGGGCGATCGACCACCTGAGGTCGCCGGTTGGCAGACGGACGCATTTGGACGACGAGTTTGAAGAATCGGAGCATCCGTCGCTATTCGCCAATCTGGAAGCCGAAATTCTGAGTGCGGACGAAGCCCGTCGCCTTCGCGATGCGGTTTCGAAGCTCACTCCGAATCAGCGGCAGGTCATCGAACTGGCCTATTTCGAAGGCCTCTCGCAATCTGAGATGGCCGAGCGTCTGGGACAGCCGCTGGGAACGGTGAAGACGTGGGTTCGCGGCGGACTGCAAAAGTTGAGGGATGAGATGAGTTCGGCCGCGGCGGGATAGCTTGGGCATGTATCCAACCGGACAAGTTACAAAGTCCCGGCCACGAGAGACGAAGCACTCCGCAACAGGCGGCCGGCGAATCGTCGCGTATCGCGTTTTTTGTTTCATTCGGCCCGGCATCTTCGGCGCTTGTGGGTAGTTACCATACTCTGCACGCGAGAGGTGATCAGGGAGTTCAACGCGGCTCTGTGACTGCCGGCCGGCGGGCCACGCGGTCGAGCCGGCGGGGCGAGCGGCGTTTCAGTTGACGCCGGGCGCCCCTCGTTTGGATGCCGGTGGACGGGGGTGCGATTCCGGATGTCCCCGCTTGCGTGCCTGGGTTTTGGTTTTCAGTCTCGCCCCGCGCGTGAGGTGACGACGGGCCTGCCTGATGAGAACACCTGCGTCCGTGCCGGTCTCACGTCGTAACGCTTGCGGGGTTGGACTCACGATGGTTAATCAGCGGGTTGCGCCAAAGGGGATGTCTCTGCGTTAACTGAGGAAACTTGAAGCTCATCCTGCCGGAGACAGGCCGAGACACCGGAGACGACGGAGAGTCTGAGAGAGTCTGAAGAGTCTGAAAGAGTCTGAAGGAGAAGTGGTTTTTCTCCAGGAAAACGTCTATCATAAACGCAGCTATGCCTGTGCCTACACTTAAGCATCTATCCCGGCGGACGCTGTTGCGCGGAGCGGCCACAGCCATCGCGCTTCCGCCTCTTGACTGCATGTTCGATTCGAAAGGGATTGCGTACGCAGCCGCGCGCCCTGGACGTGTTGGCCCCGTGAAACCTGAAACGAGGTTTGTGTTGTGGTTCAACGGGAATGGGATCACGGAGCGATTCTGGATTCCCCGCGAGACCGGCTCCAATTACACGATGACGCCGTGCCTTGCGCCTCTCGCGCCGTTCCGCGACGACATCCACGTCATCACGGGCCTGGACAACCCGGCCGCGCGTTTTCCTGGACCGGGCAACGACCATCACCGCTCCATGAGCGCGCTTGTGACCGGGACTTCCTTCACCGGACGCGGGGCAGGTGGACCCTCAATCGATCAGGTGGTGGCCTCGAAGATAGGCGGGGAGACGCGTTTCCGGTCGCTACAGATCGGCGTGTCCCAGGAGTCTTTCGGCGAGAGCATTCAGCGCAATCTGAGTTGGAGCGGGTACGACCGGTCGCTGCCGCCGGAGATGATTCCGCACCGATTGTTCGACCGCATTTTCGGCGCGCGGAACGAAGGTTGGGTGAGCCGGCGGCGCAGCGTTCTCGACGCCGTGCGGGAAGACGCGGCGTCGCTTAAGAGTTCGCTCGGGAAACAGGATCAGACGCGGCTTGACGAACACATGTCGTCGATTCGCGATATCGAACGGGCCATTGTGACGCTACCGCCCGAGTACGCGAAGGTGGAGGAGCCGGAGACGGGCGGGGACATGAAGGACTGGCCTCGCATCGCTAAGCTGCAAACGGACCTGCTGGTCCACGCGTTCGTCACGGGCCAGACGCGTGTTGCAAGCTACATGCTCACCAAGTGCCAGGGCCTCACGCGGTTTCCGTGGCTGGGCTACACGTCGGCGCGGCATCACGATTACACCCATCGCGACGGCAAAGCTCCGGGAGCGGACGGGCCGGACGGGCAGCGCATCATGCGCGATATTTGCAAGTGGCACGTGGAGGAATTCGCCTATCTGCTGGCGAAGCTGAAGTCGACGCCAGAGGGCGACGGCAATGTGCTTGACCGCACATGTCTGCTTTACATCCACGAGCATGCCGAGGCGAATGACCACAAGAACAACGGGTTGGCGGCTATTGTCGCGGGACACGCCGGGAATTTGGCGACGGGCATGCACTCGAAGATGACGGGAACGATGGGCGATTTGTACTTGACGGTGGCGAATGCCGCGGTGGGCGCCCCGATAGAGAAGTTCCCAACGGCTGGCGGCAAGCTGGCCGGCGTGATCGTGTAGGAGCGGCGGCAAGACATTGCGGGTCCGAAGACGCCGGTTTCAGGCTTGTGATCGCCAGAACTGTAGGTGCCGCAAAACATGAATCCCGCCTATTTCGGCGACTGCTACGACATGGCGAAGCGCTTCTTTTGCGACGCGTTGCGCAAGCTTGAATACACCGTCTACATCGAACCGATGCTCACAGGCGAATGGTCCGGGAATGAGGTTACATTTTACGCGTTCCTCGGCGTCAAGCCTGTCGAGAACCATAAACCGCAGGACTCGCGGACCGCAACTCTCGCTTGCGTAAAGCAGGCTCTTTGGAGGCACGCGATAGTCTTCGTGTACGACCAGTCGTTCTTGCGAGCCAATGCGCGTGGGCGGGAGGAGCAGATGGCAAGCAAGCTCTCGGACCTTGAGTTGGGCGGTTACAGCGGCTTCTACTACAACTCTCATGCTTGCTTTCTCTTCGCTTCGCGTTGCAAGTGTCATTTACGGCTTTTGCAGGATCATTTGCGTTCGCTTGGATTGCCAGACTCACGCATCTTTACACGCGTTGCTCCTCGTTCCGGCCGAGAGGCGCCGGAGGCCTGAGAATCAAACCTCGCGCTACTGAACAGAAGAGGGGGGAGCATGCCGAACGAAGACGATCCAAAACCCGCGGAAGCAGGTATTGCCGGCTTGCCGAAAAGCTGGGCAGTTGCCGTTCAACTCGTCGGCACGTTTGGCTTGGCTGTTTTTCTCGTGCTCTATTACGTACTCGTGATGCAGCCGAAGGACGCCGAGCGCTATGAGCGGCTTCGCCAGTCGGTTACGTCCCTTGGAGAAATCGTCGCCGGCCAACAGAGCCTGCTAACCCGCGAACAGGCGTCGCAACTCGAAGATCTATTCGTGATGGCCATGGCGAATGAGGTGGCGGATTTGATCGTTGGAGACCTGAAAGGAAATTCCAACGCGGAGGCGCTTTCAAAGAGGATTGAGGACACGCTGATTCTTCAGACCCGGCTGCTCGAAGGCCTGCGGCGAAAGGATGGTGGCACCATCTCCGAGATGCTGACTCACAAGATACGAAACAGCGGCATCAGCCACGAGGTCGCGCGAAGGGCGGTGGCGGAGTGGAGAAGCGCCGAACGGGAGACGATCGCCAGTGAGTGCCGTGGCGCGTTGAACTTTGCAATCAAACGCGCGGCCATGGCGAAATAGCGATCGCTATTTCGCCGCGCGGAAATCGTAGCAAATCAATCGAGGCGGCTCCCGCTCGAAAAGGCCCGCCGAATTCTGACTTATGTAGAGCAGTCCGCGGCTCAACACCGGTAGCGCCCACGTTTCGCGTGCCGGGAACAGCCAAGCCCGCGATAGTTCCTTGTACCCCTTCGGCGTCAGATCGAGCCACATCAGGTGTCCCAGCTCTCCCAGGCAGAGGAATCGTCCGTCTACGTGTAGCAGCGAACCGCGGAACGTCCCGAGCCGCTGCGCCCTCGGCACGCCTCCCATGTTCAACGTTTCCTCCCACTCCGGCGTCTCGCGCCACAGGGTCTTTCCCGTCTTGAGTTCGATGCAGGCGAGCGACGCGTCCGGTTCGTTGCGGCCATCGAAGCCGTACAGGTAGCCGTCTTTGTGAACCGCCGTGTTCCAGTGCAGCCCGAATTCCGGCGTCGTCCAGGCGACCGTGTGCGAGCCGTCGGGCGCAAGATTCAGCAGCGCGCCCCCAGTCTTGTAGCTCGCCGAAACGAACGCCTGGTTGCCGACGACGACTGGGCACGAGGCGTTCACGGATTCGTAGCTTGCGCTTCGCCACGGGAAGGAAAAGTCGAGCGCTCCGTCGCGCGGGTCAATAGAAAGAAGACCACCCGTGGGCGGGCGGCTCTCGCCGCCGGCGAGCGCGAAGACCCGCGGTTTGCCGTGAACCGTTGCGGGAACGGGCGAGGAATAGCTCGGTCCCCACTTGTCTCCCGCGCCCCAGATAAGCTTTCCATTCGTCTTGTTGAAGGACGCGACGGTTGGCCCGCCCGGCGCGCCGACCGTCACGATGAAATTGACGCCATCGATCAGGGGCGTAGATGCCGTACCAAAAAAATCCTGGGGAACTTTGAAATCAGCGGCCAGATCGCGTTTCCAGAGAAGCTGCCCCGTCGAAAGTTTCAGGCAATGCAGCTTGCCTTCCGCGCCGATGGTAAACACGCGGTCTTCGTCGATGACGGGACTCGAACGCGGGCCGTTGTTGTAGCCGTAGCGGTCTTCAAAGCGCGTTCCGTAGCTGAACTGCCAGTAACGCGAGCCGGTCTCGGGACGAAGGCACTCGACCCGCTCTTCCGAACCCACGCGATGGAAGTAGACAAGGCGTTCACCGGCGATGGCGGGCGATGTGAAGCTCGTTCCCTTGCGCATTTCCCAAATGATTTTCGGGCCGCCGCGCGGCCAGTCGTGCAGCAGTTTGGTCTCGGTCGAAATCGCGTTGTGAGTGGGGCCGAGGAAGGATTTCCAATCGTGCGTCACCGCGCCCGGCGGAAGGGGCTTTGGCTTGCCATGGAACTTGATGTCCGGATTTGGCTTCGCCGGGACGGGTTCCATTTGGGGGACGATCAGAGGTTCAGGCGGCGCCGGGTCGCGAAAGACGCGCTTTTCCGCAGCCCGGGTGGAGGCGGCGGATATCAGTGTCAGGAAGGATCTTCGGGAGCGCCTCATGGACCTCTATTTTATCCTCTCAGACCAGGGGCGCGGCTACGCCATATCGAGTTTGGAGGCCACCGCCGTGGACGCGGCCGGCAAAGAGGCTTTTCGTGCTTTGCTGCCGGGCCGCGACTATAATTGGTATTTCGGAATGAACGTTTCGCTACACACCGTCGCCATAGGAATGTTCGCCGCCGGTAGCGCGTTCGGGGCGGCTGTTGACTATGCCAGGGACGTGCATACCATCCTCGCTGCGCGATGCTTCGCTTGCCATAGCGGTGACAAGCGCTCCGGCGGGTTGTCGCTCAGTTCCTACGACGATGTTCTTCGCGGGGGACGCAACGGCGCGGCGCTTGTTCCAGGCGCGAGCACGGAGAGCCTACTGGTCTCGCGGCTCACGGCGAAGACCGCGGAGCGGATGCCACCTGTTGGGGAATCGCTGAACGAGACCGAGATCACGTTGCTGCGCGACTGGATCGATCAGGGCGCGCGCCCCCGCGTGGACGGACCCGCTGCCAGGCGCCGGTGGATTCCGAAACTCGCCTTGAACGCGCCGCCAGCGCCGCCCGACCGCGCTCTTGACGCTTACTTCAAGCGGCATCGAATTCAGCCGTCGAGCGTTTCCGGCGTTCAATTTGCGCGCCGGGCCTATTTCGACATCTGGGGACTGCCGCCCACTCCAGAGCAACTTCGCGAATTCCTTGCAAGCCGAAGGCCGGATAAACGCGAGCGTCTGGTTAACACGCTGCTCGCCAACTGGCGAAACTACGCCGAGCATTGGATCTCATTCTGGAATGACCTGCTCCGTAATGACGAAGGCGTCAACTATCACGGCGGAAGGCAGAGCATCACACCGTGGCTCCTGCGTGCGCTCGAAGACAATATGCCCTACAACGAGTTCGTTTCGCGTCTCTTAAACCCGCGAAACGCGCGCGATCCGGAAGGCTTCCTGATGGGCGTAAACTGGCGTGGCGATGTCAACGCCAGCCAGACGCCCGTCATGCAGGCGGCGCAAAATACGGCGCAAATCTTCGCCGGCGTGAACTTGAAATGCAATTCCTGCCATGACAGCTTCATCAGCCGCTGGAAACTGAAGGACGCGTACGGACTCGCGAGCTTCTTCTCGGAAGGCACGCTGGAACTGGTGCGATGCGATGCGAAGTTAGGGCAGATCGCCGAGATTAAATTCCTTTTTCCTGAGCTTGGCGATGGCGAAGCCGGCGAGACCCTGGCATCGCGGCGCGCAGCGGCGGCGAAGCTATTCACCGCGCGCGAGAACGGCCGCTTCGCGCGCACGATCGTCAACCGTATGTGGAAGAAGCTGACCGGACGAGGGATTATCGAGCCGGTGGACGATATGGATGCCGAGCCATGGAGTCCTGAGTTGCTCGACGGACTAGCGTCTGATTTCGTGCAGCATGGCTACGACCTGAAATGGCTCATCGCTCGCATCATGGCGTCGCGGGCATACAACATGGAGTCCGTCGATGCCGCCGGGGACGGGAAGGAATATGTGTTTCGCGGTCCAGTGAGAAGGCGCATTACCGCCGAGCAGTTTTCAGACACGATCTCCGCTATCACGGGTGAGTGGCGAGTGCTGGCTGGCTCGCAGGGGAAGGCCGGGATTTACGCGCGGGACTGGCGGCGCGCCGCTACGCCGCTTGCGCGCGCGATGGGACGCCCTATCCGCGATCAGGTGTTCACCGAGCGCAACGGCGAATCGACAACGCTGCAAGCTCTCGAAATGACGAACGGCGGCTCAATCACGCAGTTTCTAAGGCGCGCGTCGAAGCGAATGGGGGGCGAGCTTCCTCCGGCTCCGGCGAACTTGTTCGATAGCGGCAAGGTGTCGTCGAACAGGGTCGCAGTCGATATCGATGTCACGGGCCTCAAGGAATTGCGGCTGTTGGTCGTCGACATGGGGTCGTACTCGCCGGAACGCGTCCTGCCGGTTTGGGCGGACGCGGAGTTCGAAGGACCGGCGGGCGTCGTGAAACTGCGGGGCGAGCCCGTCGCGATGAAAGACAAGACGTTCGAGCGCGGTCTGCGGGCCAGCGCGCAGCAGGAAATTGTACACCAGATTGCGGGAAAGGGATACACTCGTTTCCGTGCCGTGGCGGGAGTGGAAGCGGCTAGTATTCAGTCCGATATCGGCCCCGACGTCCGCTTCTTCGCGTTCGCGGAAAAACCCGATTTGGAGCGGCTCGTGCGGGTCGAGCCCGAGACGCCGACGGGCGCGCCAAAGGGACCGTTCAAGGGAGATGCGCTCGTGTCGCGCGTATATTTGCATGCGCTCGGCCGCGAGCCACAGGCCGCTGAGCGCCGGCTCGCAGGAGAGCTACTGGCGAACGATGGCGGCCTAGCCGACCTTATCTGGTGCGTAACGATGCTGCCGGAGTTTCAGTTGATCTACTAATGAGGATGCTCGAATGAACCGCAGGCAATTTCTCACGACCATGGCGGCGCTGGCCGGCGGCGAGCCGCGGATGCTGCGCGGTGCGGAGACCATCGCGCCCACGGCGGATACCATGATCCTGCTCTGGATGGCGGGCGGCATGGCGCAAACGGAAACGTTCGACCCGAAGCGGTACACGCCTTACGAGTCAGGCCTCGAGTCGAAACGCGTGCTGAGCACGTTTCCATCGGTCCGCACCGCTGTCGATAACATCGAATTCTCCGAGGGTCTGGAACGTATCGGCCGCGTCATGGACCGCGGGACGCTGATCCGCTCCTATCAGGCGGGCGACCTTGGATTCATCCTGCACGCGCGGCATCAGTTTCACTGGCACACCGGATACGCGCCACCGCAGACCGTGGCCGTGCCGCACATCGGATCGGTGATTTCGCGCACGCTCGGTCCGAAGAATCCGGACATGCCGGCGTTCATTGACGCGGGGCAGAATTTGGAGATCGGGGCCGAGGCCGATGCGTTGAAGTCGTTCCATACGGCTGGCTTTCTGGGGTCGGAATACGGACCGTTCTACATCGCGAATCCGGAGGATGCGGCTGGCAGCGTTCGCCCGCACCCGGAGATGGGAGAGATGCGATTTAGGCGGCGTGAGGAGGTGTACAGGAAACTGGCGGCGGCGAGTCCGCTGGCGCGCCATGGAAGCGACTACCAGAAGGGGTCGCTGTTGCGGTCGATCGAGAATGCGCACCGCCTGTTGCATTCGCCGTCCGCGAAGGCGTTCGACCTCTCGCTTGAACTGAAGAAAAGCTACGACATTTACAACACGGGACGGTTCGGACTGGGATGCCTGCTCGCGCGGCGGCTGACGGAAGCGGGCGCGCGTTTCATCGAAGTGACCAGCGAATACATCCCGTTCAAGAATTGGGACTCGCACGAAAACGGGCATACGCGCGCGGCGGGAATGAAACAGCAGATCGACGCGCCGGTCGCGCAGTTGGTGCTCGATCTGGAGGAGCGAGGGCTGCTTGACCGAACGGTGATCGTGCTCGCCAGCGAGTTCGGCCGCGACATGATGATGGAAGGCCGGCCGGACAAGGTTGTGAAGGACCAGGTGATTGTCCCCGAATTGATTCAGCAGCCGAAGCATTACGGGATGCACCGGCACTTCACCGACGCCGGGTGCGTGCTGCTGTTCGGCGGTGGGTTCAGGAAGGGTTATCTGTACGGGAAAACGGCGGATGAGCGGCCGTGCAGGACGGTCGAGAATCCGGTTCGGATTGAGGATCTCCATGCGACGCTGTACCGCGCGATGGGTATTCCCGCTGATCTGGCCTATGAGGTGGAGAAGCGGCCGGTGCATGTGACAAGGGACGGGAAGGGCCGGGCAATACGGGAGATCCTGCGGGGGTAGTTGAGCCTTTGGTGGGCGGGCTGTTTTCGAGAGTTGTTTGTTGGCAGGCGTCTGATGTGGGCCTCTTGCTATACTTTCCTCCAACAGGATGGTCTCCGCGCCGACAAATCAACACTATGTGCCACAATCCATTCTCCGGAACTTCGGGTCCGGTAGAAGCAAGCAGATTTTCGTATTTTAAAAGGCCACTGGAAGATCATTCAAGACGGCAGTGCGAAATGTTGCTTCCGAGAACGGGTTCGACTCCTTCGAAGCTGCCGAGTTTCTTAACGGGGTCGAAGACGACGCGAGCGCCATCATTAGAAAAATCGTACAGGAGCGCAATCTTCTCGACCTTAGTGGCCCGGAACGAGAGAAGAAGCAGTTGCCCTTTTCGTCTCGGCACAGATATTGAGAACAGACGCGCAGCGTAAGCAATTGAGGGACCTAAGTGACACGGTCCATGAAGCTATCAAGGGGATCAACTCAATGAACGAAGAACAGGCCCGCGTATTGTCGACTAGGAACCTTCTTAAAGTGGCGCCGGTTTTGAAGCCCCATCTGCTGAGCAAGTCGTGGATTCTTTACGGCGCGCCACAACAACATGCGTTCTACATCTCGGATAACCCAGTGACAATGAACAAAACCTTGAACAAAGACCTGCTTCCTGGAACGTTGGGGTTGCGAGTCCCGGGCATCGAGATATACCTGCCACTGAGTAGACATCTTTGTTTGGGTTTTCTCTGCCCCACCATCGAGGCGAGGTTTCGCGATGGGCAGAAAATTCAGTGGATCAAGGCCTTGGACGGGCATGAGGCTCTTGCATTGATTCCGGAGAACGTGACTTTTCTCAATTCGCTGCAGGTGATCAGCGCCGAGCGGCATGTGTACTCCAGCAACGACGATTTTTCCCTGGTCCGTGAAATGCTTCAGTCCCATACGGCACTGAGAGGAGGCAATCGATATCCGAGGGCGTGAGCCAACATTGCGCCCCCGGTTTCGCCTTGGCGGCGCTGCTCACTGGACGGCGCCTCTGCCCTACACGCGGCCGAAAATCGAGCCGCTAAGCGTGCCTGTGCTATCGGAGAAGGATTCCTGCTCGATGCCCATCGAGCGCAGGATGCTCAGGTGGACGTTCGACATCCGCGTCTCACCTTTCTTCCAATACGTCCCGTGCTTCAAGCCCATGTTGGCTCCGCCGGCGATCAGGGTCGGAAGGTTGAGGGAATTGTGCGTCGTACTGGCGCCGCTGCCATAGAGCACGATCGTGTTGTCGAGCACGCTGCCATTGCGGTCCTTGTAGCTGTTTAAACGCTCGAAGAAGTGCGCGAGGCGCTGGCTCAGGAACATGTCGTACTTGGCGAAGTTCAACTGCCCCTCTTTATCCGTGGCATGCGAGAGATTGTGGTGCGTCTTCGAAAGCCCCAGCTTGAGCGGGAATGTATCACTGATGCCCATGCCGTCTTCTCTGTTCAGCATGAACGCCACCGACCGGGTGATGTCCGCGTCGAAGGCCAGCGCGATCAGGTCGAACATATTGCGGTAATACTCGGCGGGTTCGCCTTCGGAGGACGCGTCGAGATTCAAGTGCGAGTAGTCCTGCTTCTTCAGTGGGACGTCGATCCAACGCTCGGAGGCGACCAGCCGCGACTCCACCTCGTTCAACGACGTGAGGTACTGATCCATCCGCTCCCGGTCGGACTTGCCCAACTGCTTGTCGAGCGAGCGAGCGCTCGCGGCCACGGCATCCACCAGCTTGATGCGGCGCTGCAGCTTCTCGTGTTCCGATTTGAGCGACGAGCGGTCGCTGCGGAACAACCGGTTGAACACACGGCGCGCGTTGTTTTCCGCGGGAATCGGGCGGCCATCCAGGCCGTACGAGATCGTGCCCGTCCGCGACAGGAAGCCGGTTCCCGCCTCGATCGAGAGCACGAGCGATGGCTGGCGGCAGTACCGCTTGGTGTGTTGCGCGATCACCTGATCGAGGCCGGCCGAGTTGAACGTTCCTGGCTTCGGATTGTGCAAAGGAGCGCCGGTGAGCCACATGTCGGAGCAGATGTGCGGGGCGGCCTTGGGACCGCTCGGGTGATACAGTCCGCCGAGGAAGCTTACCTGATTCTTGAAGGGACCTAGCGGCTGGGTCGACATGCCGAAGCGGAAATCGCCATCGCGCTCGGAGACGGGAGGAAACCAACTCCATTCGTCAATTCCGTTTTCCGATTTTGGCAGCGACATACCGTTGGCCGTGTAGATCGCGCAAAAGCGGCGTGGATCTCGCTCCGTCACCGACGCACCCATGGCGTCGAGAACAGGCAAAGCCAGCGCTACTCCTCCCATACCTCGGAGGAAAGCTCGGCGGTCGAGATTGAAAGAATTACTCATGAGTGTCTGAGGAAATTCTACTACGTTTCGGCTCGCCGCGGAACAAGCGCATTGACGCCTATTGACCCGATGAGGCGTCGGCCGATTCGCCATTTTCAGGGAGCCTCTTGGCAAGACGCCTAAGTGATCTGAAAATGTCCAGTCGCGGCTCTTGGGTCGATCGTGTTTCCGCGCCCTGTGCCGCGGTCCCGCTTTCTTGAACGCATGCAAGCGATAGCGGGGATGTCGAAAGCATGAGGCGCGGTCGCGGAGTCGAGAATGGTGGGGATTCTTTCAACCGTCGCCACAAGACCGGGGAGGATTGCCCGCTGTTGGCCTTATCGTGGAGCCTCCTCCTGCGTCATGCCTGTATGCGAGATGCAACGGATCATCCCAGGCTTCGTTTTGAGCGTGAGAACTCCGGTTCCGCGCCGCCGGGCGGCGGCACCGCGTGGCCCGCCGGCGTTTACCGTTCGTGGTCGGACCTTGTGGTCTGAGGCACGCCCCACCCCCGCCGCGGACCTGTCCACGCTTCGGACAGCATCCGGCGCTCCGCCCGCCCAACGCCGTCATCAGCGGTTCTCCGGCACGGGTTACAATAGAGATTAACGAATGGGGTCCGCACTAACGCCGCTCTCCGTCCTTGAGTTGGGCGCGCTTCTCCTGTGCCAGTGGGGCCTCGCCAGATTTGCGCTCGCCCGCTCTTACGGCCGGCCGGCGATCCGGCGGGGAGTCCGTGCCGCCATTCTCTTCGGAGCTATCGGAGTGGTTCCAGGCTTGGTGCTCGGTCTCCGGATCATCGCCTACCGTCTTCCTTTTTCCCCCGACGTCATTTCCTGGTGGCACGCCGCAGCCTACGCGTGGGCATGCCTGTCAACCACGACCTTCGCCCTGTGGCGTCTCCTGTGTCTGGGGGAACTTCCCACTGACCCAAGCCGGCGCAAGCTGATGCGGGCGGCCGCCGGTGGGATGCTCGCCGCGCCAACCGCGGTAACGGGATACGGTTTCTTCGTCGAGCGCTTCAACGTTAAGGTGCGCGAAGTCGAGCTCCCCGTTTCGGCGCTGCCGACCGACCTGGAGGGTCTGCGCTTGGTCCAAATCAGCGATATCCACCTCAGCGCGTTTCTTTCCGAGTTTGAGTTCTCGCGCATGATCGACGCCGCGAACGAAATCCGCGCGCATGTCGCGCTTGTGACGGGAGACCTCATTTCCGTGCCGCGCGACCCCATGGACGCATGCCTCAGGCAGATCGCACGCCTGCGGACCGATGCGGGCGTCATCGGCTGCATGGGCAATCACGAGCTTTACACGCGCTCCGAAGATTACGCCCAACGCGAAGGCGGGCGGTATGGCATCGATTTTCTCCGCCAGCGCGCCCGCGAGTTCCGCTTTGGAACGAGCATCGTGAACTTCGGCGGTGTGGACTATCAGCGGATGGAGCGGAGCAGCCAGTACCTGACTGGCGCGGAAAGGCTGATTAAGCGCGGCGCCGTGAACGTGCTCCTTTCGCACAACCCGGACGTTTTCCCTGTCGCCGCGCGGCAGGGCTGGGATGTGACCGTCTCGGGCCACACGCACGGCGGGCAGGTGACGGTTGAAATCGTGGAGCAGTTCCTGAATCCAGCGCGGTTTCTGACCCCGTACGTTTATGGCCCCTATAGTTCTATTACTACCAAAAAGAGGGTGGCACTCTATGTGACTCGTGGACTCGGTACAATTGGGTTACCGGTACGCATCGGTGCGTCGCCGGAGATTGCAGTGATCCGGCTGACGAAAAGCCGGGCGGAAGGATAGGCGGCGGGGAAATTATTCCGGCATTACTGACTTTACTCGACGATTTTCCTGCTATTATTCTCAAAAGTGCGGTATTTAATTCTCAGCGACATTCACGCAAACCGGGAAGCCTTGCAGGCTGTGATGGAACATGCGGCGGGCAAGTACGATCTCGTTGTCTGCTGCGGAGACATCATCGGATACGGAGCGGATCCTAACGCCGTTACGGAATGGGTCCGCGCGAACGTAGCTGTGGTCATTCGCGGCAATCACGACAAGGCATCGACCGGGTTGGAGGACCTCGAGTGGTTTAATCCGGCTGCGCGCGAAGCCTCAGTGTGGACGATGAACCATCTGGAACCCGGCAACGCCGACTATGTCCGCCACCTTCCTAAGGGTCCTCTTCCGGTGGATGGGTTTCAAATTCTGCACGGTTCGCCGCTCGACGAAGACGAATACCTGGTGGGGATCGGGGATGCCGGACAAGCGTTTCCTTATCTCGACCGGCCAGTTACGTTTTTCGGACATACACACGTTCAGGGCGGCTTCGTATGGACCACGACACGAATCGAGCCAATTAAAGCGCCTATGCAAACGGGTGAAAAGCGGATGGAAGTGGATCCCGAGCGCGTCTATCTGTTGAATCCAGGTTCCGTGGGTCAGCCACGGGACGGCGATGCTCGGGCTAGCTACGCCGTCTACGATTCCGAAGCGAAGGTTCTGAACTACTTTCGTGTGATCTACGACGTCGAGGGCGCACAGACGAAGATCCGGAAGGCCGGTCTGCCGGAATTGCTCGCGGCGCGTCTGGCCATTGGACGCTAAGAAGGGACCATGACATCGTCGAACCGGCCGGCTGGCTACCTTGGGTCGCGACGCTGAGCAAGGTCAGCCGGTGGCTGACGCACTGACCCCCGCGCCTCGCCTTCCCGCGCAATACATCAGGGAGGGGACACTGCAAAGCACCCGGTAAATACCTCGATCGGTAGATGTGATGACCGCGATGCTGCGTAGCGCCGGTGTGGCCAGGTTCCGCCGAGTTCCCCAGTCGGATTTTCAAGACACCTCGAATTCGGGAACCAACAACTTGAGCGCTGCCCTCACTGCCGCGCCACTCTCGTCTGGATCAAATCGAGGAAGCGCCTGCCGCGCTGGACAGACGCTGCCCATCGAAACGCTCAAGTGGAACGAAGATTGGGTCGGATTGCCGAAGTTCAAGAGCACAGCGAAGAGGCGGATTTGTGATCGAGCGCCGTCGGACACAGAAATCAAAAGCGGCGCAAGCGGACGGAATCAAGCCTTCAAGCTCAAGGTTGACCGGCCGCTTGCGGACCACGAAGAAGACACACACCTAAAACACCAGCTTTGCTCCGAACTGCACCACGCGCGGATCCACGGTCGTTCCCCGGATTCTTCCCACCGCCGCCGAAGTGGAGATATTCGCGTTCGGATTGCTGAAGCTCGGGTGATTTGGAATGTTGAAAAACTCCGCGCGAAACTGGAAGTAGCGCGATTCCGTAATGGGGACGTTCTTCAGGAAGCTGATGTCAATGATGCGCTGGCCAGGACCCCACAGCATATTCCGTCCTGAACTTCCAAACGCAAACGGAGCCGGAACGGAAAAGGCGCTGGCGTTGCACCAGCCTTCGATGTTCTTGTCAGAGGGGTACAGGTTACCCGAAATCCGATCGGGCCGCGAGGCATACCAGCCGGCCTGATTGGGAGTGAATACCGGCGAGTACGGGCTGCCGCCCCGGAACTGCAGGATTGACGCGATACTCCAGCCGCCGGCTAGCTTCCCGCCGATACCTCCGAAATTCGCCCACTTTTGGCCGGGTCCGAAAGGCAGGTCATAGTTCAACGTCGTGTAGGCGACGTGACGGCGGACCTGATCTCCGTTGCCGCGATCAAGCGCCGCGTTGTAGGGGTTTTGCGGAGAGCCCACGATCGGCACGTTATCGAGCGTTCTGTTGAAAGTGTAGTTCGACTGGAAGTAGAGCCCCTTGCTGAAGCGGCGAGTTACTTCAATCTGCACCTGATGCGTAATTGAGTTCCCGTTCGTGTCGAGCGTCGTAATAGAGGCCCAGGGCTGAAACGGGCGCCGCGGTTGAATGGCACCCAGCGTCTGCGTGAGGGGCAGGTTACGGTCGTAGTTGTACCACGGAACTCTCGTACCCTTGTTGCCGATATAGGAAATTCGCACGCCAGTCTGGGGGAGCAACTCGCGCTCGATCGTCAGGTTCCATTGCTGGGCGTAAGTGTTGCTGATCTTTCTGTTAACGGCCGTGATGTTCGGGTTGGGCGAGATCACACCGCCGCCGGGAAAAGGATCGGCCAGTGTGAGAGTGGGGGAGGTTGCGCCGCCTTCGAAGTTTTCCGAGAGTTGGAACGGCGTGTTCGTGAGAGAGATCTGACGGATCCCGATGTAGACAGGGATAATGTTGTAGAAAATCCCGTATCCGCCGCGTACAACAGTTTTCGCATCATTGAACGGACGATAGGCGAAGCCGAGGCGCGGTCCGATGTTGTTGTGGTCGGCAAGGATAACGTTGCTGTCCCACCCGTTGGCCTCGGATGTCACGAATGGGTATGCCTGCAAAAGGCGCGGAATGGCCAACGCCGAAGTGTTGCCGCCCTCGGAGCGGATCACATACTTCCCATTGCTGAAATCGAAGTTCGCAAACGAACCGTCCCTCTCCTGAGTCTGGGTTTGCAGCGTGTACCGGACACCCAGGTTCAGAGTCAGTTTGGGAGAGACTTTCCAGTCATCCTGGAAATATGCGCCGTAGCGAGTGCTGTAAAGAAGGTTCACGAGACTTGGCGTGCCCCGCGCGGCGGTAACGGGGAAGCCGAGCAGAAAGTCCGCGTAGGACGCGCCGAACCCGCCGCCGGAGTAACGGTTCTGGAAGCCGAAGCTGCCGAACTGCGTCCCGCCGGCCGAGGGATTGGAGGAAACCCGCTGAAAACCGATGTCGACGCCCGTCTTGAAGGTGTGAGCGCCACGGATGAAACTGAGATTATCGGTCAATTCCTGGTTGATCTGCGGCGCGCGGTTCGCGCCTCCCGAATCGCCGATTCCGCTGAAGTTCGCGATGCTCACGTTGGGCAGTCCGCCGATGGGCAGAGGCTTGTAAAGCCCGGGAAACAGGGACGACGGATCGAAATTCGTGTTCTGCCCGATGCGCAGCGAAGCGTGGTTAAAGTAGGCGTAACGGAACTCGTTGTTCATCCGGTTGTTGACAATCCTGTTGAAGGTGATGGCGGCGGATTTGGTGATGTAGCCGCCATCGGAAAAGTTGCCGTAGTTGCGGTTCCCGCCGTTGTAAACGAAATAGGGCGAACCTTTGGAATAGGTTGTCACCACGCTGATAAGGTTCGCCGCGTTGAAGCTGTGGTCACCGCGCGCCGTGTAGCGGTTGACGCCGATGATGGTGGGTACGTTATAGAAAAAGTTGACGCCGGTTCCGGCGACATTGGTTCCGGTGCTGTTCGGGAGCGGCACGAACTCAAGTAGCTTAAGCGAACGCGAGTCCAGCCGGCTGGCAGGAATGCGGTTGTTGGCGAACGGCACGCCCGCGGCGAGCGGGTCGTTGATCTGGGGCAGCCCGTTGAAATCGCCCTGACGCATGGCCGCGGTACCGTAGCTTAGAGTGGCGGGAGAAGATTGCCGCTGGCGAAGTCCCTCGTAGGAGCCAAAAAAGAATGTCCTGTTCCTGATGACCGGGCCGCCGGCCGAGCCGCCGAATTCGTTGCGGTTGAAGGGAGGGCGGGCAACCCTGTTCGCGTTCGAGAAGTAGGCATTCGCGGCGAGCGCCTTGTTGCGATTGAACTCGAACAACGAACCGTGAAGTTGATTACTGCCGGACTTGGTAATAATCGAAACCGCCGCGGAACCTTCGTGCTCGGCCTTGGCGTTGTTAGTTTCGATTTTGAATTCCTGAATGGTGTCGACCGAGGGTGTGGTGGAGAGAGCAGTGCGGTAAGAGTACGCGGCGCCGCCGTTGCCGGTGTCGTTGAAGTAAACGCCGTCCATTGTGAAGACATTGCCGCCCCAGTGGAGCGACCCGGCGAGCTTCGGGTTCGAAGGTGAGTCCGACGTATTCCCGGCGGTGACCAGAATCAGGCGATCGAGCGTGCGCCCGTTAAGAGGGAGCCTGACGACAGAGAGTGAGCGTCGATGTTGGTGCCCACCGAAGCGCTTTCCGACTGCACTACCGATGCTCCCGCGGAAACCGTTATACTCTGCTCGACCGCGCCTGGTTCCATGCGAATGTCGGTGCGCAGGGACTGGTTTAGCAGCAGACGCAGGCCGGTAATCTGGACGCTCCGAAAGCCCTTCACCTCGGCGTGAATAGTATAGGTGGCTGCTGGAAGGTTGGCGATGGAATAGTCCCCGCCTTCGTTGCTTATTGCTTCGATAGAGGTAGACGTGGCAGTGTTGGTGACTCGCACGTTCGCGCCCTGGATGGTAGCGCCAGTGGAATCCGTCACCGAGCCTACGAGCGACCCGCTGGTGCTCTGCCCGGAACCTATATTGAGAAAACCGATGCCGAGAATGATCGAAACCGCAAGTAAATGCCTGAGCATTATTGTTAAACTCCCTTTTCACAGTCTACACAGATTGTCTCAGCCGAGGGGTCCACCCCACACCTTCCCTTGTAAGACCCTACAGGGCGGGGAATCGAGTCGTGGTGCGGTTGCGCTTGTGGTCGTGGGTCATAGTCCCGCAACGGCCCCTCTTGATCGGCGAACCGGGATGGGTGCGATCCAGCGCCTGGATTTGACTCTTCTCATCCACACACTAGACGATGGCCTGCTCGGGCGGATTCAAGTACAACCTGATCACGTCGGTCATCATCCGGAGAAACTCGGATCGCGGGATAGCTTGCATGTCTTCACCCGGTGCGGGTTCAGTTGGCGGGCCTGCCAGATGTTGTTGATCGTGGACTTGCTCACGCTCCGACTCTGGGCCATCGTGCGGCAACTCCAATGGGTAATGCCTTCGGGTTTGGTTTGCAGGGTGGCATCCACGTTCGGTTCGCGTCTACGGCTGCGATCCTGTACCGTAGGGCGACTTGCTGAGGGGTGCCGTGACGCCACCCATTGCCGCATCTGCTGCAGCTCGGAGACGCAAAGACCGCTGGGTGTGATGCCCCGTCTCAGCATAGGGCGGAGCAGGGCCTCTCCAGTTATTTGCTGGACACTATACGAGAACTAGTACCTAGTTGCATAAGTCAGAGTACTTGGCTTTGGGGCCGGAAGGGAACACGACTGCCTTCTTCCATTCAAACGGCGCTGCCTTTTCGTTGTAGACTTCAACAAAGTCGTCGATCGCTTGCCGCACTTGCCGCG
>SXGS01185795.1_pt1 | contig 24222 bp, 15 predicted proteins | sample 3174681 | NCBI WGS metagenome assembly SXGS01 (sample SAMN11356861, study PRJNA531348) | freshwater metagenome | isolation source: freshwater sample F1-80 | place: China: Fuxian Lake, Yuxi | collected 2017-12-25
CGGCCAAGCGCCGCCGCGTCTAGTCAACCGCTTCGCGGCCGGGTTCGTTGAGCCCGCCGCGTTTCCCCGCCTGGCCAGCACCGTGCGCGCGTTTGCTCGCGCGGAATCTACTCTGGGTGATGAGCGCGCCTCGGCCAAGCGCGCAGAAGCCCAGTTTGGAGAATCTAATGAGCGCTGAATACATCGTCAGCAACTGGCGTTCGCTGATCAAGCCCCGTCGCATCGAGCGCGACGGCCGGTCGAGCCACACCTACGCCAAGTTCGTCATCAAGCCGCTCGAGCGTGGCTTCGGCATCACGCTGGGCAACTCGCTCCGCCGGGTGCTGTTGTCGAGCCTTCAGGGCGCGGCGGTCACCTCGGTGAAGATCGAGGGTGTCCTTCACGAGTTCAGCTCCATCCCTGGCATCGTGGAAGACGTCACCGACATCATCCTCAACATCAAGGGCATCCTCATCAAGACCGACCGCACCGAGCCGGTGCACGCGGTCATTGACGTGGAGGGCGCGCAGGGCGAGATTCGCGTGGTTCGCGCGGGCGACATCCGATTCGACGCAGCCGCCGAGGTGCTCAACCCCGAGCACCCCGTCTGCACCCTCACCGGGAACGGGCGTTTCCACGCGGAGATGGCCGTGGCGATGGGCAAGGGCTACGTCCCGGCCGACCGCAACAAGTCCCCGGAGATGCCGATCGGCACCATTCCTGTGGACGCGATTCACATGCCGGTTCGGCGCGTGAAGTACACGGTCACCAACGCTCGCGTGGGACAGCGTACCGACTACGACAAGCTCACCATCGAAGTGTGGACCAACGGCAGCGTTACCCCAGAAGACGCGGTGGCGTTTGCCGCCAAGGTGCTCAAGGAGCAGCTGCAGGTCTTCATCAACTTCACCGAAGAGGATGAGCCGATGGCGGGCGATGAACCGAAGAGCTCGGAGTCCTTCAACGAGTCGCTCTACAAGCGGGTCGACGAACTCGACCTCTCGGTACGCAGCGCGAACTGCCTCCAGAACGCGGGCATCGAGCATATCTGGCAGTTGGTCGAGAAGACCGAGGCCGAGATGCTCAAGACCAAGAACTTCGGCCGCAAGTCCCTCAAGGAGATCAAGGATCTGCTCGTGGGCATGGACCTGGGCCTGGGGATGAAGCTGGACAACTGGCCGCCGCCCCAGCTCCGCGAGAACTGAACCTGATGCAGGTCGGCGGCCCCCAGGGCCCCGATCGCCGTCCGATGATGATGTGAGGTGATCCGTGCGACATCAAAGTAGAAAGATTACGCTGGGAAGAACCGCCAGCCACCGCAAGGCGATGCTTGCCAACATGGCCGCCTCGCTCATCAAGTACGAGCGCATCCAGACGACCGACGTCAAGGCCAAGGTCCTGCGCCCCTTCGTCGAGCGCTTGATCTCCCTGGGCAAGAAGGGCGATCTCCACGCCCGCCGCGTCGCCCTGAGCCGCCTCAAGGACAAGGAGGCCCTCCAGAAGCTCTTCGGCGAGATCGGCCCCCGGATGGCCGAGCGACCCGGCGGCTACACCCGGATCCTCAAGCTCAAGCGCCGAGAGGGCGACAACGCCCCCATCTCCCTGATTGAGTTCGTCGACACGAACCTCTCCCTCATCATGGCCGCCCGCGGCCACGACGAGGAGGACATCAAGGAGATGACCTCCGCGCCCAAGGCCAACGAGGGCGAGGGCGACGACGACGACGAGTAGCGGCGCCCCGGCGCGTTGACGCCCGCCGCCATCCGCGCTCCCCAGGGGCCGCAGGGGTCATCCCCGCGGCCCCTTTTGCGCTCTGCTCCCCCAACCTCGCCCTTCAACAGGGTTGGCAAAGCCGCGCATCCGGAGTATGACTCTCGCCCGAGCAGCCCCAGGGATCTTCGACCGCGGCGCCCCCCAGGCCCGCGCCCCCCGTCCCTGAGCGCACCTCCACCTTTCCTGATGACGAGGACGCGATGAACATCCACACGCACACGAAGCGCTCGGGCCTCCTGACGCTCCTCGGGCTGGCCGCGCTGCTGCTGGGCTTGCTGGCCTTCGGTCGCTCAAGCCACGCCCAGGGCGCCCCCATCACCCTTGATGATCGCATCGAGCTGCCCAGCAAGACGCTCGACAACGGCCTGGAGGTGATCGTCATCGAAGATCACTCCGTGCCCCTGATCACCATCGAGATCGCCGTGCGCAACGGCGCCTACACCGAGCCACCCGAATTCAACGGCCTCAGCCACCTCTACGAGCACATGTTCTTCAAGGGCAATGCCGCCATCCCCAGCCAGGAGTCCTACCTGGCGCGCCAGCGAGAGCTCGGCATCGTCTGGAACGGCACCACCAGCGAGGAGCGCGTCAACTACTTCTTCACCCTCGGCTCCGACAAGATCGAGCAGGGCGTCGTCTTCATGAAGGACGCCATCCGCACGCCGCGCTTCCTCGAAGAGGAGCTCGTCAAGGAGCGCCAGGTCGTCATCGGGGAGCTTGAGCGCAACCTCTCGAGCCCCTACTTCCACCTCTTCCGCGCCGTGGCCGACAAGCTCTGGTGGAAGTTCCCCACCCGCAAGGACACCATCGGCGACCGCCCGACCATCGAGACGGCCACCGTCGAGAAGATGCAGATCGTCCAGCAGAAGTACTACATCCCCAACAACTCCCTGCTGATCCTCGCCGGCGACGTCAAGCCCGAGGAAGGCTTCGCCCTGGCCCAGAAGCACTTTGGCGACTGGGAGCGCGCCGCCGACCCCTTCAAGCTCGACCCCATCCCGCCACACCCCCCCATCCAGAAGACCGAGGCCGTCATCGTCAACAAGAAGGTCCAGCGGATCACCGTCCAGATCGGCTGGCACGGCCCCTCCGTCTCCAAGGACCCCGCGGCCACCTACGCCGCCGACGTCTTCAGCTTCATCCTCGGCCAGGAGAACAGCGCCTTCCACAAGGCCCTCGTCGACAGCGGCCTGACCCTCGGCGCCGGCATCGGCTACTACACCCTCGACAAGACCGGGCCGATCACGCTGAGCTTCGCCGTGACCCCCGACAAGCTCGACGCGGCCGTCGCCGCCGTCACCGCCGAGGTGCGCAAGTTCACCGACAAGGACTACTTTACCGACGAGCAGATCGAGACCGCCAAGACCCTCCTGGCCGTCGATCACATCTACGGCCGCGAGCAGACCAGCGCCTACGCCCACACCGTCAGCTTCTGGTGGGCCGTCGCCGGCCTGGGCTACTACACCGGCTACATCGACAACCTCAAGAAGGTCACCCGCAACGACATGAAGCGCTACGTCGACGCCTACATCTACGGCAAGCCCTTCGTCATGGGCATCCTCGTCGACGACGAGATCCAGAAGCAGATCGGCCTGACCGACAAGAAGGCCGCCGAGTGGGCCAAACCCATCAAGAAGCGCTGAGCACCCCCCCGAACCCGGAGAGCGACATGTCCCACGATCACAACTTCTTGAAAGGAATCGGGGTGTTGGCGATGGCGATCGCGCTCGGCGCGTGCCCCGGCCCCGAGGTCATCCCCGACGATCTCCCCCCCAAGGACCTCGTCACCCGCGCCACCCCCGAGCTGCCCGCTGTCCCCGCCGAGCGCGTGGCCGCCAGCGGCGTCGAGGAGTTCGAGGTCGACGGCCTCAAGGTCATCCTCAAGCCCACCCCGGGCCGCCCCATCGTCTCCATCCAGCTCTTCATCGACGGCGGCGTCGCCAACCTCGACGAGAAGACCGCCGGCATCGAAGCCCTCGCGCTGGCCGTCGCCACCCACTCAGGCACCCAGAAGACCCCCCGCGATGACTTCAACCGCAAGCTCAACGCCATGGGCAGCTCCATCGGCGCCAGCACCAACCGCGACTTCTCCATCCTGAGCATGGGCTCGGTCCTGCCCTGCTTCGCCGACACATGGCGCCTCTTCGCCGAGGTCCTGACCGCCCCCGCCTTCGACGAGAAGCAGCTTGAGCTCGACCGTGAGCGCACCATCGAGGGCATCAAGGCCGAGATCGAGGACCCCGAGCAGCGCATGAGCAAGACGGCCAGCGAGCTCTTCTTCGCCGCCCACCCCTACGTCCTGCGCACCGACGGGACCGTCGAGACCGTCCAGAGCTTCACCCGCGAGCAGCTCACCGCCTACCTCAAGGCCCTGATGACCCGCGAGCGCCTCACGCTCGTCGTCGTCGGCGACCTCACCCGCGCGACCATCGAGGGCGCCGTCCGCGCCGACCTCGCCGGTCTGCCCGCCGGCCAGTACCAGCGCCGCGATCTGCCCCCGCTCGACCCCGGCGTCGCCGATCTGTCCATCGCCGAGCAGGAGCTGCCGACCAACTACATGATCGGCTACTTCACCGCGCCGGCCGCCACCCACCCCGACTACTACCCCCTGCTGGTCGCCATCAACGTGCTGTCCGACCGCCTCTTCGAAGAGGTCCGCACCAAGCGCAACCTGACCTACGCCGTCTCCTCGGGCCTCGGCGCTCGCCCCTACAATTACGGCTACCTCTACGCCACCCCCGTGGACCCCACCAAGACCGTCGAGGTCATGTACGCCGAGATCGACCGCATCCAGACCGAAGCCCTGACCGCCAAGGAGCTCAGCGACCAGATCGAGGTCTTCCTCACCGAGCACTACATGCGACAGGAGACCAACAGCGCCCAGGTCGCCACCCTCGGCGCCGCCGAGCTCAACGGCGGCGGCTGGGAGCAGAGCCTCGTCTTCATCGATCGCGTCAAGGCCGTCACCCCGGCGGACGTCACGCGCGTCTCCAAGGACTACATCAAGAACATCCACTGGGGCATCGTCGGGAACCCCGCGGCCGTGGACAAGGCCCTGCTGACCTCCCGATGACAGGCCAGATCACCTCCCAGGTCCTTCTGGCCGGCCCCGACCTGGCCGAGCCCATCCTCCCCCTGGGGATCAACGGCGAGGTCGCTGGCCTGGCCGCCTGCCTGCGCCACGCGGGCGTCGAGACCTCCTTCGAGGAGCTCATGGGGGTCACCGCCACCGCCTTCCGGACCCACTTCTTTCGCCCCAGAGACAACCCGGGGATGCCCATCGGCCCCGTGGCCGACAACCCCGGGGCGCTGTGGTCGCCCCGCTTCGCCTGGAGCAGCCTGCGCCACAACAATTACGGACAGGCCGAGTCAGCCGCCTTCTACTACGGCGGAGAGGTGCGCCCCATCGACGGCCTCGACGCGCTGGAGACGTGGCGCCTGCTCCGGTTCGAGCTCGACGCCGGCAGGCCCATCATCGCCTACGGCCTCGGCGATCCCATCGCGCCGGATCTCATCATCGGCTATCGCCTGGAAAAAGGCCCCTTGCGTCAGATCATCGTCGTCCAGGCTCGCCAGGGTCAGGTCGAGTTCGATCTGACGGGCCGAAAGCCTGCCGACGAAGGCCCCTACCCCCGCGAGCTCCTCGTCGTGCGCCCAGGCGCCGTCGTGGACTACCGGGGCAGCGACGACGCCCGTCGCGTCGACGCGCTGCGCTGGGCCGCCAATCACACCTCCACACGCCGCGAGCTCGTCTACGAGAGCGAGCGCTTCTACGCCACCGGCCCCTTCGCCTTCGAGGCCCTCTGCGAGTTCCTGCGCGACCTGGCCCCCGACGAGCTGGCCAACCCCATCGAGGGTGACCCTGGCGACATCGCCGCCACGCTGACGCGCTTCTGCGCCGCCACCCTCAGAGAGTGGATCACCGCCCGCTGGGCCGCCTCGGCCTACCTCAAGGGCTGGTCCCGAGCGTTGAGCAGGGCCTCCCGCTCTCCCGAAGGGATCGCCGCCACCCCCGATGGCCTCGACGCGCTGGCCGACCTCTACCGCGCCAGCGCCCTGGCGCTGGCCGTCGCCTCCCTCCAGGCGCCCGTCCTCGACGACTCCGGCGCCGCGATGGCCGACGCCGACGCCCGCGAGGGGCTCGCCAAGGCCGTCGAGGCCGCGCTGATCGTCGAGCGCCGCGCCCTCGATCTGCTCTGCGCCCTCATCTGACCGCCGCTCGCTCGCCTCGGCGGGCGAAGTTCGCTCAGGGAAGGCTCCAGACCCCTTCGGCGCGCACAGCCCCCCAACGCCCCACGCACGACGATCGCCCCACGCTCCTCGCACCGCCCCCTCCGGGGGACGGGCTCGTCGGGTGGGGCTTGGATGCGCGGGTGGGCTGTGCGACCTCTCGGTCGCAGGCCAGCGGACGGCCAACAGCGGATCGCGGGGGCGGATCAGCGCGTCGAAGTGGGCCTGTGGATTGGGATTTTCACGCTCCCAGGTGTCGACCTGGGTCGCGCGGGGGCCTGCGACCGACAGGGCGCAGCCCGCCTGAGATTCTAGCCCCACCCGACGAGCCCGCCCAACGGGCGGTGCGAGGAGCGTGGGGCGATCGTCGTGCGTGGGGTGTCGAAGGGGCAGGGTGTGTCCTGATATCAGGGGATATGCTAGTCTCTGCCCGCGCACCTCCAGGTCCTGCGCGTGTCGACACCACCGCTGGCGATGCCCCCCATGAGACTGCTCAACCTCCCCTGGCTGATCGCCGCGATCCTCGCCCTGCTGGCTCTGTCCGGGTGCGGCGAGGAGAGGCAGAGCGTCATCGTCGATCCCGTCGGCTGCGTCGCCGAGGCCCCGGTCTGTGATCCGCCTTGCGGGGTTCGGCAGATCTGCACGGAGGCGTGTACCTGCGGGCCGGCCCCGGCCTGCGACTCCGATTTCCCAGTCTGTACGCCAGCTTGCCGCTCGGGCCAGATCTGCTCGACGGGCTGCACCTGCGTGACCCCCCCGAGGCCCGAGGTCGCCTGCGACCCCGATCAGCCCGTCTGTACGCCGGGCTGCAACGAGGGCGAGTTCTGCGCCGAGGACTGCACTTGTGCGCTGGCGCCCTGCGATCCCGAGAACCCGATCTGCACCCAGGGGTGCGGCGTCGCCGAGTACTGCGACGAGAGCTGCGACTGTGCGCCCTTGCCTTGCGATCCTCAAGACCCCGTCTGCGCGCCGGGTTGCGGCGAGGGCGAGATCTGCAACGCCGCCTGCGCCTGCGAGGCCTTTGCGTGCGACTCGACCGCGCCGAGGTGTCCTGGCGGCTGCGACGAGGGCGAGTTCTGCAACGCCGCCTGCGCCTGCGAGGCGCTCTGCGACGGCGCGGACCCGGTCTGCGATCCCGGGTGCAGCGACGACGAGTATTGCAGCCCCCAGTGTCGCTGCGTGGAGCGCCGCGAGTGCAACCCCGAGGCCCCGGTCTGCGTCCCTGGCTGCGCCGAGGGCAAGGTCTGCAATGCCGAATGCGACTGCGTCGAGCCCTGCGATCCGGCCAGCCCGCTTTGCACCCCGGCCTGCTCGCCGATTGAAGCGTGCAATGCGGCCTGCCAGTGCGAGCCCCGAGCCTGCGACCCCGAGCAGCCGGTCTGCGACCCGCCCTGCGGTCAGGGCGACTTCTGCACCAGCCTGTGCCTGTGCGGGCCGGCGCTGGCCTGCGATCCCTTGAGGCCGGTCTGTGAGCCAGGCTGCGGCGACGACGCCTTCTGCGGTCGCGACTGCACCTGCCACCCGGAGGGGCTGCGGCTGCCTGATCTGACGGTGGACGTGCCGGCGCTGATCAACAGCATCTTCATCGAGGAGCGGGAGTTCACGCCGACCAACTGCGCCATCGTCGAGGGCTGCGTGCTGGCGCCGGGCTTCAGGCGCCTGATGCGCTTCAGCACCATGACGCCGAACATCGGCAACGTCGACATGTTCATGGGCGAGCCGGACGACAACCCCGAGCTCTTCGAGTTCTCGCCCTGCCACGGCCACTACCACTTCAACGGCTACGCCGAGTACCGCCTCTACGACGAGGCCAACCAGGTCGTCGCGCGCGGCCACAAGCAGGCCTTCTGCCTGCTCGACAGCACCCGCTACGTCACCACGGACCCGAGCGTGGCCGAGGAGCGGCGCTACAACTGCGGCTTCCAGGGCATCCAGCGCGGCTGGGCCGACATCTACGGCTCCAACCTCGACTGCCAGTGGGTCGACATCACCGGCATCGCCCCAGGGCGCTACCGCCTGGAGGTCTCGCTCAACAACTTCCGCACGATCCAGGAGCTGAGCTACGACAACAACGTCTCCTCGATCAACGTCATCGTCCCGCCCGTCGATCCCCTCGGCACCTGCGATCTGCAACCCCGCGCCCGCGGGGCGCGTCGGGACTGCGGCTGGCAGATCGCGGCCAACATGGAGTGCGAGCCCGGCGAGCCCATGGCGATCGGCTGCACCTCCTCCGGCGCCTGCCAGATCGGCCGCTGCGACGGCGACACCGTCATGCGCGTCTGCGAGGGCGTCGACGTCGGCTGCACCGCAGGGCAGGCGCTCGGCAGCAACGACGACGCCTGCGGCTCGACCTGCTCGGTGGTCAACTACGTCTGCCCCGACTCCGGCCGCGTCACCATCCTGACCGGCGGCAACAACCCCTCCGAGGTCATCTCCTGCGACCTGAGCCAGCAAGTCGGCTTCGTCTTCCCCGACCCCACCTCGCCTTGCACCGCCGGCGAGCACGGCACCGACCGGGACTGCGGCTGGGAGCCCCTCCCGGCGCGCACCTGCACCCCTGGCGAGGAGGTCTCGGTGGGCTGCAACGCCTCGGATGGCTGCGCGCTGGGCTCCTGCGAGGGCGACACGATGTTGCGTATCTGCGCGGGACACAACGACAATTGCACCGCGGAGCGCCGGATCGCCGGCAATGACGACGCCTGTGACTCGCTCTGCTCCCGGGTCGTCTTCACCTGCCCCGAGGACGGCGTCTACACGCCCTTGACCGCGCCCTTCCGCTCGACCCGTGAGGCCACCTGCCTGGCTGAAGCCACCAACAGCGGCGGCTGCCCCATCGACGGCCTGGAGCCCAACGACGATCCCCTGGCCCCTGTCCAGATCATCGAAGGGACGGCCTCCGAGCTGTCGGTGTGCCGTGGCGAGCGGGAGTACTACCGGATCTTCGCCACCGAGGCGGACGTCATCGACGTCGAGCTGGAGTTCTACGCGGAGGGTGCCGCCGTCCGCCTCTCGCTCTTTGATTCTCTCGATGTCCTCGTGGCCGAGGTTGACGGGGACAGCGGCGAGGTCCGCCTGCTCTTCCCGGTCGAGGAGGCTGGCCCCCATCGCCTGCGCGTCCAGCTCATCGAGGGCGCCCAGACCGCCTACGACATGACCCTGACGCTGAACTGATACGGAACCACGCTCAAGCCACTTACAATTTGGGCCATCAGGATGCCCGAGATGAAAGTGCTTCAAACGTGGTTCCGTATGATCTCCCTCCAGAGTCGCTCTCGCTCAAGCCCAGCCTGGGAGGTTGGGGGCAGCAAGGCCGCGAGCCGCGATCGAGCCGCTCAAGTCGCTCTCGTCCAGGCCCATCGGGGAGGTTGAGGGCTTCGTCGGCCCTTGACCTCGCGCGGCTCCGGTCCGACCAGATCAAGCCAGATCGACGAATCGGGCGAGGTGGCTGAGCCACGCGAGCCCGTCGTGGTGCCAGTCGCCCGGCGGCGTCTGCATTGCGCCGGGCGCGCACACGCGGCTGATCCCGAGGTGGGCGAAGGTCGCGGCGAAGGCGGCGCGCTGGGCGATGTCGCCCGCGACGCCGAGGCTGTGCAGGCGGCCTTGACCCTGGATGAGATCGCGCAGGCCTTCGGGGCCACCTTCGAAGGGGTGAACGGGGAGGGTGCGGTGCAGGGGGTTGTCGGCGCGGTAGGGCGTGGGCTCCCAGAGGACGAGGGCGTCGCGAGCTGAGAAGGGTCGCCCGCGGAAGGCTGCCGTGCCGCGGCGCTGCATGATGGCGGCGGCGGCGGCCTCGGGGACGTCGCCGCGCGGCAGGATGGCGGCGACGCGGTCGAGGGCGGCGGCCAGGCGGGCGCAGAGTTCAAGGCCCCGCGTCTCGCGATCGTCGCGGTCTTCGATCTCGACCCAGAGGGCCTGGGGCGAGAGGCAGCCGCGCTGATCGTAGGCGGCCACGTCCAGGGCGAGGGCGTCGAGCAGGTCGTCGGTGGCGGGAAGGGCGCTGGCGGGGATGACGGCGCAGCTGCGGCCAGGGCCGAAGGGGAGCAGGGGTGCGGGGCCGTCCGGGCGCTCGGCGTTCAGCAGGGCGAAGCGGGCGATGGCGTCGCGGCCGCCGGAGACGACCAGGGCGTCGCAGGCGCGGGCCAGGAGCGCGTCCTGCGGCCCGCCGCCGGCCCAGGCCCGCGCGGCGAGGCAGCGGCCGAAGGCGGGGTGGGCGGCGGCGAGGGTGTCGATGAGGGCGGCGGCGGCGGGCATGGCGGCGGCGGGGGCCTTGATCAGCGCCGCGCCGCCGATCAGGAGCGTGCCGAGGACGGGGATCCAGCCGGAGGTCGGCAGGGTCGACGCCCAGACGTGGCCGGTGACGCGGGGAGGGACGATCGCGGTGCCCGAATGGAAGCCGCGCAGGCGGCCAGGGCCGCCGAGGCCGTCGATCAGGCCGTCCAGATCGCGGGCGAAGGCCTCGGCGGTGGTGCGGGCGCCCCAGGCGATCATGGCCGGGCTCAGGCCGCTGGCCTGGGCGATGTCGTCGAGGGTGTCGTCGGAGACTGGCCGGGTCCAGCCGTTGGCCCATCGGCGCAGGGCGTCGACGCGCTCTTCAATCGATATCATGGATAGAGATCGGTGATCTCTGGAGAGGTTGTCGATGTCTTCAAGGGAGAAGGGGATCATGGTGGCGTCCTGGGGCTCAGGGGGCGCCGGGTTCGCCGTCGGGCGCCAGGATGGTGGCGCGGACGCCCTTTTCGCCGGGCTCGAAGCGGTAGATCCGGTCGGCGTGCTGGGCGAAGGTCGGCGAGGCGTGGTGGCTGATGAAGATGACCTGGAAGCCGAGGGCGCGGCCGGCCTCCTTGACGATCCGGATCAGGCGCGGGACCAGCTCGGGGCGCAGCCAGCAGTCCTGCTCGTCGAGGACGAGGAAGCGGCGGTGGCGCTGCTCGGGCAGCGTGGTCAGGGCGAAGAGGCGCAGCCCGACGGAGAGGATGTTGAGCACCGAGCCGCCCTGGCCCTTGAGGATGTCCTCCTGGCAGCCGTCGCGCTCGATGTGGAACTCGATGGCGGCCGAGCCGCGCAGGTAGCGGCACTCGGCCTTCAGGGCGATGGGCTGCTCCAGGACCTCCTGGAGCGCGATCGTCAGCTTCTCCTGCAGGAGCTGGACGGTGCGCCCGAAGAGATCCTCGCCGAGCTGCTCCAGCGCGTTGGTGACGTCGCCGGCCTGGGTGAGCTGTTCGCGCAGGACGTCGAGCTGGGCGACCTGCTGGGCGCGCTGGCGCGTCAGCGCCCGGCGGGCGCCGGCGAGCTGCTGGACCCTGTCGCGCAAGCCCTGGGGGGAGGGCAGGGGATCGGTCATGAGGCGGTCTCGTCGCTCTGGTGGGCGGCCTCGACGGCGCTCAGGTCGCGCTCGATGGCGTCGAGGTGCTCCTGGTACTCGCGCCGCCTGCGCTCGTTCTCGGCGCGCATGTTGGTCAGCAGCTCGCGCAGCGACTCCAGGTCGTCGGTGTCGTAGAGCTTGCGGGCCTTGTCCTGAAGCTCGGCGAGCTGCTTCTCGCTGTTGGAGCGCTCGGCCTCGACGCGGATCTTCTGGCTGTGCAGGGCCTCGTAGCGCTTTCGCAGCGCCTCAATGTCCTGCTGGGGGTTCGGGTTGTCCGAGGGTGTCATCTGGCAGCACCTCCCTGGCGAGGGCGCGGATCTCGTCCGCGACATGCGGAGCGTAGTCGCCCAGGTTCTGTTCAAGGAACTCCATCAGCCCGGCGCCGCTGTCGGTGCGCCGCGCGAGCAGCTCACCGAGGCCCTGGACGAAGTTGGAGCCCGGATTGACCCACACTCCGGGATCGGCGTCAAGGTTGACCGCGTGGAAGACCTCCGCAGAGGGGGCGTGGGGCACCTCGACGACGCTCCGCGTCCAGCCTTCGGGGCCGACGAGGATGGCCAGGACCGAGGGGGTGCGGTGCAGGTCGGCTTCGTCGCGGCGCAGGCGCGTGATGTTGCCGGGGTTGATCCAGGTCGTGGCGCCGCGGACGACGTCGGGCATCGGCTCGTGGATGTGGCCGTTGATGAGGGCGTCGACGCCCGGGATCTCGCGCGGGCGCAGCGAGGGATCGGCGGCGGCGTAGCCCGGAAAGCCGATGTCGTGGTGCGTGATCCAGAAGGTCCAGCGCGGCGCGGGCTCGCCTTCGAACTCGACCCTCTCGGGCAGCGCCTGTCCCCAGGCCGTCCCGCCCAGCGCCACCGCGCACCCGCCCAGCGTCCCTCGCCACGGCCCCTCGACGTCGAGCAGGCGCGCCCTGCCGGCCCGCGCGAGGATGGTCAAGGAGTCGTCCTCGTGGAGCGCGTCCTCGTGGCAGTCGTGGTTGCCGGCGATGGTCAGCAGGCCCTCGCCCATCACGTCCATCAAGTCCGCCAGCAGCCAGTTGGCGTTGTCCCTGGGCCAGTGGAAGAGATCCCCGAGCATGACCGGCAGCAGCCGCTCGACCCGCGCGTGCTCCAGGCACCAGCGCAGCTTCGCGACGGCCACCTGCGGGTAGTCGTCGCTGCGAAAGCCCGGCGTGCGGCTGGCCAGGTGGGGGTCGCCGATGAAGAGCAGCCCGCGAAGTTCGCCCGCGTCGTCGCTCACGAATCCTCCTTGATCATTGATGAATTTGACGCCCTCTGGCTGGCGGGACGATCCCTTCGGCCGAGGCCGCCCGATCTCGTGTGTCCGCCCTTCACGCCTCATCCCCGCAGGCGTGGGCCAGGAGCGGGCTGCGATCCAGCGGCGATCCGCAAGCCGGGCAGGCCCCCACCTCCTTGACCGCCCGCCGCAGCGCCTCCCCGGCGGCCTGGAGCTCCAGGTCGGCCGCCTGGGCGCGGCGCTCGCAACCCTCCAGCGCCGCTTCAAGGCCGGCCAGCGCGTCCAGCGTGTCGCGCAGCGGGCCTTCGTCAGCCAGCGCTGGCGGGGGACTCAAGAGGGAGAGGTCGCGCGCTCGCCGGGATCGCCGCTGGCCCTCCACCTCGGCGGCGCTCAAGGCGCCCAGCAGCGCCTCCAGCGGGCCGAGGTCGTCAAGCTGAGGCGGCGCTGCGGGTTGACACGCCCTCTCGCGGCGCGCGGCGATCAAGAGGGTGGCGCGCGCCGCGGCCAGCGCCTCGATCGTGGACTCCAGCGCGGCCTCCTGCGCGGCACCTTCAGCGGCCGGCGGGGGGAGGCGAAGGGGGGTCAGAGCGGCGGCGCGCCGTTGGCTCAAGGCGGCGCGCGCCTGAGCGACCTCCAGCCCTGCGACGGTGTCGGCCAGCGGCGCGGGGTCGGGCGCTGGTGGGGGCGCCTGGAGCGAGGACAAGGCGCGGGTCATCCTGCGCGCGTCCTCCATGACCGCGGACTTCGAGGCCATCTCCCCGATCAACGCCGCCAGGGGCGCGGGATCGGGCAGCGTCGGGGGCGTCTTGAGCGGCCTGAGCGCCGCGTTCGCGCGTTGAAGCCGCGCGGCCTGAGCCGCGAGCGGCTCTTGCGCCTTGATGTGGCGCTCCAGCGCGCGGTCGTCCAGCTGCTCAGGGGTGGGCTTGAGGTCGTCGAGCGCCCTGGAGCGGCGCCACCAGGCTCGGTTGAGGCGGGCTCGGCGCGCGAGCGCCTCGACGAACTCGGCCAGCGCGCGCGCGTCGTCGAGCTGCGGGGGCGTGTCGAGCCGCGCGAGCGGTCGGGCGCGCGCGATCCGGCGCCTGTGGGCCGTTCGGGCGCTCTGGAGGGCGTCGATCGCGGCGGCCAGTGTTTGATCGTCGCTGAGGGCGGGCGGCGGCCTGAGGCCGGCCAGGGCCGTCGACCGCCCTCTCAGCCGGGTGGTCCGTGCCCACAAGGGGCCGAGCGGCTCCACGATGGCCATCAGCGGCGCCTCGGGGTCGATGGCAGGCGGGGCCTTGAGCCCGACGAGCGCCTGGGAGCGCCCTCGGAGCGCCGCGACTCGGGCCGTCAGCGGGCCGAGCGTCTCCAGCGCGAGCGCCAGCGCGGCGTCGTCGTCGAGCGACGGTGGCGGCGCCAGCGGGGCCAGCGCGGCCGCGAGGCCTTCGAGGTGCGCTTGCTGGCGGGTCATCCGGCTGAGGGTTTCGACGTCTGTCTGGAGGCGATCGAGGCGCGCGGCCAGCGTCGTCAGCGCGTCGTGTTCGCTCTGGAGGGCCTCGACGCGGCCCTGGAGGTCGTCGATCGTCTCCAGGGAGGCCAGCTGCCCGTCGAGGGCCTCGACGCTCTGCTCCAGGCGGCGGGCCTCGTGCTCGCGCTGGCGGGTGCGCTGGCGGTGGATGTCGCGCATCCGCAGCAGGAGGGCGGCGTCGGAGGATGAGGCGAAGAAGGCGGCGGCGTGGGAGGGCGGCGCGTCGAGCAGGAAGATGGGCTGCTTCTGCTCGCCGAAGTGGATGTCGAAGCGCTGCTGGTGCTGATCGTCGAGCGACACGAGGGGGAGGCGAAGGTGATCGTGGAGGTCGTCGGGGGTGCCGGAGCCGACGCGGCTGATCTCCCGGCCGTCGATCTCGTAGATGACCTTCTTGCCGCGCCGCCGCCAGACCAGGACGTGCCCGTCGTCCGTCTCGACCGTCACCGAGGCCCCGGGGGTCCTGTGGCGGATCATGTAGTCGCCACGGGCGTTGTAGGCCAGTGTCTGGAGGGCGGCGACCAGGGCCGACTTGCCGCAGTTGTTCGGCCCCACGATCACCGTCAGCCCGGCGGCGGGCTCGATGACCGTGTGGCGGTGCGACATGAAGTTCTCAAGGACGATCCGTCGGATCATGGGCGTCCGGTGCTGGCGAGGGCGAGCGAACGGGCCGGATGCTAACCCGAAGCGCCCCTTCGCTCAAGCCGTCGCTCAAAGCGGCCTACGCTCCTCGCACCGCCCCAACGGGGCGGGCTCGTCGGGTGGGGCTTGGATGCGCGTGCGGCCTGCGCCCGGTGGGCGCAGGCCGGCGCGCGGACGGGAGCGGATCGCAGGGCAGGATCAGCGCGTCGAAGTGGGCTTGTGGATTGGGGTTTTCACGCCCCCTTGTGTCGATTTCGGTCGTGCGCCGGCCTGCGACCTCTCGGTCGCAGCCCACCCTGAGATTCTAGCCCCACCCGACGAGCCCGTCCCGAAGGGCGGTGCGAGGAGCGTGGGGCGTTCGTCGAGCGCGGAGCGATCGTGGAGCGCGGGGCGCCGAGCGCAAAGAACCTCTTACTCGCACAGCCCCGCTTCGAGGCTGGAGAAGGGGTGGCTGATCTCGCCGTCGCCTTCGACGCCCTCGCCGCCCTCGCCGGTCTCTTCGCCCACCTCGACGGTCTCTTCGCCGCCCTCGCTCAGGAGGCACTGGTTGGCCTCGACCGAGACGGTGATCGCCATCGCGCGGCTCTCCAGGGTCAGCTCGCCGGCCAGCACCTTGAGGATGGCGTCGGCGGGGCCGGTCTCGTCCCCCGAGGGGATCAGCAGCGCGGGGATCGCGGCGCCGTCGAGGCGCGCGGACAGAGTCTCGTCGGCCATCCACTCGGGCATCCCGAAGTGGTCGACCAGCGCCCCGAAGGCCATCGTCGCCTGCCACGCCACGCTCGGGGTCAGCTCAAGGCGAGTCCCCTCAGGCGAGGCCGAGACGGTCAGATCGAAGCGCCGCCCGTCGTCGGGGTTGATGTCCAGCGTGACCAGATCGCGGCCATCGGCGCGCAGATAGGAGGTGTCGTCGCCCAGGCCGATCCCCGTGAGGCGAGCCACGTCGCTCTGGCCGGTGAAGGTCGACCCGGCGTTCAGCCCCCCAATGTGGATCTCGGCGATCTCGTTGTTCTCGCTGCCATCCTCGCCTTCGCCGAGCAGGAGCGCCAGCGGCAGCATCAGGTCGATGGTGCCGATGTCCGCGCGGGCCGTGATCGTCTGAGTGCTGGGCAGGATCTCCGCCTTGAGGGCCGGCTGCGCCGCGCCCAGCGCCAGCGCGATCGCCTCGTCCCCTTCGCCGGCCTCGATGGCGATGGCGCGGGTCACCGACAGGCTGGCCGTGAAGTCCTGCGCGCCAGCCCGCACCAGCTCCACCTTGAGCGCGCCCTCCAGCGTCCGAGGGAGGTCGATGTCCTCGTCCTCGAGGGTCTCCGCGGCGGCCTGGAGGCTCGCGTGGACCACCGACAGGTCGATGGCCGCGGCCAGCCTGTCCGGGTGCATGTTCAGCGTGATCGCGGTGTCACGCCCCTCGCCGAGCTGCACCGCGACGTCCACGTTGCCCTCGCTGAGCCACGTCACGACCAACCGCACGGGCATCGCCTCCAGGAGCTGGCGGCAAGAGTCCACGACGTCCTCCTCGGCAGCCTCGATCCTCTCCTCGGCGCGCGGGTCGTTCTCGTCGATCGGCTGGATCGTCTGGGGCTCCTGCACCGGCTCGCCGCAGACCCGCTCCGGGTCCAGGAGATAGGTCACGCTCGTGTCCGTCTGGCTCTCCACGCTCTCGGCGTTGAAGACGTTGTCCGACAGCCACTCCGCCACCGACCCGGACTCCTCCTCGAAGTCCGTCCAGCCCTCCGGCACCTCGCCCTCGTTGATCTCGCCCCCGCAATCCACGATCTCACCCTCCCCACCCTCGCCAGGAACGGGCGCCGGCTCCTCGCCAGGCGCGGGCGGCTCCTCGCCGGGCACGGGCGGCTTATCCTCGGGCCTCGGAGGCTCCTCGCCGGGCGCAGGCGGCGGCTCCTCGATGGGGCCTTCCGATCCGCCACACTCGACCTCTCCGGCGCTCAAGGTCGCGCCGACCACGTCGCCGAGGAAGGCCGACGACTCCAGGAAGCGCAACCCCCGGGACAGATCCCCCAACATCGCCTCGACATTGCGCGGGGCGTGCTCCAGCGCGTCCTGTTGCGTGATCGGGAGCGGCTCCGGTGCCTTGACCTCTTCCCCGCACGACGACAACACGCCCGCAAACACCACCGCGCCACCCAGAACCCAGCCGACCGACGCTCTTGCCTTCATGGATATTGCCTCCAGTTGATCTCACGCACACCGACACAAGTCTTCCACCTAGCAAGGTGGATGCCATGATCGAGGGCGAGGCATATTCCTGTCGCTGTGTCCCGCTCAGATCCGTCTTGAGGGCTTCGATGTCGTATTCATCGGTGTCCGAAGTCGGAGTGGGGCGTCTCGTTGTCCTGCCCCGAGGTCTCCAGGGCTGGGGTGTCGCTGCAAGATGTGTGGTGTGCTGTGTCCACATGGCGCGCTGAGCGTGACGATCTGGACAGCCGAGGTGCCACCGCGTCGCTCCGATACCAGGGGGTGAGCCGACCGAGGTCATATGGAACCGCGCTCAAACCACTTACATCTTGGGCATCCTGGTGGCCCAAAGTGGAAGTGGCTTGAGCGTGGTTCCGTATCAGATCTACAGCGGGCAGATTTCTGGAGGCTGGTCAGTGCTGCGGGCAGATTGCTGGAGGTTGGGCCTTCAGAGGCCGGCTTCTTCGATGAGGAGGGAGCAGCCGCGCGGTGTGGCGCCGGGTGCGCGGCCGAGCAGCTCGATGGTGTCGCCGGCCTCGGAGGGGTCAAGGAGGAGGCCTCTGTCGCTGGTCTGGACGCTGCAGACGCTGTCGAGGTTGCTCAGGTCGGTGAAGCGCAGCAGGCCGATCTGTCCGGGTTCGAGGGGTTCGAGGGTCAGGGGGTCGTGGACGGTGACCCTGCACCAGGGCGGGGCGGTGAGGGCGGGGCGGTCGAGGGGGGGCAGGCCGGTCAGGGCGCGGGCCAGCCTGGGGTCGTAGAGCTGGCTGCAGAGCTCGGTCATGCCGTACTCCTGGACGATGCGCTCGGGGGAGACGCCGAGGGAGTCGACGAGCCTGGCTTCGAGTTCGGCGGCGGAGATCTCGCGGGTGCGGCCCTTGGTGCCGCCGGTGGGCATGACGATCGAGCCTGGGGGGAGGTGTGCGTCGGCGTCGAGGGCCTTGAGGTGGTCGAGCAGGGAGACGAGGGCGAAGGAGGTGGCCAGGATCAGGCCGGGGCGGCGGTCGCGGCGGCGGTCGTCGATCCAGTGGCGGGCGAGGTCGAGGTCGAGGGTGTCGCGGGTCCAGGCGAAGGTGCTGGTGGTTGGGAAGAAGGTGTCGCCGATGAGGCCGAGCATGCTGCTCAGGGAGGAGTCGGGGAGGAGGTCGGGGGGAGGGGCGAGCATGAGGGCGTGGGTGTCGGGGTCGGGGAGGGCGCCTGGGGGGAGGAGGAGCTGTTGGATGCTGGTCAGTGCGCTGGCGTGGTAGACGTCGAGGTTCTTGAGGAGGTGTTCGCCGCGCAAGCCGCTGGTGGTGCCGCTGGTGCGGAAGACAAAGGCGGCCTCGTGGGGTTGTCCACAGAAGAGGTGGACGTGGCGGAAGACGTCGGTGGGGACGGTGGGGATGTCGCGCCAGTGTTGGACGGAGTCGGCGCCCACGCCGAGGTTGTTGCAGTAGCGGCTGTAGGCGAGGTTATGGGCGAGGTGGTGTTTGTAGAGGTCGATGGCGAGGGTGTTGAAGTCGCCGTGGTGGTGTTGGATGAAGTCGAGGAGGCGGGTTTTCATCGGGGCGCTCGGTGTGTCCGTTCAGGGTGGCCGGTGGGGCCGTGGGTTCCTTGTTATCGCGGCGCGGGCTGGATGGGAAGCCTGAAGGTGGCCACGGAAAGGGGCGCGGTGGTGGGTGGGTTGTGCTAGGCTTGTTCGCTTGAGGACATCGGATCCGAGGAGGGCTCGTGGTTTCGTCTCCAACTCCCTATGTGAGCGTCCCCGAGGCGGTCAGTCAGCTTCAGGAGGCCTTCCTGACGCAGACCCAGGAGCATGAGCGCAGCGGCCTGCTGTTGCAGATCGGTCGTCTGGGGAATCAGCGTGAGGGGGACGTCTTCCCTTACCGGGACGTGGTCGGTCGGACGCTGGTGGAGCTGTTCAACCTGAGCGTGTGGTGGCCGGAGAAGCGGTCGATCTTGCGGGCGATGGGGGAGTGTCGGGGTTCGGAGGTGATCTTCCGCTACCTGCTGCGGACGCTGGATACGGTGGGCTTGCAGCTGGACGGGGGTGGCCCGGAGATGGTCACGGCGATCATCGACGCGCTGGGGCGGCTTGGGCTGTCTGCGGCCGGGCCGGTGCTGCTGCGGCGGTATTTGACGCCGGAGGTGCCGGAGGTGGTGCGGCTGCAGGCGCTGGAGGTGCTGGGGCACCTGGGCTTCTCCGAGGCGGTGCCGCACCTTCTGGACGCGCTGGAGGAGGAGGGCGGGGGTCGGATCGTGGCGATCTACGCGCTGACGGAGCTTGTCTCGGCGGCGGGGGTGGGTCGGGTGGAGCAGATCCTGGAGAAGGCCTGGAGGGGAGGGGAGCTGGAGGGGGATCACGATCGGGATCTGGTGCGGGCGGCGGTGACCTACCTGTGCAGCCTGGGGGTGGAGGGCGCCGAGGCCTGGGTGATGCAGCTGCTCTATACGCACGAGCCGGATTTGCGCTCGCTGGCGCTCTGGGGGCGCCGGATTCGTCGGGACAACGCCTCGAAGGACCTGCTGGACCGCATGACGGCGGCGCTGGAGGAGGACGACGCGTATGTGAGGGCCTTTCTGGGGCGCAGCTTGCGGATGGAGGACGCAGGTGAGGTCATCGAGACCGGGGAGGTCTTCTGCGAGACGACCCAGGGTCAGGTGCGCCTGATCCACATCCTGGCCGAGGTGGGCGGGCCGAAGGTCAGCGCGTGGCTCTGGGAGCGCTTCATCGAGGGGGGGGATGGGGCCGAGCGTGCGCGGGCGGCGGCGATCCAGGCCTTGCGGTCGGTGAGGGAGGACGAGGGCAAGCGGCTGCTCAAGATGGCCTCGGTGGCGCCGGACATGGTGGCGGTGGCGGCGATCAGGGCGGCGGCCAACTTCGGGCCGCTGGGGCTGCTGCCGGGGATCGTGGATCTGTTCAACCACGATCGGGCGCTGCTGCGCCAGGAGGCGGTCCGGGCGATCCAGCACTTGCTGCTGGCGCACCGCCCCAGCCACGTCTCGCTGCTGGAGAACAAGGGTGAGAGCCGGCAGCACAGGCCGGCGGATCTGTCGGTGACCGAGGCGTCGCTGGAGCTGGTCGACGCGGGCTTCCGCAAGATCCTGCGGCGCGACGACGACGGCATGACGCAGGGGCTGGTGGCCTACGCGGCGGCGAACCTGCGGCGCTTCGAGTTGTGGCCGAGGGTCTTGAAGCTGGCCGAGAAGAGCCCGGACGTCTTCGCGCGGCTGGCGGCCTACCACGCCTTGCTGGACATGCCGGACGACGAGCAGGTCGAGCGGCTCATGGCCGCCTTCGAGAAGGAGAAGGACCGCGCGGCGCGCTCGGCCTGCATCCGGACTCTGGCGCCGCTGCTGGCCTCGCTGCCCAAGCCCAACGCGACCTGGGAGCAGGCGCTGGCGTCGACCATCTCCGACGCTCAGGACGACGCGGACGAGTTCGAGTTGACCATCTACGCCCACGCGCTGGGGTTGATGCGGGCGATCGACCCGCTGCCGCTGCTGGATCGGATCGCGGCCCGTGGGGGGCGGCGCTCAAGCCTGGAGGTCATCAGCGCTCTGGGCAAGCTCAAGCGGGTCGGAACCCCGGAGCTGCTTGTGCGGCTGGACGAGGCGCTGGCCCACGGCCCCACGGACGCGCGGATCCGCTCGGTCGACGCGCTGGCGGCGCTCAACGTGCGCGAGGCCACCGACAGGCTCCTGGAGCTGCTGCGCTCGAGCGAGCAGGGGCCGGTGCGCGAGCGGGCGGTGCGGCTGCTGGCCTCGCTGGGGCGCAGCCGCCGGGGCCTGAGCTTCTCCAGCGATCGCCTCGACACGGCGCTGGAGCGGGTCGGGCTGCTGCTGCGCGAGGAGCAGGGGCCAGATCCGGTCATCCAGCAGCGAACGATCCAAGAGGATCTCATGGATCTGAAGCTGGCGCTGTGGCAGGCCACCAGCACCGGCGGTGTCGACGACGAGCGCGTCGACCGGGTCATCTCCGAGCAGCTCGGGGCGGGGCTGGCGGCGCTGAGCCGGCACGGCGAGGAGTCCGAGGAGGTCCTGAGGGCCTTGCGCGGGGCGGAGTTCTTCCACCTGCAGTCGAGGGAGATGCCGCCGTCGGCGGATCTGTCGCCGGCGATCCTGTCGTACACCAAGGGGATAGAGCTGTGGCTGCACGTCCGGCTCACGGAGCTGCTGCCGAACCTGCGGGACGTGGCCCGGGACAACTACCAGACCATCATGGACACCTGGGATGCCTATGAAGTCTTGCTGCGCTCGCTGGTGACGATCCCGGTCAAGGACGCCAACCGGGCCGTGGACTGGACCAAGGTGCCGCGGGTGGCCAAGGCCATGAAGGAGAAGAAGTTCACGGCCGACTGGAGGACGCTGTCGATCTCCAACTCCGGGGCCATCGTGATCTTCTACGGTGTCGATCAACCTGAGTTCGGCGCGACCAACGCGCTGGGGCTGGCCGGCCCGCCCGAGGCGATCCTCTCGGTGGCGGTCAACGCGCTGGCGCTGGCGGCGCTGCGCAATGCCATGGCCCACGAGCAGTCGGCCAGCCGGCAGGACCTGCAGGCCTGCCGCGATCTGGCCTACGACATCATGCGCGGGATCGCCGCCTGGGGTTGATCGGTGAGCCTCAAGCGCGCGGGCTTCTTGCCAAGCGCGTCAAAATGGGGTTCCTTCCTTCTCGGCGCCCCTTGAAGGCGGCGCGGGCCTGGGTTTGACTCTCTGGGCCATCAAGGCGGCGACAGCAACCAGCAGAGCAGCGACGTGAACGACCCCAACCCGAGCGGCGATCTTGAAGGCCAGGCCGCGCCGACCCTGATCGGCCGCGTGCTCAAGGACACCTACGAGATCACCGGGCACCTGAGCGCTGGTGGCTACGGGGTTCTCTACAAAGGTCAGCACATCCACCTCAAGACGCCCGTGGCCGTCAAGGTCCAGATCCAGGGCGAGGGCGAGGATGATCGTCAGCGCAAGCGCTTCTTTCAGGAGGCGCAGGCCGCGGCGCAGCTGCGCCACCCCAACATCGTGGCGATCCAGGACTTTGACGTCCTGGAGACCGGCGAGCCCTACATGGTCATGGACCTGCTCGAAGGCCACGATCTGGGGGTCGAGCTGCACCGCTACGGCGCGCTGGGGCTGGAGCGGGCGCTCAACCTGCTCATCCCCTGCCTCGACGGGCTGGCGCAGGCCCACGATCTGGGGATCGTTCATAAGGACCTCAAGCCGGCCAACCTCTTCGTCGTCCACCCGCGCGGCGAGGACGAGCACCTGTGCGTGCTGGACTTCGGCATCGCCCGCATGATCAAGCCCCGGACCGAGTCGGCCCACAAGCTCCCGCTCTTCAAGGCCGCCCTGGAGGGGATCCCCGAGAGCCTGACCGTGGCCGGCAAGCCCGTGGGGACCGCCCGCTACATCGCCCCTGAGTACCTGAGGGATCAGGACAACGTCACCCCGGCGGTGGACGTCTACCAGATCGGCCTGATCCTGGTGGAGATGATCACCGGCTCGGCCGTGGTCCAAGGCGAAGGCTGGGTGGCGCTGGCGATGAAGCACGTCGAGGGCGATCTGGACGTGCCCGACGCCATCCTCGACGATCCGCGCCTGGGCCCCATCGTCCGCAAGGCGCTCTCGCGCGATCCGGAGGGGCGCTTCGCCGACGCCCGCGTCTTCAAGGAGGCGCTGGAGGGCCTGCGGGCCGGCACGATGCCGATCTTGCAGGCCGTGGCCGCCCCCAGGCGCGGCACGGCGCTCCCCCTGGAGGAGCAGGCGACGAGGATGTTCGGCGTCGAGGCGCTGCCGCCGGCCGCCGAGCCCACCGTCGCCATGTCGCTGCCTGAGCCCCCGGCGCTGGCGCTGGCGCCGCGCGACAACCAGGCGCACATCGCGATGATCTCCGTTGCCGCGATCATCACCGCGATCGTCATCGTCGGGATCGGGGTCTACGTGGTCAAGTCGGAGAACGCCAAGGTCGCCCCGGTCGACCCGCCGCCAGCCAAGGCCCCCGTCGAGGTCTCCCAGGAGGGCGTGGCCGAGGCCCCCGCCTGCCCGCCGGGCCAGCGCGCCGTCGAGGGCGCGTGCGCCCCGAAGGGCTCCGAGGGCATGGTCGTCGTCCCCGCCGGCGTCTTCCTGATGGGGTGCAACGAGAAGCTCGATACCGGCTGCCAGAGCGACGAGAAGCCCGGCCACGAGGTGACCCTGGCCGCCTTCGAGATCGACACTCTGGAGGTCAGCGTCGGCCAGTACGAGGCCTGCCTCAAGGACGGCGGCTGCAGCGCCCCGCGCGAAGACGGCCAGATGTGCCAGCGCTACTCCAACTGGGGCCAGCGGGCCGAGCGGGCCGATCACCCCATCAACTGCGTCACCTACGCCCAGGCCGAGGCCTTCTGCGAGTGGGCCGGCGGCAAGCGCCTGCCGACCGAGGCCGAGTGGCAGAAGGCCGCCCGCGGCGGCTCAGGCCGCATCTACCCCTGGGGCAACCAGCCCCCCTCGTGCGATCTGGCCTGCGTCAACCTCCCCGACAAGGGCCCCGGCTGCGGCCTCTCCAGCACCTGCCCGGTCGGATCGCGGGCCCCCGGCGCCTCGCCCTACGGCGCGCTGGACATGGCCGGCAACGTCGCCGAGTTCACCTCCGACTGGTACAGCGCCGACGCCTACGCCAAGGCCCAGACCGACAACCCGAAGGGGCCGGCCGAAGGCAAGACCCGCGCCGTCCACGGCGGCAGCTTCGCCAACAACCAGCTCGGCCTGCTGCGCCTGTCCCACCGCTTCGAATTCGATCCGGCCTTCTCCCACGGCTTCGTCGGGTTTCGCTGCGTCAGGTCTCTGGCCTCGCCCTGAGCAGGCGAGGCGCCCAGGAGGGATCGATGAAGACCATCGAGCTGTTCATTGACGGCGTGTTCTGCCCGGCGGCCTCAGGGCGGACCTTCGACCTCTTCAACCCCGCCACCGGGCGCCCCTGCGCCAAGGTCTGCGAGGCCGGCGCCGAGGAGGTCGATCGCGCGGTCAAGGCCGCGCGCCGCGCCATGGAGGGGCCCTGGGGCCAGATGCCCCTGGCCGCGCGCCTCGATATGCTGGAGGCCGTCGCCGACGGCATCATGGCGCGCTTTGACGACTTCCTGGCCGCCGAGCTCGAGGACACCGGCAAGCCGGCCGTGCTGGCCTCGACCGTCGACGTGCCGCGCGGCGCGGCCAACTTCCGCGTCTTCGCCTCCATGGCCCGCAACCTCCCCACCGAGTGCTTCCACACCGACACCCCCGACGGGCGCGGCGCCGTCAACTACGCCCTGAGGGTGCCGCTGGGCGTCGTGGGCGTGATCTTCCCCTGGAACCTGCC